>Ga0209544_1000315_pt1 | contig 71744 bp, 67 predicted proteins | sample MesohylPK_FD_187297 | JGI IMG/M metagenome (GOLD analysis project Ga0209544, IMG submission 187297) | Host-associated microbial community of the marine sponge Aplysina aerophoba from Gulf of Piran - sponge mesohyl, lysed by proteinase K... | ecosystem: Host-associated > Porifera > Sponge >... | reverse complement strand
AATCTCTTGAAAACCGAGACGATGTTCATACCCTTATTGTGGCATGAATGGCTCCGAAATTTAAGCCCCTAACCGCTTATTCCGCAGACTTTTGCCGGAGACGATTGGGCCTCAAAGATACGAAATGCCGAGAAGCTCAAGGAGAAAGATAAGCACCTCAGTCATATGCCAATCCCAGAGGAAAGCCCTCTCAGCTACGTGCAATTCTCGGAACTCTGTAGGATACTCTCCGAGGATTGGCAGCTATTCGAGCCCTTTCTCCCACCGCAGTCGATCTGGACCGCAAAGCTGGAGGAAGTCGCTCAAATCCGACACCGCATAGCACACTTCCGATCCGTGCATCGCGACGATTTGAATCGCGTCGTGCAATTGCTCAGGGACATCGACCATGGATTCCAGCGCTTCTGCATGTCCTACAACGATCCTCATCGGGTGTTTCCGGCCTCTGAAGATCCGGTTGTCGAGCATTTCCTTCCCCTGGACCCCCATAGCGTTGATTCATATGCCCCCTTGGGCGTAACTGTGGAGGTTCTGTATCGCCCCTGGGCATGCTGGTCTACCCCTGTGGCTGGCAAGAAAGGACTAATCTATGTCGTAACAATCTCGGCACTTCTGACACACCGCAATCGCGTCTTCGACTACCCAAGTTTTCTCGAGATGACAGCCGACCTCAACAAGCACATCGTTCATGTCCGCCTCGATCACGCCACTGTCTTTGGTGTCACGCTTCCGGCACTCCTTGGAGCAGCTGAGAGCATTCGGATCATAGAGAAGGTTGTGACAGCGGCTAAGTACTGTCTTGGGTCAAGTCATTCTCAACACTCGGACAATGACTCGCTAAAGAGGCTGGCGAACGAGTGGCCAGAGTATGTTCTTGGACCGGAGGACTTGTTGACGTTCCTTACGCCCGACATGCCCTATCATTCTCTTTTCGGGGTTTGAGCAACTCTAGGTTGGTCCGTTTGGCGAACTCGACGAATAGGCGATTGCCCTCGCCTTTAGCCAAAGCCAGTATAAAATCCCCCACCCAAACCTACCTATGTGCAATACAGACCCGTTTTGCAACCTTGAATCATTGGGATTGCTCATCTTGTCTTACAGCTCCCGTCGACGAGAGACAGCCAAGACTCATCTTGGATCTCAAGTACTTCCTCTTCGGTTTTCGTCATGTGGTAGATTCCTTCGTTAAGTGTTTAAGCACTCAGAAAAAAGGGGTTAAGGAATGTCTAATGAAAACAGTTCTCCAAGTTTTGACTACGATTATCGTATGGAAAAGGTAGTTAAGTCTCTAACGTCCCTAAAGTACCATCGATGGATTCTTTCGATAGTTATTCCTGCAATATTTCTCATTAGTCTGTTCTTTATGGATTACGTCACAAATCTACAAAGAGAAGTTATCTCCTTCGAAGAAGATAGGGTGGGGTTACTAGCGGATGTAGCTCTTTTATCTACTAAGGTTTCCTTTCTGGAGGGAAAGTTATCTACTGTCACCGACTCCGTAGCTGCCGCTGCTTCCGCTTCCGTAGCTGCCGACGCTGCACTTAGTGACTCGATTGCAGCGTTTAGTGCCAATTCCGATGCCTTAGCTAGGGCATTATTTGACACGATAGAGGTTGTTGATGCAGTAGGTGAAGTTGCGCTAGCAGTAGTGGAAAGTGAGCTAGAAGAGTTACGGACTTTAGTTCTCGATCATATAGCACAAGAACAAACTGGCCCCTAAGTAGGTATGCGGCTCAGTATGGCAATCCATAGTAGGCCAACTACTATGCCAATTAGTACAGGTACAATATGGTCTAGTATTTTTCTCATGTTCCCTTCTGCTTTCTCCCCTATATGTTCTTACTTGCCTCAAGGGGATAGACGCTGTGAGATGTGAACCTATCATTCAAAAACGCTGTCGTAGCTTCGCTCTCGTTCGATGAGACTTTGCGCCGAGCTCCTACTATTGACAACTTAGATGGCTTGGAGGTCATTCGCTTACTTCCGATGAGGACTCTGAGGGCTTGGGGGTCGGTGGATTCGATCTCACTTTCGATTCGTAGGCTTGTCTATTAAGAGTGTAATTGCCCAACCAAACAGCCTCTAGCCTCATACGTCCTGAACAAGTGCAGGCCCTTGCAGCGATTAAGGCTATACTCAGGCCGAGTGATATCTCTAGTGTTCCAACCGTCTAATAGCTCGGACACAGTCCGCACAAGGAGGTGAACATGATGACCTCAATCGGATCTGACCGCTATCGCGATAGGGTAGTCCTAGTGACGGGCGGAGCCGGCGCAATAGGGAGCGCACTCTGTAGGGTGCTTGCGGAAGCGGGAGCGGCCAAGGTGATCGTGCTGGACGACCTTTCATCGGCTTCGAGATGGAATGTTCCATCCCTTCCGAACATACTGTTCATTGAGGGAAGTATCCTGGACGAAGTTGAGCTCAAGAGGGTCTTCCTCGATCACCCTCATGTTGTGTTTCATCTAGCCGCTCTATTCGCGAATCAGAACTCGATCGATCACCCGGAGACCGACCTGATGGTCAATGGCACCGGTACACTGAAGCTGCTTCAGTTCTCTCAGCTATCCGGCGTAGAGCGGTTCGTCTACGCGTCATCTGGATGCGCCATCTACGGCTCAAGCGCCCCGCTACCGCTGAAAGAGGATTTCATATCGATTCACCTAAGTTCGCCTTACCAGATCACCAAGATGCTAGGCGAGTGCTACTGCACATTCTTCAACAATCACTACGGGCTGAATACCGTCAGGCCCCGGTTCTTCAACTCATACGGCCCAGGAGAAATCCCCGGTCAGTATCGCAATGTCATTCCGAACTTCATCTATCTCGCGCTGCAAGGTAGACCGTTGCCCATTACGGGGACAGGTGAGGAGACACGGGACTTTACCTATGTCGGAGACATCGTCGAGGGTCTGCTGAGGGTAGGTTATATGGATGAAGCGGTCGGGGAAGAGTTCAATCTCGCCTCAGGCAAGGAAACTCGGATCATAGATCTCGCCAACGCCATCAACGACCTGACTGGAAACCCGTCCGGCGTCGTCTTTGCCGAGCGGCGCAAGTGGGATACCAAGAGCCGCCTGTTGGCTTCGATCGAGAAGGCAAGCAACCTGATCGGCTACCAACCTTCCACCGACCTGACCAAGGGTCTGTCTGCCACAGTCCAGTGGTTCAGAGACAACTGGGACCTTATCCAGGAAACCTCGCGGTTCGGTCCCGGGATGTCTGCGGCCGTGCCCGGTTATGTTGTCAGCAAGGAATCTCAGGCGACCCGCTCTGAGAAGGAGCCTCAGGCGGTCCTTGGCTAGACTCAACATCCTCGTATTGCAACCCGACTTCAGTCGATACGGCTCCGCCTACTACCAGTATCAGTTTACTCAGGCCCTTGGGCGGGCCCATAATGTCTTTCAATACGGCCCAAAGTTGGCAGGCTACAACAGTCGGCACACCATCGACGATGTGCTGAAGCTGTGCCCGTTTGAACCCGATCTCATCTGTTTCGCAGCAGGCTGGGAGCTAGAGGATCCATCGGTTCCAGCTTTCGACCCCCATCCTGCAATTCAAACTTCAACAACCAACATACCGAGCGTGATGATACTCAACAAGGAGTATAAGAAACTCGACAGAAAGTTTAGCTTTATCCACGACAACGCAATCAGGCTGGTCTTCACTGCGCATCACCACTACAGTCTGTGGCAGGAACGCGTGGGAGTTCCGTTCGTTCACTTCCCGTTCGCAGTGGACCCCGAGCTGTTCAGAGACTATGGAGAAGCGAAACGCTACGCCGTGGGGTTCTCGGGAAGGCTTCACGAACAGTGGACCGACGTGAGGGTCGGAATCAGGGATCGTCTATTCCTGCAAAATCTCGTCAAGGCCCCCCGGTACTGGCACATCAGGATCTTCTGGCCGGGACGGTGGCAACGGCTCCCTTCGCGGTTGCGACAGCTCCCTCGGGGGGAGGCCTATGCCCGTGCGATGAACCGTAGCAGGATGTGGATTGCCACCCCGAGTGCCGTCGAACTCGTTGGGACTCGGTTCTACGAAGTCATGGCTGTGAAGACGTTGCTGTTTTGCAACAGGTCAGCGGCCTACGCTGGACTGTTCGAGGACACCAAGCATTGTGTGATGTTTAATCCAGATCTCAGCGACTTTGATGAAAAGCTTTTCTACTACCTGGAACGCGAAGGTGAGCGCCAAGCGATCATCGACGAAGCATATACTCATGTCCGTACAAATCACACGTGGGATCGACGAATTGAGCAGTTTACTGAAGCCGTTAGAAGGGTCATGTAAGCTCCAAGTTCAGTCGGCTGACCCCGACGAACACTGTCGATGATCAAGGTACTTACTGCCTGGAACCCGACCGGAAGCTATCAAGATGACTCCAACCATCCGAGAATTAGCGAGAAACAACGACCGTGAATTACTCACTCTCGACCTGGACCTAACACCATGGGGAAAGATTAAGTATCGACACACCAAGCGTGATGGTCTCGACACAGAGTACAACATGCCTATTAGTCCACCCTTAGGAACTATTACATCTGCCATCAAGGCAATTGGGGATCAGGATATCGTTCGCAGAAACGGTTCACCAACTTCGTACATCGCATGAAATCCTTGATCGCGCGCGCGCTCCCCTCGTCTGATCGGCGGGTGATCCGGCAGTCTATCTGGCTGGAGGCCATGCTTGGGGTCCAGTCCGTAGGAGGTATCGTTCAGGTGTCGATTACCGCGAGGCTTTTAGGCCCCGAAGGCTATGGGGTTCTCGCGGTCTTCACCGCCGTCACCTCACTCCTCTACACTTTCCTGGCCTTGCCCGGTGGTGAGACCATCACGACGTACGTAACTCGAAGTGTGAAAGCTGGACGACAAGAGGAGGCGGCAGCGACACTCCGGTTCGCTCTGGCGACCGCGTTGGGGTTTCGGGCGATCTCCTACTGTCTGTTGGTAGTGTTCGCTCTAACCGCCCGCGGATTCCTCGGAGTGGACAGCGCCCACGCCACCACTCTAATCGTTTTCGGTGCCGCTGGCCTACTGCTCGCCGTTCACGGAGAGAGTCTTGCCGTGCTCAGATTGGCTGACCGAGTCTCTCTGGGACTGATCGTCGTATCCGCAGGGACGCTGATCCGGATTGCAGTATTGTTGGTCGCTTGGATAAGTGGAGGTGGGCTGTTCATGGTTGTGTTGGCGCATGTCGCTGGTGCCGCAGTGACTGGAGTGGGAATGTTTGCGGTCGCAGCTGTCTCCGCCGCCAGAGCGGGACTACCAGGCCTCCTGAGTTCACTATCGGTCAGGGTACCGCGGGATGTGGTCGGCTTCCAAACAGCATCATTCGCGAAAGCAACGGTTGCGTCGCTGAGTCAAAACATGGATGTCCTCTTGCTAGCCGAATTGTCAAGTATCACCCAGGTCGGGCTGTATCGTGCTGCCCGGTCGATCATCGACTTGGCAAGGAAGCCGTTCCAGCCCATAATGAATGGGCTGCAGGTGGAGCTAAGCAGGCAGTGGTACTCATCTGAGTGGACAGCCCTACGCCGGCTGGTATTTCGCTTTACTCTATTGACCACCGCACTAGCCACCGCAGGATTTGGGCTGCTGGCTGTGCTCCACGAGCCCGTCATGCGGATCATCCTGGGCTCTGAGTTCTCTGATGCATCCCAGCTCCTGATGATTATGATTATCGGGTCGTCCATAGCTGCAGGCATCTCTGCGCTGAGCGTACTCCCTGCCGCTATGGGTCGGGCTGGGCCGTCATTGGTCGCAGCGACATCAGGGGTATTGATATCCCTCGTCACTATCCTGTGGCTCGTACCTCAGTATGGAGCAACGGGCGCAGCGTGGGCAAACACCACATACTTTATCGTCTTTGTTGTGGTCTTAGTACCGTGGGTCCTCTCAATACTGCAACGGAGCTTCGCGACCGCTACTTCGCGAAGCGGCAGTCGACCACGATAGGACAAACTATGCCTTATCGCCATCAATAAGCTTGCCACCAACCATTGGAGGTATCCAGTATGAATCGATGTGATTTCTCGATTCCCCAGACCGTAGGGTGCCGCCGGGTGTGCGAGTACATCTCACCTACCCGACCGAAGCAACCCAAGAATTTATGTGTCGTTAGACAACCTATCAACCCATCACCCGGAACCCCATCACTTACAAGAGCGCTCGGGTTCACGAGCCCAGAAAGGCTATCATGAGGCTGATGCTGACTGCTCACCGACCCTGCTCACAGAGAGCCGGTCTGGACTACGAGCACCAAAACCTCACCCGCTAAGAGATGGTTGAGCGCAAGTTACACTTTCTATTCACCGCTCCCCGATACCATACGAACCAGCACTTCGCCGTGAAGGCGCTGCTGGACACTGGACACGAGGTATCCTTTCTGGCACTAAGACGAGGGCAGAGCGAAGTGTACGACGCTCTGCATCCGATAGTTCTTGGCGAGTCGTTTGTCCTCGGGTTGTGGCGTCAAATGCGAAGCCTGAAGCCTGATGTAGTGATAGTCCGCAATCCACATTCCGCGTATGGGATGCTGTCAGCCATCGCAGCGAAGTCAGTCGGCGCCTCCGTGATCTTCTACAGCCAGAGTCCGTTGCATCGGCAATTGAAGTGGTGGAAGCGGAGACTCATACATCAATTTCCAACCTGGACAGCGAGAATCAAGTGGATAACTCCCGTCCTCGGATCACCCGACCAGTATCCTCCGGCCTTTGAGGCTCTGCGGTATGTTCCATTCGTCATGGAGCCAAAGACCGCTCCAGCGCAAAAGCAGTGGTTCCGAGGGGACACAGTCAATGTCCTCTGCATTGGCAAGTTTCAGAGGCGCAAGAACCACCGTTTGTTCCTCCAAGCGGTCGCTCGCCTATCAAAAGGCTACCGGATGCGGGCTACTATCATCGGCGAATGTACGACGGTGGAACACCAGCACGTTCTCGCCAAGCTAAGAGAGTATTGTGCAGACCTCAGACTCGATGACAGGGTCTGTTTCAGAATCAATCTTCCGTTTGCAGATGTCCAGAGGGAGTATCCGAGGCACGATCTGTTTGTCCTACCCAGTCGTGACGAGCCAGCTGCTGTATCCATCCTGGAGGCAATGGCACATACCCTTCCCGTTATATGCAGCGACTCAAACGGAACGAAGTGCTACATCCGTCCAGGTGAAAACGGATTTGTATTCAGAACGGACGACCCCAAAGATCTAGCGAAGGACATGGAGAGGGTCATCAGTGACCGCAACCGGCTGGTAGAGATGGGAGCGCGCGGCTACCAGCTTGTAGTCTCCGAGCATGCGCCCAGCAAATATGTCCGAACGATTCTGGCAATCGCTGGAGGGCCCGGCTAAATGTGCTGTCTCGTGACCTAATAGTTGGGGCTGGAGACATGGGCGTCCCGGACCTCACCAGGACAAAGCGGCTAGAGGTTACCTTAGCCCCGGGTTGTTCAGTCTGGTGGATTCGACAAACAGTATCCCGCAGCAGTGACCTCTTCCCCGAGGTCCGGGCCATTGATCGTAACGCGAGATGATCTCTGTCCTCATAGGAGGCGCACGTGCACATAGCTTTCATTCTTCCATCTCTTGCCGGCGGCGGTGCCGAACGGTCGGTGCTTACACTGGCTAGAGGACTGATCGACCGTGGTCACGCGGTCGATCTTATTTTGTCCAGCAGCACGCAGATTTTTTATCCCAAAGAAGTTCCCGAAGAAGTGCGTCTTTTTGCCCCGAGGATTACATCAGACAAATTCACGAAAGAGAACGCCGCCGATGTACTCGCTCGACTGGTACGACTACGCCCACGTTGGAGAGGCAACTGGCCCCGTCTTGCAAGCGCTTTGCATTGGAATCCGCTCGGCGTTCCAGCAGCGTCACGACTCTACCAAGCTTGCGCTATCGCATCCTATATGGTGGACGAGAAACCTGACTGTGTCCTGCCGGTTCTACAGGCACCGCACATCGCCACTCTCTTAGCGTGTCATCTTGTCAAGGAATCTCCGCCGGTCATACCGTGCTTCCGCAATATCGTCAGATTTCGCCACCCTGGATATAAGAAAAGATATCGGTGTTTGTGGGAAAGCGCAACGCACTTTACCGCTGTGTCTCATGGCGTTGCTGATGATGTAGTAGCAGAGATCGGAATCCCACTTGAGAAGATCACGACCGTATACAATCCTGTTTTCACTCCAGACCTCCCAGCCAAGATGAAGATGCCTCCGGACCATCCATGGTTCCTGGACAACGGTTCGCCGATCATTCTCGCAGCAGGACGGCTGACAGAGCAGAAGGATTACCCTACTCTCCTCAGGGCTTTCTCCCGCCTCTCGTCACAAAGGCCGTGTCGTCTGATCATCCTTGGTACCGAGCCGTCGCGGAGCAAACTTAGGAGGCTCGTTCAAATACTCAAACTCGAGGACCGAGTTTCGCAGAGCAAACTTAGGAGGCTCGTTCAAATACTCAAACTCGAGGACCGAGTCTCTTTTCCAGGATGGACAGAAAATCCGTTCGCGCTCATGTCCCGCGCATCCCTGTTCGTGCTGTCCTCAAGATACGAGGGCTTGCCCGGGGTCCTTGTACAGGCGTTGGCGTGCGGCTGCCCCTGCGTCAGCACCGACTGTCCAGCCGGTCCCGCAGAAATACTCCAGAACGGGAAACTTGGACCGCTTGTTCCTGTCGGCAACGAAGTCTCGTTGGCGGAGGCGATGAAGCGCACACTCGATCAACCACCGGATAGGCGAATGTTGCAACAGAGGGCTGCCTTCTTCTCGATAGAAAGGGCGGTTAATGCGTACGAGCAGTTAATTCTTGAAGTGACAAGATGATAATAATGATGAATATGATAAGGAGATGGCGGTGACCGGGGATCTCTATGCCAAGGATTCCCCGAGAAGAAATCTCCCACAGAACTATTGGGGTGGGGAGATGCATCTTGTGCTGAGGCGGTCCCAAAAAAATGGGACAGATTGTATCGGTTAGCCCTGACGCGTTTGGCGACGGTGTCTTCTCTAAGCGAGGATGATTGGCGGGCGCTCGCCGACAGCAGAGACAATCCACAAACACCCCCCAACCCCGAGGGGTAAGGAATCTCATGAACATCACCATCGTCGGAACCGGATACGTGGGACTTACCACCGGTGCCATGCTTGCCTACCTCGGTCACCAAGTCACCTGCATCGATATCGACGAGGAGAGACTCGATACGCTTCGACAAGGCCGAGCACCCTTCTTCGAGCCCCATATCGAAGACCTGGTCGCCACCGCCGGAGCGAGGCTCAGGTTTACCAGCGACTACGCCACGGTGGGCGAGACTGAGGTCAGCTTCGTCACGGTGGGCACCCTCTCTCTTCCCGATGGCCGCACCGACCTGAGGGCGGTCGACAGTGCGATCCTGAGCATTGGCCGGGCCTTACGTCCAGAACAGCGACACATTGTAATCAACAAATCCACAGTCCCTATCGGTTCCGGTCGGTACGTCGCCAGTATGCTCCTCAAGGGCTTGCGTGAGGCCCAAGGTGACCCCTCGGCCCGAGGCGCGTTCCGAGTAGCCAGTAATCCTGAGTTCCTTAGCGAGGGCTCTGCGATATCTGACGTCTTCTATCCCAACCGGATCGTAGTCGGAGCCGACGACCCGAACACCCTGGCGCTCCTAGCGAATCTCTACCAACCAATCACAGAACAGACATTCGTTCCGCCCCCCTTCGTCCCCCGACCCAAAGGCTTAAGGAGTGTTCCCCTTATCACCACCGACCTCGTGAGCGCCGAGACCATCAAATACGCAGCCAACGCCTTCCTAGCCACCAAGATCAGCTTCATTAACCAGATGGCTGGGCTGTGCGAGCGGATAGGTGCGGATGTCGACGAGATCGCCCGGGGCATCGGTCTTGATGACCGGATCGGACCGAAGTTCCTTCGCGCCGGCATCGGTTGGGGAGGCAGCTGCTTCGGCAAGGATATCCGGGCGCTGATCCACTCGGGAGGCGAGTACCACTACCCTATGCCCCTGCTCGAGGCCACTATCGAGGTGAACAAGCGCCAACACTTTATCGTCATTGAGAAGCTCCAGGACGACCTGAAGGTTCTTAAGGGCAAAACGGTCGGTATCCTTGGTCTCGCCTTCAAACCCAATACCGACGACCTCCGCGACGCTCCCTCCCTCGACATCATCGGCTGGCTGCTGGAGCGTGGCGCCCACGTCACCGTGCATGACCCGGCAGCACTCCCTGCCTTTCGGTCTCGCCACGGAGACCTCCCGGTGCGCTACGCCAAGTCGCCGCGGGATGCAGCTGCCGAAGCCGACGCTCTGACCTTGGTCACCGAGTGGCCAGACTACCGGAACCTCGATTGGGCGGCTCTCGCTGGCGTCATGCAGGGTGACCTGATCGTCGACGGTCGCAACCTGCTGGATAAGGAACTCCTAGAGAGCTACGGATTCCGCTACCGCGGAATCGGACGTTAGCCAGTGCCCTCGAACGCCCAACACTTAGAGCCCCCAACAAAATGAGTTGACGAGCCATTGTGGAATGGCCACTTTTCGAGTCAGACTATGGCTGGCATCGTGCGTCAGCTACTGTAGGACGAGGAGAGGCCGCTGGCAAAGTCCCTGGTAAGTGATGAGTTGTGGGCAGTGGTGCAGCCGTTGCTGCCCGCTCCCAAACCCCGGCGGTTCCGCTACCCCGGACGCAAGCGCGTTGACGACCGGAAAGCCTTGACCGGCATTCTGTTCGTACTGAAAAGCGGCATTCCCTGGGAGCTGCTGCCCCAGGAAATGGACTGCGGTTCCGGGATGACCTGCTGGCGTCGGCTGCAAGAGTGGCAAGCCGCCGGAGTGTGGCCGCGCCTCCCTGAAACCCTGCTGTCCAGATTGCAGGGGGCCCATGGCTTGGACTGGTCCCGGGCTTGTGTGGACAGCGGGTCGGTGCGGGCAGTGGGCGACGGGGAAAAAAACCGGCCCCAATCCCACGGACCGGGGCAAGCCCGGGAGTAAGCATCACCTGCTCACCGATGCCAACGGAACCCCGTTGTCGGCCATCCTGACCGGCGCCAACCGCCACGACGCAACCCAGTTGCTGCCCCTTGCAGTGCCGCCGCTGCGGGGGCAGCGCGGCCGACCCCGCCGCCGTCCAGAGCGGCTCTACGCCGACCGGGCCTATGACTCCCGGCAGCAGCGCAAGGACTTGCGCGCCCGCCTTGGCCCGGCGGGGGGCCGAGCACGGCAGCGGGCTGGGGGTGCACCGGTGGCTGGTGGAACGAACCCTGTCCTGGCTCCACCAGTTTCGCCGACTACGGGTGCGCTACGAGCGGCGTGCCGACATCCATGAGGCCTTCCTGTCCCTCGGCTGTTCCATCATCCGCTTCAGACGTTTATCATCTTTTTGTTGGGGGCTCTTAGCGAACGAACAGGTCGTAACGTGAGATTATCTCTGCCCCCCGAAGGGGGGAGACCAGTCCTGGCGCATTCTGCACCAGATGGAAAAGAGGCACCGACCTCCCATAGCAAGTCTAGCCTGCGCCAACCATGAGTGCCCCAGCTACGGCCGGGCAGGTCAAGGTAATCTGATCGAAGGACGGATTCGCTGGATCCGTAAGGTCTACGGACCGGACCAGATCCGTTATACCAAGGACGGATTCGCTGGATACGCTGCCGGAGTTGTGCAGGAGAGTTCAGCGAACGTAAGAACACCCCATAAGGACGGACAAGAGCGGCTTCGTTGGACCCGTAGAGTCCGTTTTTGCTTCGGGTGTGGAACAGCAAGATCAGAGAGAGCAAAGCCATCATTATTGCTGATCCAGCGAATCCGTCCTTGCAGTTCGCCTCGGGCAGCACGCCGATCCAGCGAATCCGCCCTTGCGGTTCCACGACCAGCGGTCCAGCAACTGGCCAGCACCAGCTTGCAGGCCGCTGAGCGCTGGGGCTTTGCTGGGAGTAAGCGTGAGCAGTTGTGGCAAGCCGAAGTGATCGATCCGGCAACCAAGTTGGTGGTGGCCTTTGCCACTGGGGTGAGGGATGAACGACTGATCGGATCCAGCGAATCCGTCCTTCAGGTCCTGCAGGACGCTGTTTCTCGTCTTTCCTACCCCCAGGGAGTGGTGCTGTTCAGCGATGGTGAGCCGAGCTATAAGCGACTCTGAGACCGGACTCTTCGGGTCGGCCCCCTATTCGGCCGACCCTACCGGCCTGCCCGGCAGGGATCGAGGGGCAGGTTCCCCAAGGTACGCTACCGTCAAGACCGGACTCTTCGGGTCGGCAGGCGCCAAGCGCAGGTAATGGTCCGCAAAACCAAGCAGGGAGGGCGCCTCGTCAGGATTGAAACTCAGATTGCCCATGGAAGTAGTAAGCGGGTAGCCAGAGAGCCTTCCCGGCTGGGTTTCGAGAAGCCGAATACCAGTGCTATAGAGCGGCGCAATGGCACCGCACGGACCCGTAGCTCCAACGAAGCCGTTCTTGTCCGTCCTTGGATGGACGCAACAAGTGTACGAATCCAGCGAATCCGTCCTTCTGATCGGATTTGGAGTGTCCGAGAGTTGCAAGGACGGATTCGCTGGATTCGGTCACCCACTTATCCGGGTGGGGGGCAGAGATAATCTCACGTTACGACCCAGAGTTCATGCCCCTGAGAATGTCGAGGTTGTCGCCGGTCCAGAGGGTGCGGTTAATCCAGTTTGGTGCCATAGGAGTGTGAACAAACAGTCTGGGGCACTTGACATTGGGAACCTCGTCGGGCCATTAGTTTAGGGGTTCCCCTCCGGTTCCGGCTCGTAGTCGTGAGCTTAGGAAACTTCACTCCGACTAGCGGCTTGGGCTCCGGCTTTGGGAGCGGAACCCCTCGGCACGGGCCGCGACCGGCACCGGGCGCACCACTCGCCGGTTGCGGCCCTATCCCCTATGATAGATCATAGAAATTCGGTATGATGCCTAGTGAGGTAATGGGGCATGGATTTCTGATCGGTTATGGCAATCGACGTCGTTGACACCGTACTGCTTAAGGTTGCGAGCCGGTGCAACCTCGACTGTAGTTATTGCTACATTTATCACATGGCCGATGACGGTTGGCGTGGCCAGCCGAAACACATGTCGGATGCAGTACAAGAGGCAACCGTTCATCAGCTATCGGAGCTCTACAGCTGCCAAGGGCACCGGCTTCATGTCGTTCTCCATGGCGGAGAACCGCTGCTGATCGGACCTAAACGGATGCTCAAACTATGCAGCATGCTTCGGTCTGCTCTTCCGGACCCTTGCGAAGTTCATGTGCAAACGAACGGTGTTCTCCTTACTGAAGAGTTCCTGGACATTTTCGTCCGGTTTGATGTTGGGATCTCGATTAGCATCGACGGTCCTTCTGACGTGCATGACCGTTTTCGTGTCGACAAGAGGGGCCAGGGATCCTATGACCGCGTTCGCAGCGCCATCGCTCTGCTGACTGCACGAGAAGATGCGCGACCCTTGTTCAGCGGCGTCCTAGCCGTGGTCAACCCCAGTTCCAACCCTAGTTCCGTCTACTCCTCTCTTAAGGCAACGGGTGCTCCCAGCATTGATTTTCTTGTCCGTGATGGAAACCACACACACCTTCCAGAGGGCAAAGCAAGTCCTACATCAACAGAGTTTGGAACCTGGATGAGCGAGACGCTTGACATATACCTCAGCGACCCAACGCCGCCGCGTGTGCGGATATTCGATGACATGCTCCGACTCATCATGGGAGGGGAATCAAACAAAGAAGGAGTCGGTACCGCCGATTATGGCATTCTTGTGATCGACACGGATGGGAGCATCAACAAGAACGATACCTTGAAGGTGGCCCACAACGCCGCAGATCGTTTCGATCAAGTATCGTGGAATATTCTTTCGGACACCTTAGTGGATGTTGTCCAAAGTACTGCTTACTTGGACTATTATCTTGAACAACGGCCGACCGCACCAAAGTGCCGCAGATGTTCTGAACTCCATGTATGTGGCGGTGGAATGGTGGCACACCGTTGGAGTGATGACCGCGGTTTCAACAATCCATCGATTTTTTGTTCCGATCAATTACTGCTCATCTCTCGTATGCGAGAATGGCTAGCTCATCGCAATAGCAGTGTGAACAAAAGATAAGGAGACCCTCAATGAGTGACACTAATGAGTCCACACTCCGCCAAGCACCGAAAAGCTTAGATATCGATCTGAAAGAATTTAGCAGTAGGGCTTTGGAACGACTGATCGACGAAATACGCAACGACGATAATGATAAGCCCATATCTGCAACTACTTATAACCGCACATATCATCGCCACAATAGATGAAGATGGCTTCGTAGACTCCGTGTCTTCGCCCTACGTACTCGCGCAAGAGTGTGCTGCCGACGCGGTAGAGTTTGTCGAGTTTCCGTTCCGTTACTTTCTTGCTCGGCGCTGCCTCGTCCAGAGAATCGAACAAGTACTCCTCGATTGGTTCGAATCTGCCGCGCCTTGGCAACTCGTGGAAACCGACTTTTACGAGCAGTACGAATTTAGCATGCTGGATGTCGACCTACCGGAATCGCTTTCACCTTTGGCTTGGCCTAGCAATCTTTCGGAACTTCGTCGATCAGTGGCAACGCTCTTCAATGTCGCGCTCAATGATCGGGTTACACTACTGGCACACAAATTAGCACCCGGTCAACGAATCGCCATCCACAACGATTATCTCGGTGGTGAAAACGAGACCCATCGTCTGACGGTTCAGCTCAATCGGGGTCTACGTGACGGCGATGGTGGGCTGTTTATGCTATTCAATAGCTTTGATCCGAACGATATCCATAGAGTCATCCGCCCAATCACAGGCAGTGGCCTTGGATTCGAAATTGGCGAGAACTCCAATCACGCTGTCTCAAGACTTCACCGTGGAGAGCGCTATACCCTTGTGTACTCCTTCCATGCGCAAATCCCTACCAACCTGCATTCCGGACATCCTTAGGGCGGCATTCTCTCAGTCGACCGAACCATGGTTCTCTGGAGCATCACGTCTCATGGCAACGGTCATCTGGGAAGAAATGGCAAACGAAGGATTCACACCAGCGAATTACGGAACACATCGGTGGTTGAAGAAAGATCCGACAACTAATCGCATTCTTTTTGCCCGACTCGACCTCGGCAATTCTTTTGAGTGCCTCATTGAGTCCTTGCCGAGATCGAGTCGGGCTCCATATGAAGAAGGGGGATTAGTCTTTTCCAAATGCTTTTCTACGGACGCCGATTTGGACGTCCTCCAATCCGCATTGTCCCTCATTGCCTCAGTGCCGAGCCTGTATGCCACGGTGGCACAGTATCTGCGCGCGCTACACATTCTGGAATCGCCCGGGGTTGATTATGACGTCAGTCACAGCGACCCCGGAGTGCCATTTTCGATTTTTGCCTCTGTCCCTCTTTTCGAGCGAAAGGGACGACTGCGCCTTGCTGAGTCCATCATCCACGAATGCATGCACCTCCAGCTCACCATGGCCGAGGAAGTGCTACCGCTTGTTGAAGCACCGGAAGTCCGACTCTTCTCGCCGTGGCGGCAAACCCTACGACCTGTTACCGGGGTCCTGCATGGGTTCTACGTCTTTGCCGTAGTCCATGAGTTTTTCAGAGATTTGAGCCTTACGGGATCCCTAACGTCAGACGAGAGCGTCTTTGTTAGTGAGCGTTGTCGCCAAATACGTGACGAAGCAGCACAAGTTGGTTTTCTCGCATCGGCCGAAGGATTGACTGATAACGGACGGTCCTTGGTACGTCACCTCAACCGGTGCTTGGACCTATGAGCTAGGCTCAACTTCTAACAAGTCTATTGCCATGGCGCTGAACTCCGCCTCACGCAAGACTGCCGCCTTAAGCGTGTTCGACGCTTCCTCAGCCAATTTAGCAAGTTGAGGGTGCGGATTCTCCTGCGAAATCTTTACTATTTCCAATTGCCTCTCGAGCTTCGCTCGCCGAGTGAGGCGTGCCTCCCCCAACTCTGGCCGATTGAGCCCGATAATCTGAATTGTATTCCTTCCGACTTCAGTCAAACCGAAAGCTATCTCCTTATGAAATCTAATGTGCTTGCGCGGATCGTCTAAGCCACCAGGGTCGAGAATAAGAGGTTCTTCCTCGGCTAGGTTGTCGGCATGTGAACGGGCGCGTTTAGCAGGATTCTTAAGAGGGAAGATATCTCTCTTGCAGTTTCTGTTGCATATCTGGCAGCACAAATACAGATTTTCCCAAGAGTAAGCCAGCCAGAAGTAACCGGGTAACACCGCCCCCGATTGCTCATCCTGCCTTACGGTGCCCTTGGGTCGATAGTGTTCGACATCAGCCGCAGCGTGGGGGGCAAACGCCTTCCCTTCGCAATAGCAACACTTGCCATTTTGGGCACTTTTCAATACCCCCCTTACGGTACAGTGGCCATAGATATTGCGCTTGAACTGAAACTTTCTTGTGCCATTCTCGAAATCGACTCTGTTTGCTTCGTATGCTTCGCAATCTTCTCGTGTAAGTGCTTTCCCGCGTGCTAACCCTTTGGGCGCCCGTGGTTTGTGCACCCTGATCATTGAGCTCCACCGCCTTGTTCAAGCACCGCAGCCGCACGCCGAATGATGTCCATTGCGTTCTGATCCGCGGGCGACTCTGCCGTTGGAAGTTCACCTACCTCTTCATCTAATTTTGCAAGCTCCAGCCGCTCTTCATCTGAAAGCACTTGTTTTTCGACAAGATGGCGCCGACGGTTCAATAGTTCTTCTACGTCAGGCGGGCGGGCCGAAGCGAATCCGAACAGGTCGCTTGTGATCACTTGATCCAAGCGCCATGCCCTTATGACAGCGGGATCATTCAGAATTTGAGCGTGGTCGTCCAATTTGCGAAGAACCGCCAAGTTCGTACCAAGAGAGCTTTGTGCCATCAACGGACTGTGAGCAGTCGCTATGAATTGAACCTTGGGAAAATGGCCAGTAAGATGGTCACGGAGGTTGCGTTGCCAGCGCGGGTGAAGGTGCAGGTCGATCTCGTCTACGATTACGATGGCCGGTTCTTGGAGAGGATTCGGACTATTTGGGTACCGGTCAAGCAATCGCCAAGCGATATCCACCGTCCATGCGATCACGGTCTGATAGCCGAGGCTCAACCGACCAAGCGGAACCTTCCCATAAGGGGTCATCACACGGACGCCTGTTGCGCGGCTAGAGGAGCTTGATATCGGCGGGCCAACGACTTCGATATCATGGGCACAGTTGACGTCCGGAAGCACTTTGGCAAGCATATGCTTCAGGCTCTCGAGACGTTTTGTGGCGCGTCCATTCTCTTTCAAAGAGGCGAATTCTAGGCGATACAAGAGCTCTTCTGCATCGTGGAGAGAAGCTTCCACCTCGAACAGGGACTCGACAGGATCGGTAGCAATAGCCCTATCGAAGTTAGTCGGTCTGGGATGCCTTCCGGCGCCGTATCCTAAAACAAGTGGTTCCTCAATATCTTCAGCTACTGACAGTTCCCCACCGGGATCAAATCCTGTCAAACGGCCTCCGTCGCGAGTGATACTAATCCATGTTGACAGGGTTCCCCTGCGCGGCAATCTCTTTCCTACCAGAGGCACCCCGAACGAGAACTCCGCTTCCAGCCTAGCTTCCGTAGTGGCAATATTCCGCGCAAGCGTGTCCAGTACATCATTGTCCTCCTCCCCTGCGAGCTCTGGCTCGACCGGACCCGGAGCGGGAGTCGAGCCGTTGTTGTCGTCTGGAGGTCTACTGAATACCGGACGCATCCGGGCGAGGCATTGGAGAAGCGTGGTCTTGCCAACACCATTGTCGCCGACGAGTAGTGTCCAGCGAGCAGGACGACCGTCGGTATCGCTGAGCGTTAATTCCTGACGCTCACTGAATGAGCGGATGTTCTCAAGCACTAACTTCGTGAAGTAGACTGGATGGGCAGGTCGTTTCGGCACTAGCGCCTCCGCTGATCGACTGTGAGGTTAGAAGGGTGATGCACACTACTCATCAAAGGCCTCCCAAATCCCTGCATTGGCTCACTCCCCTGAATCTTCGCCAGTACGTTGGGGAACGGGCTTCGAGATCCTTTCCGGGCAGGCCGGTAGGGGCTGCCGATTCGTCGGGGGTGGCGGGAAGAGTGTCCGAGCAATCTCCTCTGGTTCCGCGTCTGCAGGTGGCACGTCAACTGGCCTAGACCACGTTAGGACCCTCACTTGTATTTTACCCTAGACCACCTCCTGTCTACGCTTACCGCTGCCCCCTCCTAGATTTCCTAACCACCGTTACATCCCTGAGTACAGCCCTAGCCAATTCCTCAGGCGTCGTGTTCGGAATAGATATATCAGCCTCTAGCTCGGCCTTAGAAGGCTGGTAACTGGATGGCTCGATCTCGATTGTGGGTCTGGAGTCGAGTGGGCTCGAGAGTGCCTTATCCTTTGGGATTTATATACGATTCTACCCAAGCGTGTATAGATCACCGTATATCGCTTGACGGGTCATCACAGGGGCCAATGCTAACGCTTCAAGCCGCCCAACTTCCCCAAGTCCTGAGGCCGTTCGGGCTTTCGCCCGGCCCACAGGGTAGTGGATGGAACCTGTATCGATAATGAACTCGGCTTGGGTAAGATCGTATATAAGTCCCAATCCTAGGGTGCAGAACTCGAAACAGTCCCCTGGGGGTGGGTCGCGCCCTGCTAGACCTCAGGTGCTCGGCAGAGCCAGGCAGCGAATCGCACTACCCCCTCTTCGAACATGGTACCCGGAGCGTACCCGAGGAGCGCCCGCGCTTTTGCGATGTTGGCCCAAGTCTGGGGCACGTCACCAGGCTGTTCAGCCTGGTGAGCGATGATGGCCTTTGTCGCCAGGACGCCTTCCAGGGTTTCGATCATCTGCCGCAGGCCAACCGTCCGGTCGTTGCCGAGGTTGATTACCTCGAAGTCGCTGGCATCGTAATCCATCGCTGCTCGCACCCCCTGCACGATGTCGGCAACGTAGGTGTAATCGCGGCGGCTTGAGCCATCCCCGTACATCGGAACCGGGTCGCCAGCGCGCATAAGGCGTGCGAACTTGTGAATGGCCAGGTCGGGGCGCTGGCGCGGGCCGTAGACCGTGAAGAGTCGTAGTGCCACGAAGCGGATCCCGTAGAGGTGGCTGTAGACGTGCCCCATCAGTTCGCCGGAGACCTTGGTGGAGGCGTAAGGGCTGATTGGCTCGAGCCCCCGCTCTTCTTCGGACCAAGGCGGGTTCGGGTTGATACCGTACACCGACGAGGAGGACGCAAACACGAACTGCTTCGTCCCCCAACAACGGGTCAACTCGAGCAGGTTCTGGGTGCCGGTCACGTTCACCTGCTGGTAGCCGACCGGATCTGTAAGGCTGGGTCGCACGCCAGCGCGCGCCGCGAGGTGGACGACGACGTCGTAGCCACCTTCGAGGTCGCGCTCTAGGGTACTCCGGTCGCGAAGGTCGGCACGAACTAGGCGGTAAACGCCACGGCCGAGGTGCGGAGCGACGTTCTGTTCCTTGAGGGTAAGGTCATAGTAGGGGTCGAAGTTGTCAAGGACAGTGACATGCCAACCCCCCTCAGCGACCAGCGCGTCGACCAGGTGGCTGCCGATGAAACCCGCCCCTCCAGTGACGAGCGCGCGCCTCAACGCCCGGCTACCGTCCGACGCCACTGGGACGAAGCGAAGCCTGAGTTTCCATAGTCCGCCAAGCTGTGGTGGCAAGCCTTGCGCGACGACACCCCTTCGCCGCACACCTGCTCACGACAGCGGACTAAGCATCCGCGATGTCCATATGGCACGAATGCCCTAGCCAAAGCAGTTTCCCCCAACCGATCCCTGTATGACACAGATTCAATCCCAAAAACTCAACGATGACTATTCCGTAGCTGTAGGCTCGGCACAGGACAATCCAGATGGCATCGGGAACGCGAGTCACCGATACTCAAACGGTCCGCCTAAAGGAACGCCTGCGCCGACTGGACAACTCACGGTAGATCCTAGCATGCTCGTCTGTCACCTTTTCTAGCGAGTAGAGTGCCTGGACGCGTCTCTGAAGCCGTTGGGAAAGTTCCCCCCGCGCCCCCGGCGAAAGGCCCAGCATCTCTTCGATACCCCTGCATAAGCCCTCGATATCGCCCGGTTCAACCATCGGGAACGGGAGCTGGCCTCTCATCCTGGGCGTATCCCCGACCCGGGTGACCACCAGTGGGGTACCCGCCTGCATCGCTTCCAGGACAACATTCGGGCAGGCATCAGAATGGGAAGCCAAGACAAACACATCAAAAAGCCTCTGCCAAGAGGGTATGTTCCTCCGAAATCCGACAAAGTGGATGCGGTCGGCAAAGGGAGTTGTGGCAACCTCGGCTTGGAGTCTCCGAGCATAGTCTGATTGGGTGGGGACAGTGGGACCAACCACCACGGCGTGAACATCGGCCCGTTGTCGCATGATGGGAATAACAGCACGAATCAAGTCGTCGACGCCTTTGATCGGCACTAGATTGCCAATGAATCCCACGATGACGGCGTCGCTGGGGAGGCCGAGAGCTTCTCTGGAAACTGGCTCGTCATCATATCCTTCTGGCGAGGGCACCGGGGCGGGCAGATACAGGATGGGAGAGCGTGCCCGCAGGCCATAATGCTCCGAGATCGCATCGGTAGCGACTGCGAGCTGAACGTTGGGGTGCTGAAACAGGGGCGAGACCAGGGTTACGAACACCTTCGGGGTTGCCATATCATTGAAGTACCAGAGAACCTTGCGATTTGACATGAGTGCTGAAACGACAGGTTGCAGATTGGTGATGCCATTGACGGTGACGATGGAAATAGATTGCTCCTCGAGGACTCTAGAGAAGGCTCTGACGCCCCGAGGGAACGAAGCGAAGAATCGAACCAACGATGATACTTTCCGCCGAAGGACCTGCATTCGAATGCGCACATAGGGAAACCCAATCTTCTCGAGGTGGCCCGAGTACAGGTCGCAGTCATCCTGGGGAAAAGCGATCATCGTTTCGATGCCGTAATACTTTTCTAGTCGCTGGCTCACCAGGATGATCCGCCAATGTGCGCCCCCTGGATGGCTCCGGTGCAGGCAGTTGAGCACCTTCACAATCGGCGGCTCCGACATCCTGAGACGATGTTCGTCATCATTCGGTTTCGGAATCTCCTGAGTTTCTTCTGGAAGTAATGAGCCCGCAGTTTGCAGAAGCGTAGATGTCACCTGGTCTCTTCTATCTCTAACCGCTCGTTAAAGGAGTATCCCCATCGGAGCAATCACCTTCCCCTAACACCCAACCTGCCTTCGCTGCAATCCACACACTCAGGTATGGTGTGGCATGGGCAAGCCACGTCAGGACATCTCCTGTCGAACTATCCTATCTCTTTTGGCCCAGCGCATCCCTGGTTTCGAATCCCTTCGCCTCCTTAATCAGCATCAGGGACGTGAAACGAGGCGAATCTGGAGCCGCGTTTCAACTCAAGGGCAGGGGCTTTGGAGAACATCAATATAGGCCCACGCCATTTACACAAATGCGAATGATGAGGAGACGGGATAGCCCCCACAACACCGTGCCGAAACCCAGCCAATCATGAACCCCCCAAGCGACCCGCTTCACCACTAATGCAGCGTTTGGCAACACCCATCAGAGGACTGGGTGGCCTACTGCTGGGAGTTTTCCCAGCTGCCGGACTGTTTGGATTCGGACTAGCCTATCTCCTCAACCCCCGTACGGGCAACTGGTCGCGGGGCTGGACTGTCGTTTGGGGGGGAGCGTTTGGCCTAGCGCTCGGACATATGGCTCTAAACCTCTTGCTTACGGGCAGAACTCCGGTTTTACTGGCAGCACAGATCCTGCTGGGGCTTATCGCTTCCATTGTGCTGGTCTATCGGACACGCTCTACCGCTTACGGTCTGCTTCTCGCCCTAGTCATTCTTTCTGTGCTGGGCTCTACCCAATTTCTCTCCCGTCAGTTGTCCTGGCGCGGCCAGAACGAAAACCGGGTCGTTCGGGACCTCTCCATCGAGGGTATCACCTCTACAGTCTCGATCAAAAACCACCAAGTAGCTGCCCACCAACCCTGGCATCTCACGGGTGCCCCTGTTCTGGAATTTACCGTCAAAGCCCGACGAATCACGCCGGAGAATGAAGGCCGGACACCAATCATCTTCCGACTGCAGTGGGAAGACTCGGCTGGGGAGGCCCACCTCAAGCAAACCTTGCTTATAGGCGACCAATGGCAAAAACACCGGGTTACCTTCGAAAGCGACCTGCTCCGCTCGGTCAGAAGGGCCTCCATACAGGTTCAGGCCAGCCCTGGGGCTGTTCCAATAGTTCTGGAACTCAGAAACCCCAAACCCCTGGCCCCATTCGGACGGCGACCCAGAGTGGCCTTCTCTCCATCCACCCGAGCAAAGCTCCTAAGCCCCCATCCCAATTTCGCAGGACACGCTGCCGTCGCTACCGGCCTAAGTGCCATCGCTCTCTTACCTCGGGGCAGCCTTCAGATCCTTGGTGGTGCGCTAACACTCGTAACGGTGTACGTTACTGGCTCGCGCACAGCCTGGTTGGCGGCCTTCCTTGGATTGGCCGCTCTAGTCCTAACGTCGCTCCCAAGACTAACAAGGAGGTTCAGAGCGTTCCTGGCCATCTTCCTTGGAACCCTGTTGATCTTGGCTGTCGTGGCAGCCTTCCTCAGCAATGCGCGAGTCACAAGCATCCGGCAGGAAGGCACCCCTCGCTCACACATCTGGCAGCTGGCCTGGCAAGCGACCCTTTCGTCGCCCTGGACAGGTCTTCAGCAGGACTTCGCGTCATGGTCAGGCGATCAGGATGACTCTTACCAACCGGTCAATCATGCCCATAACTTTGTACTGGCCCTATCGAGCGAGTTCGGGCTTCTCGGTCTGGCTGCCGCCCTATGGCTTCTAGGTGGCTTCCTGTGGCTGAGTTGGCTTTGGGGGCGGTGGAGAGGGCTCCTGCTACTACTGCCCATCGTCTTGCTCAACACGCTGGATTTCACCCTCTTTCGCGCCGATGTTCTCCTGCCAACAATGCTCTGGATGAACGCATTCCGAGAGGGCAACTACTCTGCAACAACAGCATTGCCCCAAGGGAACGAAGCTTGATACACCCGCAACACCTTCTGCCAGGATGTGAGGTGGAGGCTACCTCAATGCGCATTCTCGTCCACGATTATTCAGCTCATCCCTTTCAAGTCCAGCCAAGTTGGTCCCCAGCGGCCCGGAGAGACGGAGCTGCCCACCTCTACTCCGCAACGTCGAGTGGAACTGCGAGCGGTTCTGCGGATCAGTCTGCGGACTGAGGATCATTCCGCAGACTGACCGAACCCCGGCACCCATGAAGCTACTGATCTTCGGCACGAACTACGCACCGGAACCCACTGGCACCGGAAAGTACACCTCGGAACTGGCAGCCTGGCTGGCGGGTCGAGGTCACGCTGTGGAGGTGTTGACCGCAGTGCCGCACTATCCCGCTTGGTCTGTAAACGAGGCCTACCGAGGGCGAGGATTCATTCGAGAGGAGATCGACAAGGTCCAAGTCCTTCGCACTCCGCTACTGCTCCCGAAGATATCCGCGGGGTCGCTGGGCTCGCGCATCGTGCTCGAGAGCAGCTTCAACGCGGCCGCACTCCGCTGGTGGGTTCCCTTTCTGGCCCGTCGCCAGCACGATGCCGTGCTGGCGATCTGTCCTCCCTTGCAAACGGCACTGTGGCCCTGGCTCTACCAGTCACTCCACCGAGTCCCCTGGATCTTCCACCTCCAGGATCTGCAGATCGACGCCGCCCTGCAACTCCACATGTTGCCGCTCCCCAAGCTACTGGAACGCAGACTCTTTGCCATCGAGAGGTTCTTCCTCAGGCGGTCGACCCGAGTCTCCACCATCACTGGCAGAATGCGGGAGCGCCTGATCGAAAAAGGTGTCGCAGCAGACAATCTCTGGCTACTGCCTAACTGGGCCGACATCGACTTCGTGCACCCGCAGCCGAGGCTCAACCCACTACGTGAACGCCTGGGCTTCGGCGGCAGCGATATCGTCGTACTCTACTCCGGCAGCATGGGCGAAAAGCAAGGGCTTGACATCGTCCTCGACGCCGCCGGACGCCTCGCTCACAACCATCGTTTGCGCTTCGTTCTGGTCGGGGAGGGGCCAGCCCGGACAGATCTCGAGGAGCGAGCGAAGCGCGCCGGACTGAGCAACGTGTACTTCTTCGACCTTTTCGCCTGGGATGAGGTGCCCTCCCTGCTCGCCACCGGCGACATCCACCTAGTCGTTCAGAAGCGCGAGGCGGCCGACCTAGTGATGCCTTCGAAGCTCACCAACATCCTCGCCGCTGGACGCGTCAGCATCGCTACCGCAGACCCAGACACCGAGTTGCACCGGGTCCTCAACGACCACCGCGCCGGCATCCTGGTCCCCCCCGGCGACAGCGAGCAACTGGCTGGGGCGATCGAGCGACTCGCTGAAGATCCGAACCTTCGTGCCGAGTATGGCGCCAACGCACGTAGATGCGCGGAACAGCAGCTAGACAAAGGTGCTATTTTAGAGCGACTCGAGAGCCGTTTGCTCTCACTGATAGGGAGTCCCCAATGAGACGCGCGCTGATCACCGGGATCACGGGGCAGGACGGTTCGTACCTAACCGAGATGCTGCTGACCAAGGGGTACGAGATCCACGGCATTATCCGCCGCGCCAGTACATTCAACACCGACCGCATCGATCACCTCTACCTCGATCCCCACAGCCCGGAGGCCAGGATGTTCCTCCACTACGGCGACCTGAGTGACGGGCCCGGGCTGCGTCGCATCCTCGAGGAGGTCCAACCCGACGAGGTCTACAACCTCGCTGCTCAGAGCCATGTAGCGGTCAGCTTCATGCAGCCCGAATACACGACCGACATCGACGGCCTCGGCACCCTCAGGCTCCTCGAAGCCATACGTGACTATTGCGGTCGCACCGGTCACGACCTGCGTTTCTACCAGGCTGGGACCAGCGAGATGTTCGGTAGTAGCCCCCCCCCTCAGTCGGAGGCGACCCCCTTTCACCCGCGTTCGCCCTACGCTGCTGCTAAAGTTATGGCTCACCACCTGGTACGTAACTACCGGGAGGCCTACGATCTGTTCGCCTGCAACGGCATCCTGTTCAATCACGAATCAGAACGTCGCGGCGAGACCTTCGTGACCCGTAAGATCACCCGAGCCGCCACCCGTATCAAACTCGGACTGCAAGACAAGCTCTACCTAGGCAACCTGGACAGCAGGCGGGACTGGGGGCACGCCAAGGACTATGTCGAGGCCATGTGGCTGACATTGCAGCGAGACCAGCCTGATGACTATGTCGTGGCCACCGGTGAAGCATATTCCGTGCGTGAGTTTGTGGAGCGGGTCTTCGCAAGGTTGGAGTTGGACTGGCATGAATATGTCGAGATCGATCCGCGCTACTTTCGGCCTGTGGAGGTCGAACACCTCCGTGGCGACGCCCGTAAGGCCCGGCACGAACTCGGCTGGAAGCCGAAGGTCGGTATCGATGAATTAGTCGCCTGCATGGTGGACAGCGATCTGGAGCTCGCCCGCCAGGAGCGAATTCTCAAGGATGCCGGACACTCGGTAGCCTACCGAGGGATCGCCGGTGATTGACCTGGCACCGGACACCCGCATCTACGTGGCAGGGCATCGCGGCCTCGTCGGCAGGGCCCTTATGCGTAAGCTCGAGAGGGAGGGCTTCACCGACCTGAGCACTCGGACTTCACAGGACCTGGATCTGCGTGACCAGGAGCAGGTCGGCAGCTTCTTCGAACGGGAGCGACCGGAGGTCGTGATCCTGGCAGCCGCCCGGGTCGGCGGTATCCTTGCCAATGACACCTTTCCGGCGCAATTCATCTATGACAACCTGATGATCGCCGCCAACGTTATCCACGCCAGCTACGAGCACGGGGTTCGCAAGCTCCTGAACCTGGGATCGAGTTGCATCTATCCCAAGTTCGCTTCCCAGCCGCTCCGCGAGAACGCGCTGCTAACCGGGCCGCTAGAACCGACGAACCGCGCCTACGCGGTTGCGAAGATCGCTGCCATCGAACTGTGCGATAGCTACCGCCGGCAGTATGGCTGTGACTTCATCTCGGCCATGCCCACTAACCTGTACGGCCCGCACGACAATTTCAACCTCGAAACCAGCCATGTCCTAGCGGCTCTCATCCGCAAGTTTTATGAGGCACGCGTTGATGGTAGGCCCGAGGTAGTGGTGTGGGGAAGTGGTACGCCACGCAGGGAGTTCCTCCATGTGGATGATTTGGCCGATGCCTGTCTCTTCCTACTCGCGAACTTTAGCGAGCCCGGACCAATCAACGTGGGGAGCGGAAAGGATATCAGTATCCAGGAGTTGGCAGTGCTCATCAAAGAGGTCGTAGGCTACCAGGGCAGGATCGTCTTTGATGCCAGCAAACCCGACGGTACCCCCAGAAAGCTGATGGATATAAGTCGCCTCAGCACCGCTGGATGGCAGGCCAGTACCGATCTACGCGAGGGACTCGTATCGACCCTAGACTGGTATCGCCGGGCCTGGAAGCCTCCCGACACTGCACTGAGCCCCCCAGCAACGGCAAGGCAAGCAGCTGACCGAAGCGATCGAGCAACTCACTGACGACCCGAACCTCCGCGCCGAGTATGACACCAACACGCGTAGGTACGCGAAACAGCAGCTAGTGCTATTTTGAAGTGATCTGAGATTCGGGCGGACACCGACATCCCGACTCGACCTGGTGAAGACATGACCGCCATCCTGAACCGAAGCCTTGCCTTCCTTTTCGGCTTTGGCTTCTCACTCCTCCCCGTAGCCGCCCCCTTCCTGGCCCTTCTGATCCTGCCGACAAGCCGCTGGCGGGTGCGACGTCTGGACCTGGCCTGGGGCCTCGCCGCCCTGCTGGCGGCACTTGGCCTCGGAGTCCACCAGGGGATCTCCGGTGCAACCTTCGGGATCCTGCAGACAGGGGCAGCCTGGCTGGTCTTCAGGTCGTTCGCTCAGCTGCGCAGGGCCAGCCCACTCGTCCTTCGACCGAGCCTGACCGGCTTAGGCCTCATCTTCGGCCTGGCACTGGTCGTCCTCCTGGGTTGGTTGCGGATCGACCAACTGAATCTCTCCACCGCCAAGACCCTCGCCCAAGCCATCGTCTGGGGATCGGTGCCAGCGCTCTATGGCCACACGGTCTTGGTTCTGGGTGCCCTGATCGCCATCCTCTCCCCTACGGCGCGTCTCCGCCTACTGAGCCTGGGGCTCTCGGCCCTGGGCATCCTGGTATCGGGGAGCCGCGAGGCCGCCATCGCCTGGGTGTTCATCGCTCTCTTGCTGCTCCTGACCGGCAAGAGGCGCTCTGGGCGCAGTCTCACCCTCGAGGTCGTCCTCCTGACCGCGATGCTGGCGATCGCAGCCGGCCTCGGACCGTGGCTCGGCTGGGGGCGGGTCGGCTTCCTGCTGAGCCTCGAGGCTCGAGCCGGAAGCACTAACCTCTTGCAAGGCACCGAGATCGCCCGGGGGGATTGGTGGGATAGCAGCCAGGTCCACTTCACCACCGCCACCGAACTCGTCGGTGACCAGCCCCTGACTGTCTACCGAGTAACGAAACCCGGCGCGGAACACTGGCTCAGACTGCAGCAGATCATCCCCATCACCTCTGGAGAGAGCTACACCGTCAGCGCCTGGCTACGTCCCGAAGCCGAGTCCCAACCGGGCATCCAGGGCTGGGGACAGTACCGGCAGGACGGTGAGGTCACGACCTTTGCGATCGTGGCCGCCCTGAGCGATCGAGGCTGGACGGCCAGCGCCAGCGGAGCGGGAGAGGTGGTCGCAGCAGGGATAGAGAGCCGCGAGGGGGAGTGGCAGCGGGCCTTCGTGACCTTCACCTTCCGGGGGGAAACGCCCTCACTCTTCCTGCACCTGGGCCTGACACCGGATAGTCGTCCCCGCGCGGGGACCGCTAGCAGCTTCGCGGGCTTTCAGCTCGAGCGCGGCTCGGAGGTCTCTGCCTACGCACCCGGCTCAGCGACCGAGGGACTCGGATTCGGCGTCGCCCGGCTCCCCTACTGGCAGACGGCCTGGCAGGGAGTCAAGGAGCGCCCCCTGCTCGGCTGGGGGAGCGCAGCCTTCCCAAACTACTTCGACGAGAACTGGCCCGACCGCAGGACTCTCGACGAGGTACCTGCCCACACCCATAGCCTGTTCCTGGAGACGCTGTTCGAGCGGGGGATCTTCGGACTGGCAGGCCTGCTGATCTTCATCACGGCACTCTCGTGGAGCGCGATCCGCCGCCGGGACCTTCCCTTCCTGATCGTGGTCGCTGCGGTACTGATCGCCAACATCTTCGACAACACCCTCTACTACGGAGGGGTGATCTATCCGCTCGCGGCGGTGGCGGGCTGGCGGGCGGCCACCAAGCGCGAGCGGGCGGCAGCTGGCGGCGAGGCGGCGAGGCAGGCGGTGGTACGCATAGCGCTCGTGGTGACCGATTTCCTGATGATCCTACTCTCGCTCTACCTGGCGCTGCTGCTTCGGCGCTGGGCCAGCGACCTGCTGGGACTACCCGCCCTAGATACCATCCTGCCGACCACCCTGTTCTACGCGCTGCTGCTCTGGCCAGCGATGTCGTGGCGGGAAGGCCTCTTCCCAGGCTACGGCCTCAGCCCACCCCAAGAGTTGGGCAAGCAGGTAGCGGCAGCCGCCTACGCCGGCCTCATCCTGGCGGCAGGGACGGTGCTACTTACCAACTCCCTCCCCTTGTCGCGTTCGGTCCTGCTCCTCTTGGTGGGGCTGAGCACGATCCTGCTCCCGATCGGGAGAGCCTTGACCAAACGTCTGCTCCACCGACTCTCCCTCTGGGGTCGCCCGGTCGTGATCCTCGGAGCGGGGCGCAGCGGCAGGAGGGTCACCGAGGCGCTGCGCCGGACACCGCTCGCCGGCCTGCAGCCGCTGGCCCTCTTCGACAACGACCCCGAGAAACGGGGTAAGCGGATCGGGGGACTCCGGGTCAGGGGGAGTCTGCGCGAGGCCGACGCCTTTGCCGAGCGCCACGGGGTCAGCCACGCCATCATCGCCATCCCCTCGCTGTCACCGACCGCCCTGACCAAGCTGATCGACACCAAGGGCAAGTCCTTCCGCCAGGTTCAGTTCGTACCCGAACTGATGGACCTCCCCACCGAAGGGATATCCGCCCGCAATCTCGGGGGGATGCTCGCCCTCGAGATCCGCAACGGTCTCTACCTGAGGCGTAACCGGATCTTCAAGCGCGCCATCGACCTCCTCGGGGCCACGGTCGGTGGCCTCATGATCACTCCACTACTACTCCTGCTCTATCTCTGGGTCCGTTTCGACAGCCGCGGCCCCGGCTTCTACTGGAGCGAACGGATCGGCGAGGGGGGTCGGCACTTCCGCTGCCTCAAGTTCCGCACCATGTTCGTCGGTGCCGAGGGCAAGTTGGAAGCTCTCTTCTCGCAACGCCCGGAGTTCCGGGCGGAGTGGGAAGCCAATCACAAGTTGCACCATGACCCGCGGATTACTCGAGTCGGCCGGTTCCTGCGCGAGACCAGCCTCGATGAATTGCCCCAACTCTGGAACGTGCTTAAGGGCGAGATGAGCCTGGTCGGTCCCCGCCCGATCGTGGAGGCCGAGATTGAGAAGTACGACCAGGTATTCGGGAGCTACCAAGTGGTCCAACCCGGCATGACCGGCTACTGGCAGGTGTCGGGCCGCAGCGACACCAGCTACACTCACCGAACCGAACTCGACAGCTTCTACGTCCGCAACTGGTCGCCATGGTTCGACATCATCATCCTGGTCAAGACGCTGCCCGCAGTCCTCCAGCGGAGAGGCGCCCGCTAAGGGGGCTGGGAGCAAAGCGCTACACTGAATCCCTGTGAGCACCATCTCCCGCCCCCTCCTCCGCAGCACCCGCGCCCCCAAGCTGATCGACACCCTCACCCGACCGCTCTACTGGCTCTACGAACGCCAGCTGCTGCAGACCGTTCGGGCGCAGCAGCGACTGCCCAAACATATCGGCATCATCATGGACGGCAACCGCCGTTTCGCCCGGAGCATCGGGCTCGACGTGCGGGCCGGACACAACTACGGAGCGGATAAGGCCAGGGAGGTCCTGGACTGGTGCCTCGAGCTCGGAATTCCGCACGTCACCCTGTGGGGCTTCTCGAAAGACAACCGGAACCGCACGGCGGATGAGGTCATCCACCTCCACCAACTGTTCGCAGAGCAGGCGAGGGAACTGATGGGTGACGAGCGCCTCCACCGGAACCGGGTGCGGGTGCAGATCATCGGGGAGCTAGGGGACTTCCCCGAAGAGTCGAGGGAGGCCTTGAGGGAGATGGAGGAGGCGACTCGGGACTATGGCGGGATGAGGCTCAACGTGGCCCTCGGCTACGGCGGCCGCGAGGAGATCGTGGCTGCGATCCGGAACCTCCTGGCAGAGAAGCAGCGCCAGGGGGTGGCGCTCGAGGAGCTCGCCAGAACCCTAGACGCCGGCGAGATCGGGCGTCACCTCTACACCGCCGGGATGCCGGACCCCGACTTCGTGATCCGCACCAGCGGCGAGGTGCGCCTCTCGGGCTTCCTGCTCTGGCAGACGGCGTACAGCGAGTTCTACTTCTGCGACGCCTTCTGGCCCGACTTCCGCAAGATCGACTTCCTGCGGGCTCTGAGGCACTTCCAGGCGCGGGAGCGTCGGTTCGGCAGATAATGGACGTCGCGGTCATCATGGCCGGGGGGAAGGGCCAGCGCTTCTGGCCGCTCTCCACCTCGCAAAGACCCAAACAGTTCCTGGATCTAAACCGCTGCGGGCAGACGCTCATCCAGGCCACGCGCGACCGGCTGCTGCCGCTCGTCGGGGGACCCGAACATCTCCTGGTCGCTACGGCGGCCGACTACCTGCCCCTGGTACACGAACAGCTACCGGAGCTCCCCAAAGAGAACCTGCTCAGCGAGCCGGTGGGGCGCGACTCGGCACCAGCGGTGGCGCTGGCCTCGCTGGAACTAGAGCGCCGCTTCGGCGACTGCGTCGCCGGGTTCTTCTCCTCCGATCACCGTATCGGCCGCCCCGGGGCGTTCCAGCGGGCGGTCCGGCAGGCGGTCGAGCTAGCGCGGAGCGAGAACGGTCTGGTCACCATCGGGATCCGGCCGACCCGGCCTGCTACCGGCTACGGCTATATCGAACAGGGTCGGCCGGTCGGACCCGGCTTCCGCGTCACCCGCTTCGTGGAGAAACCGAACCGGCAGCGGGCCGAACAGTACCTCGCTGCGGGCAGCTACGCCTGGAACGCCGGCATCTTCGTCTGGCCCACCGCGACCATCCTCGCTGAGTTCGACCGGTACGTCCCCGAACTGATCCGCCCCCTGCGGGAGGCCTTCGCGGAGGGGCGGATCGACGAGGTCTTCCCGACCCTGAAAAAGATCAGCATCGACTACGCGGTGATGGAGCAGACCGAGCGGGCCTATGTGATTCCGGGCGACTTCGACTGGGATGACTTGGGCGACTGGGTCGCGCTCGAGAGGCTTTTAGAGAGCGAGGGGGGCAACACCGTGGTGGGGCGCCACGTGGGGCTCGAGACCTCGGCCAACATCATCTACACAGAGGACCCCGACGATGTGGTGGTCACACTAGGTGTCGAGAACCTGGTGGTCGTCAAACGGGGCAACACCCTGCTGCTCGTGAGTCGAGACCGCGTGCAGGAGATCAAGAAGCTGCTGGCTGACGAGCGGCTCGCAGGTCTCATAGAATAGCGAGCCTCAGCTACCCGCGCGGTCCGGGCAGGCCCTGCCCTGGGACGGGGCCCCTCTGGACCCGGTGGGGAGCGCGAGCAACCCGAATCCCCTACCATATCCACGAGCCGAATCAGTTCGACCTCTACTGCGAGCGGACAGGGTGGTGAGGGACCTACTTCGCATTACTCTTCGGTGAAGATCCTCAGGAAGCCATGAGCGTTAGGCAGCCGCTGCCGGAACCGAGCCGAGACGCCGGCGGGCCACCACAGGCAGCTCTCAGCGTCCCGGACAGGCCAAGCGGGAACGCCACAGCCGCTCCCTACTGTGGGTCGCCCCCGCTGAGAGCGAGCTTCAGCTGCCGGACGGCACCGACATGGTAGGCCACGTGCGCCAGCAGCCCGAGGAGACCCAAGAGCCGCCCTGGGTCCTCGAGATCGACGGCTCCCTCCAAGTGACCCTGCAACTCCCCAACCTCCTGCTCGAGTGCGGCAAGCAGCTCCCGCCACCCCGCCGGATCGACCTCGCGCACCCCCCAGCTCTCCGCCCAGTCGAGCTGCGGCCTCTCACCCCGCGCGAAGGCACCCGCAAGCGCCACAAACCAGCGGACATGCTCGACATGTCCCGCCAAGGTGGCGCTCTCCGGCGTTGCACTCCGAGAAGCCAGGGAGGAGCTGGTAGTGCGCGCGGTGTCTAAGAGCCCCTCATCGTCCAGGAACCAAGTGTTCCCCCCGGCGGGCCGCCCATGAAAAGCTTCGGAGATCAGGGCTTGCATGGCTCTGGTCAGGTTTTCAGATCCGCTCATGACCTTAAGGATGGCATTTCCTACTTCGGCGGTCGGTCGCCCAAGACCGCTCCAAGGTTGCCCGAATTCCCCCAACGCCAAAGATGCTGCAGGGAGGGGCCAAGCGAAGGCGACGGCACCCCTGGCGCGGAGGATCCCCCGATCCGGTGCCTCAACCTCGCTACCACTCGACACTCCTCTAAGCCAGGGGTTGGGTCGCCCAGCAACTGCCGCTCGACCTCAGTGGTCCAGTCGAGGTCGTTGGATCAGGGGGAGGCTTCCACAGGCTCGGCAGGCAGCCGGTACGGCCCGCTCAACGCCCCCTCAATGCGGGCCACCCGTTCGCCCAAGGCGTGTAGGTCGTCACGGACAGCCCCAATGCGCTCCCCTAGGCGGTCGATGCGCCGATCCGTCCGTGTGGCCAGCGCCAGCTGCAACGGTACCAGAACGCCTAGCAGGGCTACCCCGACAGCGATGATGGCAACGGTGTCAGCGCTCACTTGTCACCTCTTTCGACGCGGGCTCTGCGTTGTTCTGAGTCCAACTCGGACGCCGTGCAGAACTTCACCACCGATTCCACAGTAAGGTTCACCACGACTCCAATACCGTCCATCACGGCTTAACCCCATACCCAACCTAGAGCACTGTAATACACGCCAAGGCACATAACGCATACCTAGCCCCCGTTATTCGTGCGATCGCGTATCATGCGTTATGGGCGGAGCGAGCATCCTGTTCGCCACCATCGCTACCGGTGGGGGTCACCTAGCCACGGCCAACGCTATCGCCGAGGCGGTAGACCAGCACTATGCCGGCAGCTTCGACCTCCGGGTCTCGGACCTTATGCATGAGCCGGGGATGTTCAAGGGGGACCGGCAGCACAAGAGGTTCTGGCGCTGGGCCCTCGCCCACCCGCAGCTGGTGCGCTCCGGCCAGCGGATCCTGGACGCTACCCCGACCTTCACGAGACAGACCCAGAGGATCATGCTCCACCGATTCGCGCGGCTCGCAGCGCAGGAACTCGGTGGCGAAGCGCCCAGCCTGATCGTGGCCAATCATGGCTGGCTCGCTGTGGGACTCACCCTGGCGCAGCGGCGCTTCGGCCTCGCGGTCAGGGTGCTGTCGTTCGGGACCGAGCCGCTCGACGCCAACGCTCTGTGGGCGGAGCCCCGAGCGGAGCGCTTCATCGTCCCCTCCGAGTCGGCCAGGAACGATCTGGTAAGGCTGGGCGTGGGTCGGGAGCGGGTGGACGTAGTGGGCTACCCGGTTCGGCGGGCCTTCCTGGAGGTGCCCGGGCAAGCGGAGGCGCGGCGCGCCCTCGGGTTCCCGGACAGCTTCACCTGTCTCGTCTCCCTGGGCGGAGAGGGGGTCGGTACCGTGCAAAAGGCCCTGCTCACAAGCCTGCTCGACCGAGGGGTATCGGTGGTGGTGATGGCCGGCCGCAACCAGACGCTGCACGAGAGGTTGCAGCCGCTGGCGCAGCACTTCGAACACCTCCGCGTGGAGGGTTTCACCGACGAGATGGCGACCTTCGTCGCAGCCAGCGACGTGGTGATCGGCAAGGCCGGCCCGGCCTCGGTGTTCGAAGCGCTGGCCGTGGGTCGACCCTTCCTGGCCACCGGCTATGCGGGTCTCAACGAGGGCAAGGCGGTGGCGTTCTTAAAGCGCCACAAGCTGGGAGGACACTTTCCCTCCCCCGCCGACCTGCTAGCGACCGTGCTCCGGTATCGGGAGTGCCCGAAGGAGTTGAAGCGGGTTCGCGAGCGGGCTGGTGCGCTCGAACTGGGTCGCATGACTAGAGACTTGGCACGCTATGTTGTGCACTACGCCCGTTTCGGGGAACGCGATCTGCAATGGGTCGGTCGGGGGCTGTCTTAGCACAGGGGGCCCGAACCACCCTCCCAGATGCTCCTCTCACACCCTGACCGAGTTCACGCCAGTCGCCTACTCAGAGCGATCCCCGAAGCCACCTGTCACTGCCCGGGTTCGGCGGCGGACCGGAGCCGCACCCTAATGGCCCGAGGCCAACCCGAAGCACCCCCTTCGACAAGACGGCAGTGGGTAGCCGTCAGTCTGAGCTTCGCTCCCGGTAGAAGCCGCCCGGATCGGGTTCTGGCTAGGCCGATCCAGACGATACCCCCGACATCCCAGAGACGGTCACGCTGGCAACCGGGGATCCCGTCCGAGCGCTTGTGCTACCGGAAGGCCGGTCGGATCGTCGACAAGGGCTGAGTTTGGCCCAGCGCTCGTCGGCGAGGACCACGCCTCGGCAAGGACCAGGGGAGGTGGCTGCTAAGGGTACCCGGGGGCAGGCCAGCTAGTGCGGGCGAAGGAGTTCTCGACTCCGGCCCGGTCGAGCGCTCTGCCGATAAAGGGGCCCTCAACCTCCGTACTCAGCTAACCCACGGCATGGGCTAGGCTACTCCCAAGTGACCTGCCTCGGCTAGACGCTCCTCGCTAGCTGTCGGGGTAGGAAAGGGTCTCGGGGTGGTGGATGGACGAGCTCGTATTCGGTACCGACGGTTGGAGGGACATCATCGGCGACCGCTTCACCCTCACCAATGTCGGACGGGCTGCCCAGGGGTATGCCGAGCACCTGGTCGAGGGTGGGGTCGAGCGGGTCCTCGTCGCCCACGATACCCGCTGCAACGGAGCCCTCTTCGCGCGGCGGGTGGCCGAGGTTCTGTCCGCTAATGGACTGGAGGTCCTCCTCTCCGACGGGCCCCTCCCGACACCGGTCCTCTCCTTCGCCATCACCCATCTCGGTGCGGGTGGGGGCGTGATGCTGAGCGCATCACACAATCCGCCCCGCTACAACGGGTTCAAGCTCAAAGGCCCCTATGGGGGCACGGCCACCGAGGAGATCTATGCGGACGTGAGCCGCCGGGTCGCGGGTATCCGACCGGAGGGGGTACGGTCACCGCCCGGCAGGACCGGCTTCGAACAGATCGAGGTCCGCACCGCCTACTTCCGCCAGCTCGCCAGCCTGGTCGACCTCGACGCCCTCGCCAGCCTGACCGGGGTCGTCCTTCATGACGTCATGGGTGGGGCGGGGAGGGGCTGGCTCTCCGGCTTCGTCGAAGCGTTCGATCTGGGGATTCGCGTCGAGCAGAGGCGGGGAGCGCCGGATCCGCTGTTTTACGGTGTCAACCCCGAACCCCTTCCGCGGAACCTGCAGCCGCTGCTAGCTGAGCTGTCGGAGTCGCGACCAGATATTCTCTTCGCCACCGCGACCGACGGTGACGGAGATCGCCTCGGCCTGGTGCTCCCGGGGGGGACCTTCTTCAACTCGCACCAGATCTTCGCGATCCTGATCGACCTCTTAGCCGGTCGCGGTGGCTCGGGTCGGGTGGTAAAGACCTTCACCGTCTCCCGCATCGTCGAACGCCTCGCCGCCGCCCGCAACCTTGAGGTGGTCGAGACCCCGGTGGGATTTAAGTACATCGTGGACGCCATGCTGGCAGGTCGGGTTCTGATCGGGGGTGAGGAGTCCGGGGGGATCGGTGTGGCCGGCCATATCCCGGAGCGCGACGGGATCGCCAACAGTCTCCTGCTACTCGAGGCGGTCGCCCGGGCAGGTGTCCCTCTGTCAGAACTGTTCGCTGCCATAGAGCGGGAGACAGGGTGGTCCCACGCCTACGATCGGCTCGATCTTCAGTTGGGCAGGGACCGGCTCAAGAGCACTGTGATGCCAGATCTCAACGACCCACCCGGCTCGTTCGCCAGCCGCGAGGTGATGTCGGTGGAGAGGCGCGATGGGTTGAAGCTCAACCTGGAGGGGAATGCCTGGGTGCTATTCCGACCCAGCGGTACCGAGTCCACTCTCCGAGTCTACTGTGAAGCACCCTCTCCGGCCGAGGTCGCGGAGATCCTGGCTAACAGCCATCTCATACTCCCCTAGGCCCTGTCCGAAAACTATGGGGTGGCCAATCATGGTGTTCGGGAGTTGCTTCGCTCACCTACTGATCCAGGTGGGGAGTAGCGATGATCTCACACCACGACCCTGACGGTGTTTGTGCGAAGGAAATCCGCGTAACCCGCCTCATCAAGTGCACCAGCTGCCAACTCGAGCACAGCCTGAGCCGTGGCCTCTTCCGTGGCGGTGAAGTGGTAACCATTCAACTCCAAAAACAGAATGCCAACCACAAATCCTGTGCGCTTATTGCCATCAATAAATGCGTGGTTGCGGACGATGGCAGCCGTGTAAGCCGCCGCCATATTGACGGTGTCAGGGGAGTCCGCATAGGCGTAAAGCTGCTGCGGCCGCGCCAGGGCAGATTGCAACAGGGCCTCTTCACGCAAGCCCGTCGCGCCACCGTGAAGTGCTAGCAGGCGGTCGTGCAACACCAGCACGTCTCGCGCTTCAATCCAGACAGGTTCCCTAGCCATATGGGCTTCGCTTAGCAACTTCTTCACTGATTGCCGCGCGCCTGCAACCGCCCATCAGCGAAGCTGCCTGATCGACCCGGTCATGGCAGGCAGCAGACTCCGCCCTACGAGGGGTACCAGATGAAGAGGTGCCGGAACGCTCGTTTATTCTCCATCAGCGCTTGGCCAAAACGTGCAGGGTGTTGCGGTAGCGACCGATGATCTCTTCGGTCTTCGCCATCCTCTTCGCAAAAGCGGGATCGTAGGGGGTCAACTGGTAGCCGCCGTCTGGCGCTTCGATCAGAAACAGGGGGGCCCCGGCTCCGGTGCGCAGCCGACTGATGACCTCCTTCGGCAGGACGACGCCGAGCGAGTTGCCGAATTTACGGACCTTGAGCTCAACCATGGAACGTCTCCTCACTGGTTATTACTATTGTAATAACATTATCGGGGGTGGCGTAAGCTTTTCTGGGTCACGGATTGTGTCGATGGTAAGGGGGTACCCACGCCCACGCCGAACCCACCAAAAGGTGACGCCTGACGAGTCTGAAGAACCGGCCCATCCGCACCTAGTGGGAATCGCCAAGGAACCCGCGGCCCCTTTTCCTTGGAAGAAGGGAGGAAGTACGTGCACGCTTGACATGAAGTGCGTGCACACTATGACATCGGTGTAGCGGGATTATGATACACTCGTAACCACGCTTCCTTTTCCTTAAGGAGGAAGTTACATGTTCCTTAAGGAGGAAGTTACATGCACACCCCTAAACGCCGCTCCACTCTCCCGATCATCGTCAGCCTCACCCTTGCCCTTCTGGTAGGCCTAGCCACCGCCCAGCCGTACCAGGAAGCACCGATGCTCGCCGAGATGGTCGCCGCTGGGGAACTCCCCCGGTCGAGGAACGCCTGCCCGCAAGCCCCCTAGTTCTGGACATGGCCGAGATCGGCCGTTACGGCGGGCCGCCCATCCGCATCGCCAGCATCGATGACAACTTCGGCTGGAAGTACAACAAAGTACAGCTTTTCGACTATTGCGACAGTTTCGGCGGTGACGTCTGCCCGGGCATGGTCGCAAGCTGGGAGTGGAACGAAGAAGGATCAAGCCTCACGACGACGCTCCGCGATGGCCTCCACTGGTCCGACGGCGAGGTGTTCAACGCCGACGACATCCTGTGGTGGTGGGAGTACATCGCCACCTACACCCCCGACCCCGAGAATTCCCCCCTGACCTTCGGGATCGGTGGGAAACTTGCTTCGTTCTTGGGCGGCTTTTCGTACGGTGGGGAACCACTGCTCGTGGAGAAGGTCGACGACCTCACCGTACGCTGGACCGCCTCTGGACCGCACCCGGCGTTCATGCACTGGCTGGCCTACCTGCTGGATGGGCCCGAAATGTACCCGCCGCAGTACCTCGAGCCGCTCCACCCGGAGTTCCAGGGGTACGCCGCCGACGACGTCGAATCCCGGGTCGCCCAGTGGGCAGAACACTTCGGCTACATCAGCGCTAGCCCCTACGCACAGGTACAGATCGTCGGCTACCCAACCATGCACGCGTACATACTCGAATCCCGCACCCTGGGCCAGGGCAGCGTCTACGTCCGCAACCCCTACTACTACGCTGTGGACGCCGAAGGGAAACAGCTGCCCTACATCGACCGCCTCGAGATCGAACTGGTCCCCGATTACGACCTGCGCCTGGCCAAGCTCATCGCCGGTGAGCTCGACCTCGCCAACACGCCCACCTACAACCCCTGGCGCTTGTCGGACCTGCCCACCTTGCTGGAGAACCAGGAGCGCGGGAACTACGTGATCGGCTTCCAGGAGGCAGCTCGCGCCTGGGCACCGCAGCTCTACTTCAACCAGGGCGGGCCGATGCGGAACCGCCTCTACCTGCAGAACCGGAACTTCCGGGTGGCGCTGTCGATCGCCATCAACCGCGAAGAGATCAACGAACTCCTCTACCAGGGTCTCGGCGTTCCCTGGAACCTCGCGCCCAGGCCCGGCCAGGTCGGCTACGTGGAGGGGCTGGGGACGCTGTTCACCGAGTACGATCCCGACACCGCCAACGCCCTCCTAGACCAGATGGGTCTCACCGAGCGAGACAGCGACGGGTTCAGGCTCGGTCCTGACGGCCGGCGCGTCTCGCTGATCGTGGTCTTCGAGCAGGAGGCCGAGCCGGTCGAGACCATGGAACTGATCGCGGACTACTGGGGGCAGATCGGTATCGAAGTTCTGCTCCGGCCGAGACCCACGTTTGACTTGTACGGAGGAGGAATGCCCAACGATGCCTGGGACGTCATCGGTTGGTACTCGGAGGCCGGGGCCTTCTACCTGACCCGGCAGGACAAGTGGCTGCCCGGAGCGTTTATCTCTATGCGGGGCTGGAACGAATGGATCAATTCCGACGGTCAGTCCGGGGAAGTGCCGCCCCCGCATGTCTTGGATTTCCGCAACCGCTACTTCAACGAGGTGCTCACCTCGGCCACTCAGGAGGAGATGGCGGACAGGTTCGAGGACTTGATGACGCTGAGCGTCTACAACATGTGGAGCACGCTCACGCTGCACCTGCCCTCCGCCGGTCACGCCAATGCCGATCTCAGGAACGTCCGCTGGGAGGGGATCTCGATCGAGGCCTCCAACCACTACGCTCGGCTGCAGACCTACTGGTGGGACCGCTAACTAGGGCACCCCTGAACCCCGGAGCGTGGGGGCGACCCCCCCATCCGGCAGTGCCCAACTCGAAGCAGGAAGTCCCGCGATGCGCGGGACTTCCTGACCTGAAGGATCGACCGCATCATCGATGCCAGAACGCGCGAGGTGAGGGAGGTACCCGTGCTGAAGCTGTCATCTTGCCGTCTCGCGGCGGCGCTGTTCGCGCTGCTCGTGGTGGGCTTCTCTCTCCTCGGCTCGGCCCTCGCTCAGGAAGGATCGGCCGAGGGGGAGCAGACGAACCTTGGACCCTGCGAGGGACTCAGGACCGTCGACACGACCCTGATTCGGTTCGGTGCACCGTGGCAGTGCGCGGACCTGCGGGGCGTGGACCTGAGCGGGGTGACGATGATGGACGTGTTCTTCAGCTGGTCCGACGTGAGCGGCGCGGTCCTGGTAGGTGCCAACTTCTACTACGGGGACCTCACCGGCGCGAACTTCAGCAGCGCGAACCTGTTCGGGGCGAACCTGAGGCGCACCAGGTTGGTGTTGACGGACTTCACCGGGGCGAACCTGGAGGGGGCGGACCTCACCGAGGCGATTCTGTTCCGCACGATCTTTACCGGGGCCACCTACAATCGCTTCACCCGCTGGCCCGTGGGGTTCGATCCCGTCGCCAACGGCGCGATCCGGGTGGACTAGCTCCCCCTCCCTGCTGCCAGGAAGAGGGAAGCCCCGGCTCGGTGCACGACCCGCGAACCGCAGGATTTGCTTTTGCCGGACTCTATTCCGCTCGCAAGTTCTCTTGGATTGAGGAGGTACGCCATGTTGTCCGAACAGCAGGTCAAGGAGTTTAAAGCCAACGGATTCCTCAACGGTGGCATTCTACTCGGCGACGCCACCATCGAGGTGTTGCGCAGCGAGGTTATGCGCATCATCGAGCAGCGCGACCGAACCGACATTCCCCAACCCGCTGTCGTTCGCAACGTGTCGCCCAACGCAGCCGAACGGATCGCTTCCGAAGTGGGCAAGCAACTCTGGCAGATCATCAACATCTGGCAGGGCAGCCAGCCCTTTTATGAGCACCTCGTCAGCAACAAAGAGATCGCGAAAGCCATCGCCCAACTCACCGACGCTAGAGAACTCCGCGTCTGGCACGATCAGATCCAGTACAAACCCCCTCAACTCGGTGGCATCCAGATGTGGCACCAGGACGCGCCGCTATGGCCGGTGATCGAACCGATGACCGAAGTGTCCGCCTGGATCGCTCTGGATGACGTGGATTACGAGAACGGCTGCATGAGCATGGTGCCGGGTTCGCACCGGTGGGGTGACGCTCAGGCGTTCCTGGAGACGGTTCCGGACTACGAGTCGCTACCCGACAGGTACCAGGGCCACCAGGTGGAGGTGGTTCCTTGCCCGGTGAAGAAGGGTGAGGTGCACTTCCATCACGCGCTCACCTGGCACGGGTCGCACGCGAACACAAGCGCTCGGCACCGGCGGGCTTTGGCGGTTCATTACATGACGGAGGACACGCAGTTCGTGGCGAGCGGGGAGCACGTGATCAAGGATCTGATCGAGGTGGGGGACGGAGAGAAGCTGGAGGGGCGGTACTTCCCACAGGTGTACCCCTGAGCCCAACTCACGGGGGAGTGTGGAATGCGATCCATAAGCTTTAGCAGCATGATAAGGATCGAGAGCTGTCCTGGCATGGGCCTAGCCCCCCATCGTGTGGTTTTGGCAATGCTCACGCTAGGAGGTCGGCCGCTCCGGGATTCGTTCTGGTGCGGCTGAACCGATTTATGACCAGGCCTCACCTAGTTGGGGCACGCCAGGCTGTGAGGCAAGGATCTTCTCCGCCGCCTGCTGTATCTGGTGGAGTTGGTACTCGTAGCAGGTGTGTTCGAGACACAGGGGGCTAGGCTCATCAAACAGTCTGATACTGCCGCAATTATCGCAAGCAAAGCAGCACGAGCAGCTGCTCCAGGCCCACGTCGTGGTTCGACCGCACCAAGCGAAGGGGCTCTGACGCTGCGGCGGCCGGACGGTTCCAAGCCGGCGGCCTGATCGGCTACATAGTCGCTCTATCAGGCCGGATAGTGACGTGAACCCCACACCCCGACCAGATCCAGCGAATCCGTCCTTGGAGGTGGGGACCAGGCCTTGGCAGAACCTGTGGCTTTGGAATCGGTGCCGGTAGGGGGTGAAGAGTGAAGGATCGATGGTGACGGGGCATCGCAAGACCTCGGATCGATACCGAGCCAGCGCCGGATCCAGCAACCTGTAGGCGTCCACCCCCACGACCCGTTCCACGGCCGGCACCTGCCTACTCGCTGGTCGAGACCACTCCGCGAGCAACCGAGGCGCCGACACCCCCTAGCCGAACAGTTCGCCGACCGCGACCTCCCCCTTGGGCTCGACATACCGGGTATCCATCTGGGCGAGCTGCAGCCTCCCGGAGATATCGTCGTTGATTCCGTGCCAATAGGTGTAGTTGTCGATCACCCAGATCCCCGACTCGCGGGCACCGTTGCCCGACCCCTTCACCCCGCCGAACGGCATATGCGCCTCGGCGCCGGTGGTGGAGTTGTTGATCGAGGTCATGCCGGACCGGACACTATCCTTAAACGCGAAGGCCCACTCGCGGTTGTTAGTGTAGATGGCGCTCGAGAGGCCGTAGTCGACAGCGTTGGCGACCTCGATGGCGTCGTGGATACCGTTGACCCTGACGAGGTTGATGGTGGGGCCGAAGATCTCCTGCTGGAACAGGCGCATATCGGGAGTCACCTCCTGCCAGACGGTGGGCCAGCCGTAGTAGCCGGCGTCGGGGTCGCCCAAGAAGCCCTCGGGGCGCGCGGCGGCGCTGATGCGACCCTCGCCGTAGAGGCGGGTGGCACCGCCAGTCTCGCCCCAGTCGTAGTGCTCGAGCCAGCGACCGAAGAAGCGCTCGTTGATGAAGGGGCCGTAGAGGATATCCTCTGCAAGGTTGGGGTCGCCTATGCGGATGGCGGAGGTGGCTTCGAGGAAGCGGTCGCGGAAGGCATCAAAGATAGGGGCGTCGAGGAGGATGTTGCCAGCGGAGGTGCAGCGCTGGCCGCCGGTCCCGAAGCTAGCCCAGAGGGCGCCGCTGACGGCGTTGTCCAGGTCGGCGTCGCGCATCACCACCAGGGGGTTCTTACCGCCGAGCTCGAGGGTGGGGTGGAGCAGGTTGCGACCGGCGACCTCCCCTATCTGGCGCCCCACGACGGTAGAGCCGGTGAAGGCGAACTTGTCGAGCAGGCGCTCATCCATCATGGTGACCAGGTGCTCGCCGGCGGCCCCGGAGCCGCCGCCGAAGATCAGGTTGAGGACGCCGGGGGGGAGGCCCGCCTCCTCGAAGAGGCGGACGAAGGCGTAGGCGACCGCGGGGGCGTCCTCAGAGGGCTTCCAGACGACGGTGTTGCCGGTAAGGAGGGCGGGGACGAGCTTCCAGCTGGGCACCGCCACCGGGAAGTTGCCGGCGGTGACAATACCGACCACACCGAGAGGCCGGCGGTAGGTGGTCAACTCCTTGTTGGGCATCTCGCTGGGGACCGTCTGACCGTAGAGGCGGCGCCCCTCGGATTGGAAGAAGTGGCAGGTATCGATCGCCTCCTGGACGCTGCCCCGGGCCTCCTTGAGCGTCTTGCCCACCTCACGGGTGACGAGCTTCGCCAGGGACTCCTTTTCGCGCTCGAGGGCCTTGCCGACCCGGCCGATCAGCTCACCCCGAATGGGGGCAGGGGTCTTCGACCAGGACCGGAACGCCTCGCGGGCGCTGAGGCAGGCGTCGCGAACCTGCTCCCGGCTCGCCTCGGGGAAGCGGCCTATGAGGTCGGAGAGATCGGAGGCGTTGCGGGACTCGAAGGTGGACTCGCTCGCCACCTCCTCAGCACCGATCAGGTGACGAAAGGTCTTGGTCACGGGGTCTCCCTCCAGCAGGGCTCGGTAATGGCTATACGACGTCGGCGATGCTAACACGGCACCGACTGGGGTGAGACCCGATTCAGTCTGGCGAAGGGGTGCCACCACAGCCCGGAAGCGGCGCACTGGACAAGACGGGCGGGGCGATTGCGTGGCGGGGTGCCTCGCTGGTAGACTCCTAGAGGAGACCTTTAACTCGGTCCGGTGAGGCCGGGAAGGGAGCAAGGATGTGGACACGACCGTGCTGGGCTGCGCCGCGCGCCGGACGCCCGGCCTCTTCTTGGCCCGCTGGAAAATCGCCCCACACCTCCCTTCGGGAGGCGTTTTTGCGGTAAGGGGGGTCCCTAGTTGAAGTTGAAGGCCGCGCTGATGAACGCCGACGGGGTCTCGAGAGCCCTCACCCGGATCGCACATGAGATCACCGAGCGCAACCGGGGTGCCGAGCGGCTGGCGCTGATCGGCATCCATACCCGGGGGGTACCGATCGCCGAGCGGTTGGCGGAGCTGATCCTGAGGTTCGAGGGGATCTGCCCCGAGGTGGGGAAGCTCGACATCACCCTCTACCGGGACGACCTCACCGAGATCGCGCTGCAGCCGATCGTGAAGCGGACCGAGGTGCCGTTCGACATCCAGGGGCTGCGGATCGTGCTCTGCGACGACGTGCTCTACACCGGCCGGACGGCCCGGGCCGCCCTCGACGCGCTCATCGACCTGGGGCGGCCGGCGCTGATCCAGCTGGCGGTACTCGTCGACCGCGGGCACCGGGAGCTGCCGATCCGCGCCGACTACGTCGGCAAGAATGTGCCCACCAGCCGCCACGAGGTGGTCAAGGTGAGGCTCGAGGAGATCGACTGCGCCGAGGGGGTCGATCTGCTGGAGGTGAGGTCGTGACGCAACCAGTGATGGTGGAGAGCCCGGCGGCGAACGGGGTGCGGGCCAGACCGCGGCACCTGCTCGACCTCGCCGAGCGGTCGCGGGAGGAGGTGGCGGCGCTATTCGACACCACCGATGTGATGGCCCAGGTGATGCAGCGCACCATCAAGAAGGTGCCGGCGCTCCAGGGCTTCACGGTGGGGATGCTCTTTTTCGAGAACTCGACCCGGACCCGGATCTCGTTCGAGCGGGCCGCCCGGGCGCAGTCGGCCGACCTGGTCAGCTTCGCAGCGGGGGGCTCGAGCCTGAGCAAGGGCGAGAGCCTCAAGGACACCCTGAGGACGATCGACGCGATGCAAGCCGACCTCTACGTAGTCCGGCACCGGGCGGCCGGGGTGCCGTACCAGCTGGCGCGCTGGACCGATGCGGCGATCGTCAACGCCGGCGATGGCCGCCGGGCACACCCGACCCAGGCGCTGCTGGACGCCTACACCTTCAAGACCCGGTTCCCAGGCTTCGCCGGCTTCGAAGGTATCCGGCTGGCGATCGTGGGCGACGTGGTCCACTCGCGGGTGGCACGCAGCAACGTGACCCTGTGGACGAAGCTGGGCGCGACCGTGACCCTGTGCGGACCCTCGACGCTGGTCCCGCCCGAGTTCGCCCGGCTCCCGGGGGTGAGCAGACACCACCGGCTCGAGGAGGCGCTCGAGGGTGCACACGCCGTGATGGCGCTGCGGCTGCAGCGGGAGCGGATGGCGGCAGGCCTGCTGCCATCGACCCCGGAGTATGTCGCCCGCTACCAGCTGACCGAGGAGGCCCTGCGCCACGCCCATCCCGAGGCGCTGGTGATGCACCCCGGCCCGATGAATCGGGATCTGGAGATCGCGGGCGAGCTGGCCGACTCGGAGCGGAGCGTGATCGAGGCGCAGGTGGCCAACGGGGTCCCGGTGCGGATGGCGGTGCTCTACACCCTGCTGGTGGGCAAGGGGTGAGTCGGGTCCTGATCCTGAACGCCCGGCTCAGCCCCGGCGACACAGCGCTGCACGATCTCTACCTGCGGGACGGCGTCGTCGAGGGCCTGGATCTGGGCGGAGCGGCCACCGAGACCTTCGACGCGGCAGGCAACCTGGTGGTGCCGGCGTTCATCGACCTCCACGCCCACCTGCGGGAACCGGGCCAGGAGGTCAAAGAGGATCTGGCCAGCGGGCTGGCGGCGGCGGCGGCGGCGGGCTACGGCACGGTCGTGTCGATGGCCAACACCGAGCCACCCATCGACGAGCCGGGGCTGGTGACCGAACTGATCGCCAGGGCGGAGCGCTTAGGCCAGGCGCGGCTGCGACCTGCGGCGGCGCTGAGCCGCGGCCTGCGCGGCGAGCAACTCAGCGACTTCGCGGCCCTCCAAGAGGCGGGGGCGGTGATGGTTACCGACGATGGCCTCCCGGTCGCCGACGCCCACCTGATGCGGCGCGCCTGCGAGTATGCAGCCGAGCTGGGGCTGGTGGTGCAGACCCACTCGGAGGCTCCCGACCTGCGCCAGGACGGGGTCATGAACGAGGGGGAGGTGAGCCAGCGCCTCGGCCTCCCGGGCAACCCGGTCGCGGCCGAGGTGATCCAGATCGCGCGCGACTGCGAGATCGCGCGCCTCAGCGGAGGACGGGTTCATATCGCCCACGTGAGCAGTCGCCGCGGCCTGGAGGTCGTCGAGCGCGCCCAGGCCGAGGGGGTACCCGTCACGGCGGAGGTCACGCCCCACCACCTCACCCTGAGCGACAGGGTGCTGGAGCGTTTCGACCCGATCCACAAGGTGGCTCCACCCCTGCGGACCGGAGCGGATATCGCCTACCTGCGCAGCGCCCTGAGGCGCGGTCTGGTCGAGTGCATCGGCACCGACCACGCCCCCCACACCCGGGCCGAGAAGGAGCTCGATCTGCTCGAAGCACCCTTCGGAATCGCCAATATCGAGGTGGCCTTCCCACTGCTCTACAGCCGCCTGGTCGCAACCGACGAACTGGAACTGGCGCGGCTGCTCGAGCTGCTCACAGCCGGTCCGGCCGGGGTGATGGGCTGGCCGGAACCGACCCTGGAGCCGGGCGCGCCGGCGGATCTGACCGTGATCGACCTGGAGACCGAGCGGCCGGTGCGACCGGAGACCTTCCTCAGCAGGGCGAAGTTCAGCCCCTGGGCCGGCGAGGCCCTCCGCGGCTGGCCGGTTATGACCTTTGTCCGGGGACGCAGGGCGTTCGCGCGAGCGGATACAGCCGTCAGCGGGAGGGTCGATGGGTAGTAGACCCGAAGCTCCAGCGAAGCCGACTTTGCGGAGTCTGGGGTGGATGGCGCACAGGAGGTTGGTCAAAGACTATGAGCAGATCCCAGAGGTACTGTTGGGGCTTCATCTCTTCGCATTCGCAATCGTGCTTCTGAAGCGGCTCGCTCCAGGGGTATGCCGGGGAGTGCATAACACGCTCTAGCAGGGCCAGATGAGCGAGCCCACCACCTACTGCGCCTGGCCCAGATGTGGTCGCCCCCACTACGCCCGTGGTTACTGCCCAGGCCCACTATCGCCGCAGCTGGCGACATAGCGCTACCAGCGAATCTTGGGCGCTACCGAGCCCCCTACTCGAGCCTCCCTTCCTGCAGTCGTCGCCAAGCGTCTGTACCTTTGAGGACTTCGTTGTCCTGAGCGAAGTCCCAGGGGGTCCTGCCCCTCTCGTCTCGAGCGCTCACATCAGCACCGGCCTCGAGTAGGACTTCGATGATGGCGGGGTTGTCGTTGTTGGCAGCTGCATAGTGCAGGGGGGTGAGGTCGAGTCGGCCCCGGGCGTTCACCTCTGCCCCGACTGCCACCAGGGCTGTGATGACGCTGGGGTCGCCGCTGAGCAGGGCCGCAAGGTGCAGGGGGGTGAGGCCGAGTCGGCCCCGGGTGTTCACCTCTGCCCCGACTGCCACCAGGGCTGTGATGACGCTGGGGTTGCCGTTCCGCTCGATTGCCCAGTGCAGCGGGGTATCGCCGTACGCATCCCGAGCATTCACCTCTGCCCCGGCTGCCACCAGAACTGCGATGATACCGGGATTGTCGGCGGACCAAGCCGCATAGTGCAGCGGGGTGAGTTTGAGCTCGCCTCCTCTACGAGCATTCACCTCTGCCCCGGCTGCCACCAGGACTGCGATGACGGTGGGGTTGTCAGTGCTCCCGGCGGCAAAGTGTAGTGGGGTGGAGCCGTTCTCGCTCCGAGCATTTACCTCCGCCCCGGCCTCCAGCAGGGCCGTGATGACGCCGGGATTGTCGGCGTTCTGGGCCGCGTAGTGCAGTGGGGTATGGCCGTACTCGTACCGAGCATTCACATCCACCCCGGGCTCGAGACACTCGACTACCTCCGCCAATGTCGCCGCCTCGAAGGACTTCGGCGTGTCCCACTCCGCACAGTCCGCCGCCAGCACCTGTGCTATCAGCGCGAACACACCTGTGGCCACCAGCAGGTATCTCAGCCTCATCTCTCCCCCTTCCGGTACTACCCGCCCATCCTAGACGCCAGTGGCAGTACTGGCGTGAGGTGCAGGCGGCCCGAACTGCGATTTTTCACCCAGCCCCGATCTTGCTATTCCAGACCCGAAGCAAAAATGTCCAAAAACGTACGGGTCCGGTCCGTCCTCAAGGGGTGTTCTCACGTCCTCCGTCCGTGGTAACGGATCCGGTCTGGTCCGTAGGTCTTACGGGTCCAGCGAACCCGTCCTTGCTTGAGGTTGCCCTGTCCCGCCTGACCGTAGTTGGGGCACTTACGGTTACCGCAGGCTAAACTTGCTATCGGAGGTCTGTCTCTTTTTTTCACACGGTGCAGCGTGCACCGGGACCGGCCTCTCCCCTCCGGGGGCAGAGATAATCTCACACTACGACCAAAGCGGGGAGCTCACGATGAAAGCAGCACTCTACACCGGTGTAGGCCGGATCGAGCTCAGAGAGGTGGAGTGGGTCCCACCGCCCCCGGGCCACGTCTCGCTCGCCACCAAGCAGATCGGGATCTGCGGCAGCGACCTGCACAACTACTACGGCCACTGGGAACCATCCCGCGACTTCGCCATGGGTCACGAGACCTGCGGGGTGGTCGCCGCTCTCGGGAAGGGGGTGACCGGCCTCGGGATCGGCGACCGGGTCGCGGTCGAGTGCTTCTCCCACTGTGGCCGCTGCAACTACTGCCGCAGGGGTCACTACAATCACTGTCTCGAGCGGCGTTCCGTATCGCACCGGGAGCACGGCGGCTTCGCGGAGTACAGCAACGCCCACACCTCGGCCCTATGTAGGCTCCCGGACGAGATGAGCTTTGAGGACGGGGCGCTGGTAGAGCCGCTGGCCGTCGCGGTCCGTGCGGTCGCCCGAGCGGGAGCCGGCCACCGGGACCGGGTGGCGGTGCTCGGCGGCGGCACCATCGGCCTGCTATGCCTAGTGGTCGCCCGGGCGGCAGGGGTCGGGGAGACGCTGATCACCGTCAAGTATCCGCAGCAGGCGAGAGTGGCCCGGGAGTTCGGGGCCGACCACGTCGTCGACATCGGAACCACCGACATCAGGGACTACGTCACCGAGCTGACCGGCGGCATCGGCGTGGACGCGGTCATCGAGACGGTCGGGGGTGGTGCCAACTTCGACCATGCGCTGGCGACGGTGCGCAAGCTCGGCACGGTGGTGCTGGTCGCCGGCTACTCGAAACCCTTGGAGGTCGATCTGGCCAGAGCGGTCCAGTCGGAGGCGACGATCACCGGCTCCAACTGCTACGCCTATAGCGGCATGGAGACCGACTTCCAGGTGGCCATCGACCTCCTGGGCTCGGGCCGGGTCGAGGCGAGCCGGATCGTCAGCCACCGCTTCCCCTTTAGCGAGGTGGCCGAAGCGTTCGAGGTCGCCGCCGATAAGGGGTCCGGGTCGGTGAAGGTGCACCTGCAGCAGCCCTGAAGCGGCCCGCTCCCTTTCCAGTCGGGCTGGGCCTCGGCCCTGCAGCCAGGCTCCGGTAGCGCGCAGCTTCCCAAGGACGACGCCCGAACTGGAGAGTGGCCTAGCGGCTAGCTTAGCTCCGCCCAACCTGCGAAGGGGACCGCACCGGCGCGAACCGCTCCCTTCCCTGACCGAGCTATGACCATCCGCTGATAGAAACTAGTCATGGATCACCCCGCAGATCGCCCAGCGAGCCACCGACACCTCGTGACCGAGCCCACCAGTCGCTGCCGCTCGCCTGGTGGGGGTCTCCGTGACCGCTCGGTAACCTGCAGAGAGCGGACCTAGTGCGCCTGCTCGTCCTCTGCAGCCACAACTCCGCCCGCAGCCAGATGGCCGAGGGCTGGCTCAGGCACTACGCGGGGGAGTTCGGCCTCGAAGCCGAGGTCTGCTCGGCGGGCACCGAGAAGACCTTCGTGAAACCCGACGCCGTTGCGGTGATGGCTGAAGTGGGCATCGACATCGGCAACCACACCTCCAAGTCCCTGGATGAGCTGCCCGACAGCTGGAACTTCGATGTCGTGATAACCGTCTGCGACAGCGCTCAGGCAGCCTGTCCCGTCTACCCGGTCGCGACGAGGCGGCTGCACCTCCCCTTCCCCGACCCCTCCGGCTCGCCCCTGGAGCGGTGGCGGGCGGTGCGCGACGCCCTGAGCGAATTCAGCAGAGAGCTGGTCTACAGGTTGAAGGCCGGCAAACCCTTAAGCGTAGCGGCGCTGAAACCGCGGAATTCCCGATGACCGCGAGAGTCTGGCTGGCCGAGTTCATCGGCACCTTCGCCCTCGTGTTCGCAGGCATCGCCGCTATCGCCTCCGGAGCCGGAAGTCTCGCGACCGCTGCGGCCTTCGGCCTGAGCGTGACCGTGATGATCGCGGCCGTCGGTCCGATCTCATTCGCACACTTCAATCCCGCTGTGACGGTCGGTTTCCTGATGCTGGGGTGTATCAACTTCAGGGAGCTCTTGCTGTACTGGAGCGCCGAACTCTCGGGGGCTATCGCCGCCATCCTGGGCCTGCAGCTCTTCCTCGGCCCCGAGCAGCTGGCAGCCGTCGGCCACGGCGCGACCTCCCTCGCTCCGGGCATCTCCCTCATCCAGGGGATCGCCATCGAGGTCACGCTAACCTTCTTCCTGATGTTCGTGATCGCCAGTTGCGTCCTGCAGGAGCGGACTCATCCGGGGATCTATATCGGCCTCACTGAGGCTGCCCCATTTTGAGGGCCACTTCAAACTTCCGTTCTCAAGTCCAGCCTACACTGAGCTTGAGAGTTCAGACCCGAAGAGTCCGACCTTGCGAACTCTGCTGGCGTCAGGTATCCCAAACTGCTGTGCGGCCTCTGCTGGTTGTAGTCGAGGCGCCACTCTTCAATCACCCTCCTAGCTTCGGCCAGGCTCATGAACCAGTGCAAGTTCAAGCACTCGACAAGCCGACTCTTCGGGTCGCGCAATCGACCATTGAAACTCTCCACGAATGCATTCTCCAAAGGTCTCCCAGGGGGGATGAAAGAGAGCCTGACCCCATGCCCGTACGCCCACCGGTCCATGGCCCTACCCACGAACTCCGGCCCGTTATCCAACACGATCGAGCCAGGCTTGCCCCGCGAGTCGACCAGCCGATCCAGGATCCGGACCACCCGCTCCCCAGGTAGAGACGAGTCGACCTCGCAGGCCAGGCACTCCCGACTGAAATCGTCCACCACATTGAGCACCCGGAACCTTGACCCAGATCCGAGTTGATCATGAATGAAATCCACACTCCAGCGCTCATTCACCCCAGTTGGCCGCTCGAGCGGCACTCGCTTGGCTGCCGCCCGGCGTTTTCGTCCTCTCCAAGGTAAGGTGAGCCCCTCCTCACGGTAGAGCCGATACACCCGTTTGTGGTTCACCACCCTTCCTTCACGACTCAGCAGGGCATGCAATCTCCGGTACCCGAATCGTGGTCGCTGCTCAGCCAAGACCTTCAACCTAGCTAGGAGCGAGGAGTCATCCCGCCGACTCTGGTAGCGATAACTTGATCGGCTCATCCCCATGAGTCGGCAGGCTCGGCGTTGGCCAACCCGAAGAGTCCGACCTTGGTTGTGTGTCCGTTGAAGGTAGTGACCGACTTTGCGTTTGGCGGTCGCGGTCACCACTTTTTTCCAAGCACATCCTAAGGGCGGACTCGTCGGGTCAAGGCTTGGTTATCCAGCGTTAGGTCGGCGACGATCTGTTTGAGTCTGCGATTCTCTTCTTCGAGGTTCTTGAGCTGTCTTAAGTCGCTGGCTTCCAAGCCGCCGTACTTGCGTTTCCAGTTGTAGAGGGTCTTCTCACTGATGCCGTACTGACGGACGATGTCGCCGGTCCTTCGGCCAGCCTCGGATTCCTTGAGGACCTTGAGGATCTGGGTCTCGGTGTAGCGTTTCCGTTTCATGGTTTCGTCCTCTCTTGGAGTGTAGAGGACGGAAGTGGTGAGTGGTCCTGTTCAAGGGGGCAAGGTCATCACCGTAGCCCTCGGATCGGTCGCCGGGGGCGCATTCACCGGTGCGTCCATGAACCCGGCCAGAAGTTTTGCCCCTGCCCTTCTGGCGAACCTCTGGACCGATCACTGGCTCTACTGGCTCGCCCCCATCCTCGGGGCCCTACTCGCGGCGGCGGCGAGCTATCTGTGGAGGCCCAACTGAGGCCAAAGCGCTGGGGGCCGCAGGAGCGTGCCAATGTTCGGACGGAATTTCCTAAAACGCAAGCGAGAAGGTCCGCTCCATAGATGACTCCGAGGTGGAAGGTATCGTCGCTGGCACCACCGGGTCTGAAGATGCAGCAGAGGAGTTGGGGGAACTCTCACGGCAAAGGCTGCCTGCTAAGGGGATCGGAAACTCCGAGTAAAGGGGAAGGGTTTAGCAAGGGCGACTGCTCATTACCCCTCATGGGGATCGGAAACTGTAAATATCCAGGGCCCTCCCACGAACTACTACCGCTCACTACCCCTCATGGGGATCGGAAACCATGATCCACCGGAGCCGGGGGATAAGGTCTATCGTAACTCATTACCCCTCATGGGGATCGGAAACCCTGGCATGGGTACTTCAAAACGAAGCACGCGGCTAACTCATTACCCCTCATGGGGATCGGAAACGCTGCCAAGGCGGGAGTGACGTTGTGACAGGTCAGACCTCATTACCCCTCATGGGGATCGGAAACCGTCGGAGACCCAGACAGTGCCAAGCCCCTCGTTCTGCTCATTACCCCTCATGGGGATCGGAAACCCGGGCAACCCTGGAGTGCAGATCAGGGTCATAAACCTCATTACCCCTCATGGGGATCGGAAACGAGAGTGTCGCACCACTTGGGCTCGGGGCTGTACCTCTCATTACCCCTCATGGGGATCGGAAACCATTCGAGCCAGCGGTCTCGAGCTGGCGGATGGTCCGCTCATTACCCCTCATGGGGATCGGAAACGACACCACCTGACAGTTCACCACCTGACAATGTGTCACTCATTACCCCTCATGGGGATCGGAAACCTCGCCAATCGCAGCTACAACCACGGCCGCTTCGAGCACTCATTACCCCTCATGGGGATCGGAAACGCCCGCCGGTGGGGTCGACCTCGCCGAGGAACAGCGCTCATTACCCCTCATGGGGATCGGAAACGCGCGCTCGAGAGCGGATTGGTGAGCAGGTCCCGGAACTCATTACCCCTCATGGGGATCGGAAACTTTAATCGTGGTCGCCGGCGAGTCGTGACGCCCGTCGACTCATTACCCCTCATGGGGATCGGAAACCATGCGTTAATCCTTTCTACCCAGCGGCCTCTATCCACTCATTACCCCTCATGGGGATCGGAAACCGCCGTTACGTCACCGTCGAGGTCAATCCGCACCTGCTCATTACCCCTCATGGGGATCGGAAACAGGCGCTATTGTCCCTGGGATCGACGGTGGCTTCTAACTCATTACCCCTCATGGGGATCGGAAACATCAGATGGCCTCCAGGATGGCCATGTCACCGTAGATCTCATTACCCCTCATGGGGATCGGAAACGGTGAGGTGCTCCCCATCAGGCCCCACAATCACCATCTCATTACCCCTCATGGGGATCGGAAACCAGTTGAGAGGCTCCGCACGATCGATCTGCACCAGTCTCATTACCCCTCATGGGGATCGGAAACGGTACTACGAAATCGCGGAACCGAGTCTCTATCCGTGCTCATTACCCCTCATGGGGATCGGAAACGGGTCGCGGTCCTCGACCACGAAGGGCCGGTGGTTGGACTCATTACCCCTCATGGGGATCGGAAACTGCACCCCGACTCATCAGGATCGTGTGATTCACTCCGTCCTCATTACCCCTCATGGGGATCGGAAACGCGATTGACCACCTGGAAGTTGTCCTCGGTCAGGACCTCATTACCCCTCATGGGGATCGGAAACTACCTAGGCTAATCTCGTAGACCCTATTCCCTCCGGTCTCATTACCCCTCATGGGGATCGGAAACTCTCAATAGCTGCATTGCGCTCGAAGTTGGTCCTAAACCTCATTACCCCTCATGGGGATCGGAAACAGGTCGCGGCCGCGGCGATGTTGGCCGAGAGTTCACCCTCATTACCCCTCATGGGGATCGGAAACAGGGGCCAATTTCTCTTCCACCACCTACACCGAGTACCTCATTACCCCTCATGGGGATCGGAAACAGGACCAGGGCGAGGATAATGAAGAGTCTCACAGCAGCTCATTACCCCTCATGGGGATCGGAAACTCCTGCCTCAATCGGAAACTCCGCGAAAGAGGCGTACTCATTACCCCTCATGGGGATCGGAAACCGGATTCCCCAGAACGAAGGCCGCTGGCGGTCAGATTACTCATTACCCCTCATGGGGATCGGAAACCAGAAGATGAAATTATCGGTATCCTCCAAACATCCGACTCATTACCCCTCATGGGGATCGGAAACGGCCTTAGCGTGGGTCTTGGTCCGCTCAGGGGGCATGCTCATTACCCCTCATGGGGATCGGAAACTGCCCTCCCGGCCCACCCTGGAGCTGCCCACCTCGGATCTCATTACCCCTCATGGGGATCGGAAACTGTCCACCTCCACTGAGGCCAGCATCAAAGGATGGGAACTCATTACCCCTCATGGGGATCGGAAACCCTCCGGATGCCGAGCCGGGTGCCCAGGTAGTCGAGCCACTCATTACCCCTCATGGGGATCGGAAACCTCCAGTTCGGCCTTGAGCCAGCCGAGCCAGTAGACCACTCATTACCCCTCATGGGGATCGGAAACCAGCCAACTCTTTGGCATCCGCCAGGGAGCTGCAAGGCTCATTACCCCTCATGGGGATCGGAAACTCGGTTGCCTGTCAGAGGTCCATTTACCCCGGTCCAAAACTCATTACCCCTCATGGGGATCGGAAACTCGTCTACGGTGGCAGGGGCACGGGCAAAACATATGACTCATTACCCCTCATGGGGATCGGAAACCGGGTCTCGGCCAGGGTGAAGTCGCCGCTGCCGGCCAACTCCTCATTACCCCTCATGGGGATCGGAAACTCCTGAATCCCCCACATACCACAGAGGGTCCGTGCGGCTCATTACCCCTCATGGGGATCGGAAACTTTCGGGGGTCCTGGCCGCTGGCGGTCACGGCGTCCTCTCATTACCCCTCATGGGTCGGCTACGCGATGGTGATCTTGTCGGGGATCTTCATAGACGGCGTCCTCTCATTACCCCTCATGGGGATCGGAAACCATCGCTTTCAACGGCTTTTCTCGTGTGGATGACCTGTAGAACGAGCCAAAATGCCGGTACAGGCCCCAAAATATGCGCCTGACCCCCCTACCAAGGATAGTTTTGCGCTCAAGCACACATGCAATCCGTCAGAGAATAGACCAGTCTTGACCATGCCACTTGTCCTCGTCCTGACGCATTGGTCCACCAAGAGCATCCTTGCTGAGCCTACGTACCTCTACGTTGTGCCGATTTCGGCACACGAGCTTCAGCACTCGGTCTTCGGGACCGATCTTCTCCGAGATCTTTGCCACCAACTTGATAAGTTCCGACTCCGGCAAGTCACCCATGAAAACTGATGCCTGCTCATGTACAAGAAACTCCTTCAGAACTTTCTTGTAAATTTCTGTTCGCTTGGCAGGGACGTCATAAGAGATTACCACGAACACGTGTTACCCCCTCCAGACGAACGGCTTGAACTGCCCAACACCAAGTGCCTCCCGTTCCAGGGATAAGCACTGCCGATGAATCGCTTGGCGGAGGGTGCGATTATCACTTCGCTCCTCAATGCGCGACCAGAAACGTTCAGTCGCCTTGATCCTTCCCTTCTCACTGAGCAAGCACACCCCCGGAGTCCTGCTGAACCAGGAGCTATCGACTTGACCACGCCGGAACACGGATAGGATGAGCGCGTCCGACATCACTGGCCTGAAGGTCTCTGCCATATCGATTGAGAGCGAACGTCGCCCCGTTCCCGGCGCATGGAGAAACGAGATACTTCGGTCGAGATGAGTTTTGGCAAGCTCGTTTGCACACGCGGAGTAAAGCAGCATGTTAAAGAAAGACATCAGGCAGTTGACGGGGTCCGGCGGCGGGCGACGGACTCTGCGTTCCAGTCTAGCATCGTGCGAGATTCGCCCGAAGGCATCGTGCAGAAACGCCCGAGCTTGTCCTTCGGCACCCATCAGAGCCTCAATGCTAGCTCCTCTCCCAATCATGTCGATTGCGCTCTCCAAGCCACCTAGCGACGAGTCAAGGCCAGTTGTGCCGTTGCGACGATAGCGCTGCAGCAATCCGCGCATCGACCTCACTTGTGCACTAACGATTGCCCTGGCAATCCTCAGGCGCGCAGTCTCATCCAAAAACAACGCGGCCTGTCCGATGCGTACCCGACCGGAAGGATTGTCATCCTCCGGTTCGAAAGCACCCAGGAAACCACCACCTCCATCAAGGACTGTGAAGCGGATTCCTTTTCGACCCATATCTTTGAGCAAGCGGATGGAAATGGAGCCGTTGCCCATGCACAGGACGTGCTTGATGCCATTCAGGGGAATGACCTTGCGCCCCGAATCAGAGGTCACGACGAGCGCGTTTTCGTTCCGATTGAGGCGTGCATCGCGCGGGATGATGACTACATCCATGTTACTCCTCATCCCAGCAGAGCAGGTTACAACTACAGGCAGGGCAGAGGGGAATCCGCTTCGCTTGGGGAGGTGGCCCATCCATCAGAACGCGTCCGGCCTGCGCGTCATAGATGAGCTGGTCGAGTATGCTTACTGTCAAATCGTAGATCGTCTTTTTTCGCGATCCATACACTTGAACTTCGGCGCGCCAAAGGTCGCCGGTGGCTGCAGTCATGAATGCTGCGTAGAACAAGGCTTGCCGGGAAACCGCTTCGCGCGCCCCAGCGCTGCCTTTCTTCTCTATAACGATGCACCGCTCAAAGTTGATGCCATCCGGTGCGATGCCAAGACCCCTGGGGACATCGCCGGACCGCTTCTCTGTCTTATGAAGCGCGAGCCCTCTGCGTACCCGCGGATCACGTACGGCATGCGTGGCACCCATAAGATGGAGCCAAGCACGCCGACGACACAGAGCGGCATGCTGGAAGTAGAGCCCGTGAAGGTTGAACTCCTCCGCCAACTCACGCAAATATCGCGCTTTCTCCAATACCCTCATAGTCTTCCTCCAGGGGTGGCCTGCCGAGACGCTCCACCAGGGCAGTCGCTGCTCTCATTACCTTCTTGCGAGGATCATTACTATTATCTCCTCTCGCAGGAATGTATCGGCGAAATTGATGCTTCCACTCTTCAACTAGGCTTCGATAAAGTCGCTCTTTCCCCTTATCTCGCTCCCGGATTAAAAGCTCGAAGCCCTTGTCACCTATTGGTGAGCGAACGTACAGCGCCATCATCTGAACACGAGGCTTCTCAGTAAACACCCTGATCTCTTCATCGAGTGTCCGCGACATAAGCCTGACGACTCGTCCTTCATCCTCATCGGAAACAATGTGCCGATCAAGAATATCCGTTGCCCTACGCAGCTGCGACTCCGTCACCATATGACTTGTGCCATTCGGATCATAGACCTCAATCATTGCCCCGATATCGCGATAGGCGAGGGCACTTTCAAGCAGCGCAGTGACCCATCGCTTGTGCGGTTGGGACTTCCTCGGTAGGTAATCGTCCACCACATCGACCGACAATATCTCCCTGATCTTGGCACCGACAAACTTTACGATATTCGGCGATATCTTACGCAAGCGCTTATTCGCTTCCTTCTGATGATCCTTCCGCTGAAGCGCAACAATGAACAGGGCAGCCCAGTTCGCTCCCCGCCACGAAGGTTTCCGAAAAAACGATATTGTCGATCCCCCTACCATGGGATCTGCCTCTACCTCCTTTCGTGTCGGCTCAAGACAGCGTCGAATATCACGGAGAATCTTCTCTACGAAAATCTCAATATCCAACTCTTCATGATTCTCAATGACACTGGCAATTATCCGAGTCCAAGCATCGCGATTACGCCGACTTTCAAGCAGTGACACAATGACTCGCCCGTTGTATTTGCCGCGAGCGACCCGACCAACGCGTTGTACAAAGCTGGCAATCTCGTGACCGGGGTCTATAAACATGAGATCGCTTTGAAAGGTAACCCCAAGTTCAACTGAAGACGTACATAGCAGCACATCGTATTTCCGGGGGTCTGCATATTGTCGTCCACGGCGCGGCTCACCTGATTTCCGCTCCGAATCATCAATTGAGTTGATTGCAAGAACCCTGTCGTCCCAAACTCCGATTTCAGATAGCGCCCCCCGTATTATCGACTCCTCCTTCTTGAGTCGTGCCAAGGAATCGAAAATGACAACCACAGTGCGGCCACGGTCGATTGACGCACGCACGTCGTCGATTCCTAGAGCGAACGACTCGGCCAGAGAGCACTCACGTAGCTCAAGCGTTACGTCCCCGTGAATTGGGCGATGTCCTGATGGATGGCCGGCAACAACATTCTCGACAATCTGCTCAACGTCCTCTGCATCAACACCTAGTTGCTCGAGGATCTTGGTCACATCAATCGGAGTTGCCGACAGGAGTGAAACCTTCCCTTGCCTCTCTGTGACAGCCAACAGTGAAAACAGGCTTGCCAACCCAAAAGATCGACCATCAATGGTGTGGAATTCGTCAAAGACCACATGATCAAAGGTGCGCAGGTAATGGAAGGGATTGATCGTACTCGCCCCCTTGATATGAACACCAGAGATCATCTTGACTACCACTTCGGGAATCGCGAAGATGACTCCGCCACCCCAGCCTTCACCCATCTCAAGCACTTGCCTAACTCGCCTAACCTGTAGACTCTGATATCCAGCCTTATCTTGATTACCCGACCATTCGACAATCCGTTCCTTGGCCCAAGCATTGATCTGAGCTTCTGTCCAACCTCGCTTCTCTTTCCTCAGCAACTCCTTTGCCTGTTCGTGCGCATCGTCAATCAGGTTTTGCAGCAAACGCTTGGTGGGAACAATGAACAGCACAGACGCGTTCTCGTTGAGCACCGCCCGCATAAAGGCATAGGACTTCCCAGAGCCTGTCGGTGCAGATACAAGGCGTACAAACTTCTCGGAGCGAAGTAGACGTTCCTGCATCGGTGACAAGCCGCTTGCCAATGTCGGTACTGAGTGAGCTCGGATAATCATCAGGCTTGCCCTCCTGACCAGGCAGCAGTGATCCGCAACGCCTCGTCGGGATCGAGTGGTCGGCTGGGTTGAATGTTATGGAGGCGGTACGGCCCCGCCTCCAAATGAACATCGGGGTCGAACAGCCGTGCCGTGTGTAGGTTGAGGCAGATATCGTGCTGCGACGCGCAGCGTTCAAGGAGGCCGACGCCAGCGCGGCCGAGACCAAGCCTGACGACGAGTCGGTCGACCCGTTCACCATAGGCTTCTTGTGCGAGGCGGAGTGGGTCCGCGTGTAGGAAGAAACCATGAAAGACCGAGCCCGCGGTAACCTCCTGGATGTGGTAGTAGTCTTTGATGTTGCCACTACTTCGCGCGTCGTGGATGGCCTTTGGCATACCGCACTCGGCATCCAGGTTGAGGCGGCGCGCCAACGGTCGGTTGAGCCGGTTATCGTGCCCGAGGAACAGAGTCGTCTTGAATGGTAGGGAGGCTAGATGACTGCGATAGTCGGGCGCGACCGGCAGACACGGTGAACGCCATACCATACCGAGTGCGGCAGCAGTCGCGAACGCCATCGCCGTATCGGTCACGATGTCATTGAGGGTCGCTGTGCCCGAGGGCACGGCGAGGCCATGCCATGCCCAAGGTGCCAGCGTGGTCAGTCGATACTCATGGATCACCCCTGTCACACCCTCTTTTTGGGTTCGAAGTATCGTTCGAACATATCAGCGACTTTCGGAGCGGCTTCCTCATACCGTTCCTGCAGTTCGAGATCCTCCTCCTCGAATGCCCCAACAAGTTGTCGCTGATAGGCTGATGCTTCGTTCGCATCCGCGTGGACCCGGTAGTGCCCCGACATTTCCTGCAAGACGGCAGATGCGAGATCGTCTACTGAACTGGTCTCTGGGAGTGATCGCAACAGCTCATACGGTGAGGAGATTGGTACCTCAAGGCGTGCAGCGAAGATCCCGGCGATATGGGTGCGCACGTTGACACCGGTGACGGATGTCTGTCCTCCGTAGGAGCCAGCGAGCCCGAGACTGAGCAACAGGTGATCGAAACCGATGGGCGGGAGTTGCCGACCGTTGCTGGTTAGAACCTGTATTAGAAGAGTGCCGGGCAGGACATAGTGGCGAGTGAAGAGATTCTCAGTGTTCTTCTTCCCTTCCGCATCCCACAGTGTTCCGGTTTCATCTCCCCGGTGGTGGAAGCTCTCTCCCACGCCGTCACGGTACGGCACCGTGCTTAATGCATCGGAGTATTGCACCGCAGCCTTCACCGGTAGGACGCGAGTCCCTGACATGGCAGAGTCCCCAAACACCAGCGTGTTCAAGTCGAGCGCTCTACTAATCGGCATGCGCTCACCTACCGCAGTGCGGTTCTGTGGCAGCCGGCCGCCCACATTCCACGCGCGCAACACCAGCAACCCCCGCCCACGCTCGCCAAACTTGAACTTACTCGGCGTCGCCCGTATACGGCGCACACCGTCGCGATCCTCAATGTCCGTGATCTCCTCCTCTGCATTGCGAAATACCGTGGGGGCCACGATCTCGCGGATCACGGCGATGGCTACGTGTCCTGCATTGCGGCGCACAGGCATCAGATAGGTGTCCTTGCCATTGGCTGCGACCACTTCCTCGATGAGATCGCCGTCGTTGAGGTATTGCATGAACTTGTCAATCATTACTGCCTCCTTAATCAGCTCTGGCCATCCAGATAGGCTTCCGAAGTTTCGTCATCGGTGGGTGCATCGTCCCTCGTTTCGGAGATGTCACGCTCACGGTATGCTTCCAGAAGCCTAAAGCGGTAAATCGCCGCGGTTCGGCGCTGCTCCTGCGAGGTTGGTTCCTTTGATCGGAAAACCTTGGGCCAGACTGTATCCGCGAAGTGGGCTGCGAAATCGATGCAAGCCTGATCAAGCGGTTGATTGTCGCGATGTTCGTTGGCGCCTTGGTCGCCCTTGCGCGTGAGTTCTTCATATAGCGTGCCTGCAAGCCCCTGGACTAAAGCATCCCGATCCTGTGTTATCGAACGTAGCGTGCTCGGGTAGAAGCCCAAAGCGGCCTTCCAGCAGAGAAGCTGCTTGCTAGTAGAGGCACCTATGCCGATACGCTTCTGGATTCGACTCGCGAGCCACGCGAGTCGGCTAAGTGGGTCCTGGCTGTCCTTCAGATTCACTGGTTCACCTCCGGTATTTTTGATGCGTTCGCGCGTTCTTTTTTCGATCAGTGACCACGCATGATCCTTGTCTCCATCGCCTCGTCGGTCAACCGCTAGTGCCCAGGCGACGCATAGAGCACCGAGCTCGGTGTCGGAATAGGCCAGCTGTTTGGCCCATTCGATTCCTAGCCCGGTCGCAGCGGCCAGATGTCCAAAAAGTTCCAATCTGGAAATGGCCTTAGGAATCTGCTCAATGCGCAAGGAATTCGTGCGCTGGAAATCTTTATCCAGTAACTTCTCCAGCCAGGCGGGTAACGCATCGGAATAGAAAATTGCTGGGTGTCGGCGCGGTGCCCCGCGGAAGATGTGGATCGGGCGTCCGAGGCGTCTTATTGCCCTCAACACCAAATGCAGGTGGACAACGAGTTCGGCGTCCCGATTCGGCAGCGCTTCCAGCCGCGCGACGCGGATGCGCCGCATGTGACAATCGAGCCCCTTATACACGATGCCTTTCTTGATCTCCAGCCGATTGAGGTCAAACAACCCCATGGACACTCCAGAGTCTTCGTGATCGAAGGCCAACCCGCCAAACAGCCCCACGGTCACCGGCGAAGAGATGAGCGGTGGCAGATCATCACTTCCTTTGAAGTCACTCTGCGCCTTTTGTCGCAGTTGCAACTCGGCAAGGCAGACCAGACATAAATGAGTGTCGCCCTTCGAGGAGGCCAAGTGGTCGTTTCGACCGTCGCGGCCGGAAAATGCCGACACTTTGACACCGTGTGCCTGGGACGCGCTATCGATACGTCGTTTCACAGTGACTGGCTCGTTACACAGAATGCAGCGCTTCGCCGGAGTCTCGGTATCAAATGGCAGCGCCGGGCGTTCAGACAGATACGCGGAGAAACGGGCGCACAGGGCATTCAAGATGTCACTCGCAACATCCTCGACTTGATGTTGGAGACCGCGGCGACTATCGTCGCCCTCTAACCAAAGCCCGACGAGACCTTCTCGACCGAGGATCGCGTCCAGCATCACCTTCGCCTCGTCAGAGTCCTCCTCGGAAAGCCGCCAAACTTCTCCTATCGTCCACAGCGCCAGCAGAACGCGACGCGCACGTGCATCCTTCTCGGGAGCTGACGCAACAACCGGTGGCGGTTCCTTGCCTCTAGCCCGCAAGTTCTCCACTAACTCCCGCTCGCGGCAATCCGCATCCGGGGCTGCCGTCTTGACCGAGGCATCTTTATGGTTGAGGGCAATCGTGAGGAACGCGACGGCGTGCGCTGGCTCCATGCCCAAGTCACCAGCGTCTCCCCCTGGGTGATCGAGCGCTGGCTTCACGGTCGCTCCAGACGCGTCAGGGTCGAGCGGGCTCCAGGATGTCGTCATGCCCGCAGCTTCGAACAACTCATCAATCTCCCTGTAGCGCTCGCGCGCAAAAGACCTGGGAAGTGCCAAGAGATTGGCAAACTCTCTCCAGTTGCCCCGCCGAGGATACATGACATCCCGACACACCTCCCACGACGCAGCACCACCAACGAATTCGCACGCCAACCGGTTGTTGACCGCAAAGCGCAGACCATAGGGGAGATCCCTGAGAAAACTGTCAAGGGCAACTTTCTTTACCTTGTCCGCCTGTTCTCGTGGCACTAGGCAGAGCAGCCGACCGTCGTGGACAATCTCGATCAACGGCGAATACCCGGTGATCGCCTTGCAAGTTTCGGAGAGTGCTCGCTGGAAGCGGTCCAGCAGGAAGACATGGAGATGATCGTGGATCTCTACCTTCGCCCATTCCCCCAATTCACTGTCCTGAAGTACAGGAAAAAGGGCGTTTCGATTGTGAAGTTCAGAAAGTAAGCCATCAACTCCATCGGAAGTAAAACTACCCTCGAGCTTGTCAGCCAGCTCGACGTAACGACAGGTCGCAGCGATTCGTCGGTCGTAGTCGGGAGCAGCGGGACTCCGGGCTGCCTGAGTGCCTTCAACCTGTTCAATGTAGTTGAGCATCGCGGCAGGTGAGATACTAATATGATGGCTTGTCAGGAACTTGTCGATCCCGTAGCGGTGCATCCGCTCTTCAACGTCAGTGACATCGATCTCCTTGCCACGTGGCAAGTCAAGGTCCTTGTCGATGTCGTGGAGGAAGGCAATGCAGACTACCGCATAGGCCAGCCATTCGATCTCGGCAACATGCTCCTCATCCGACCAGGGACGTAGGGCATCAGCGAGCCAGAACATCAGTGCCCCACGCGCCACCGAGAGCAGATGATCGAGCAGGCTGATGTTGTCGTTGTGCCCCCAGCGCTCCGCCAACTCCGGGTCTGTCGAGTATCCCCCCTTGCCGCTTATCGTCACCAAGCGAACAGGCCGACCATCGATCCTTGTGAGCGAGATCTTTCCCTTGGGGCCGGTGCGATCCTCAATGACTCGTGAAACAACACACTCGTCCAGGAAGGCACCGTAGACTTCGACGGCCGTCTGGTGCACGAACTCGGCTGCTTGGGTGCTCATGCAAGCCTCCCTGCGTACCCGATGCAGCCGAAGCCGTAGCGGTTTTTCTCACCGATCCCGAGGGTCCAGGCGGAATGCAGGTCATCGTATCGGCCGCTAATGGATAGCGGACACATCAGGCCGATCACAAAAGCGGGCCTACCACCGCGCACGGCGCGCGTGCGCACCAACGTCGAATGCCTCGGATTTGCTCGCAGATACAATCTGTCGGGTTCGACCTTCAGCTTCACGTCGCGACCCGTCAGGCGTGACAGTCGGAAGTTCACGGCATCCTCTAGATCGGTCCCGACTTTCATCAGATCATCGTGCCAGCGTCCTTTCCGACCGCGCACGGAAAGGACAAGCGGCGAGAGCATAATTGCTGGCAGGGTCGCAGTTTCTCCCGGTCGACAGACGACTGGAAGCTCCTCAACAGTCCTGTCCCAGGCTGAAAGGTCCACCACGTCTCCGTTAGTTGACATCTTACGAACGGTTTCGGGAACTAGATGGCCAAGCACCGGCTCCAGTGGTCCCCCTTCTGTGCCGACCACTACAGATTTCACGGTAAAGCCTTTGGGTGTCGCTGTCCCCACTGCACCAAAAGACCAGTTGCTGGCATCACTCCCAACTACATCAGTCCCGCGTGCCCCGCACGCAGTCCAGGCGTTGACAAGCGCACCATGCAGGCTATCCAGAAAGCGCACCCTTGCATGTTCGCCACGCGGAGCCAAAAATCTCATTCTCATGCTGTATCTCCGAAGTTCTTAGTCATCTAGATAATTATACGTTATTAGTTAGTGGGATACCAACTCTGTTGCCAAGACTACTGCGACTCGGACCTAGAGAGCCCGTCCTTAGGTTCTGGGGGCGTGGGGAGTGCTGGTTTACGACTGGGCAGAAGAGTGTAGATCACCCAGGCGACCACTGCTCCAACCAGCAGAGGCGGCAGCTATATAAGAGGCGTTCCCCAGCAATGGCTGCGGGACTGACCGATTAGATTTGGAGCATTCGGGAGTAGTTTCGCTCACCCACTTATCCGGGGGAGGAAGAGACAATCCCACACTACGATCCCCAGATCTTTGGATAGCACTTAAGTGGAATCTTCCATGGTTATCACGACAATCTCCCCGAGGAGGTCGACCGGAGGGACCAGAGGGACCAGATCCTAACCGGGGATGAAGCGCCGCAACACCACCTCCGGCATGTCCACATCCCCCGCCTGGGAGATACAGAAGAGGACCAGATCGGCGATATCCTGCGGGACCATCAGCGGCTGACCCTCGAACCGGCGGCCTACCTCCGTCCCCCGGATCAGGTCGGTATCCACCCCGCCTGGGCACAGGGTGTGGACATGGATATTGTGCGGCCGAGCTTCAAGGGCCAGGCAGCGGGCCAGTCCGAGCAGCCCATGCTTGCTGGCGCTGTAAGCCGCCTGCCCGGCGTAGCCCTGGACCGCCGAGCTGCTGGCGATGTTGACGATTCGACCGCCGCCGGCAGCGATCATGAGGGGCAGGATCAGCTGGCAGAGGAGCATGGGTGCCGTGAGGTTGATCCGGAGCACCCGCTCCCAGTCGTCGAGCTCCTGCTCGGCGACGGCGCTCTCGTGGAAGACCCCGGCGTTGTTGACCAGCAGGTCGACCGAGCCGAGCCGCTCGATGAGGCGTCGAGCCGTGACCTCGAGCGCCGAGAGATCCCCCAGATCGCACTCCGCCACCAGCGCCCGGCCGCCGAGCACCTCTACCTCGGCCGCAACCTCTTCGAGCCGCTCTCGGGAGCGGGCCAGGAGACCTAGGCGCATTCCGCGGCCGCCCAAGGCCAGGGCGGTCGCGCGGCCGATCCCCCGGCTGGCGCCGGTGATGATCGCCGTCCTCTCCTGCAACTCCTGATCCATATCCCCCCTCGAGCAACTCAGCGAAGGAACTCGAGGATGCCCCTGCTCAGTAACTCGACCGCCAGGGGCAGGGCCGCCTCGTCGAGGTCGAACCGGGGGTGGTGGTGCGGATAGTCGAGTCCCCGCCCCGCGTCGCCGGCCCCCACATGGAAATAGCAGCCCGGGGCCTCCTGCAGCCAGAGGGCCATGTCGTCCCCAGCCATGAGCGGATCCCGCTCGAAGAGCCCCCCCTCGCCGAGGACCCCCTCGACTACGGGGCGGAGGCGCCGGGTCATCTCGGGGTCGTTCACCACGACCGGGGAGCCCTCCCCCCACTCAGGGGTCGCCGCGGCTCGGAAGGTAGCTGCTATACCCCTGGCGACCGCCAGAATTCGCTCCCGCAGGCGGGCCTGGGTGGCGTCGTTGAAGGTGCGGAGGGTGCCGCCCAACTCGACCGCTTCGGGAATGATGTTGAACGCGGTGCCACCATGGACCGAAGTAATGCTGATCACGGCGGGATCGAGCGGGTTCTGTTCGCGGGCGACCAGCGCCTGCAGACCGGTGACGATCTGAGCGGCCACCAGGACGGGATCTACCGTCTCATTCGGTTTGGCGGCGTGACCACCCTTGCCCTGGACCCGCAGCGAGAAGGTGTCGGCCGAGGCCATGGTGGGGCCGGGCCGCAGCGCCACGCGGCCGGTCTCGAAGGCGCTGGTCAGGTGCAGTCCGATGCCGGCAGCGACCGCCAGCCCCTCGAGCGCCCCATCATCCAGCATCGCCCGCGCCCCCTGAACAACCTCCTCGGCCGGCTGGAAGACGAAGACGACCCGCCCCGCGAGCTCAGCCCGACACTCCGCCAGCAGCCTGGCAACGCTTAGGAGCACCGCGGTATGGCCGTCGTGGCCGCAGGCGTGCATGGCACCGTCCACGACCGAGCGGTAGGGTGGGTCGCCCTCCTCCTGCAGCGGCAGGGCGTCCATGTCGGCGCGGGCCAGCACCGTCCTGCCGGGGCGAGCCCCCTCGAGCAGCGCCACCACCCCGGTCCCGCCGACGCCGCTGCGGAGGTCGAGGCCGAGTTCTGCTAGTCGGGAGGCCACGATCCCGGCGGTGCGGGTCTCCTCGAAAGCGATCTCGGGGTGCATATGAAGGTCGCGCCGCACCGCGACGGTCTCCTCGGTTAGGGCCTGTGCCTTTCGGGCTATGTCCACGTCACTCCACCTCCGATTTCGCTCTTCGCTACCATACCCGGTGGCGGAGCGAAGGGGGTTAGCTGGCGGGGGTGGCGCGACCGGACATGGCCCTGAGTTCGCCTACAGTGTCGCGGATCCCCTGCTCCAGGGTGTACTGCGGCCGGTAGCCTAGCTCGCGCCGGGCCCTGCTGATATCGAGCCAGGGGAGGTGGCCTGCGGCGCTGCCGGCGAACCCGAGTCCGGGGCCGACCTCGATATCGGCGTCGGGCAGCGCAGCGCGGACGGCGGCGGCGGCCTCGTTGAGGGTAACCGGCCTGCCGCCCCCGATATTGTAGCTGCGGCCGTCGAGCTCCCGGTCGGCCAGCAGGGCACAGACGACGCCGTGGGCACAGTCCTTGATGTAGACGGGATCGAAGACCTGCTCACCGCCCCGCTCGAAGCGGACCGGGATCCCCTCCAGCGCGTCGATGATCATCCGGTTGAGGGCGTCGGAGAGCGAACTGCCGCGCTGGACGGCTCGCTCGGCGCCGTAGAAGCTCGAGAAACGGACGGCGGCGAACTCGACCCCGCGGCGCCGGGCGAAGAACCGGCCCAACTGCTCGCAAGCGAGCTTCATGATGGTGTAGGGCCGGGCCGGGTCGGCGGGATGAGATTCGGCTACCGCCTCCCACTCAGGGGGGCCGTGGACCCCCGCAGCCGGGGGGTAGAGGCTATGGCTGCTGGCCATGACGACCCGCTCGACCCCGCACAGCTGAGCGGCCTCGAGGACGCTTAAGGTGCCGCCGAGATTGACCTCCATCGAGCTCCGGGGGTGACGGTCGGAGGCCTGACCGAAGCGGGCAGCCAGGTGGACGACCCGGCTGACCCGGCGGCGGCGAAAGCTCTGCACCAGCGCCGCCAGATCGCGGACATCCGCGGCCTCCACCTCGACCCGGCCGGCGAGGTCGCCGAGCCGGGCGGCGGAGGCCCCTATATCGCTGCCGCCGACCTCAATCCCCCGCTCCAGCAGCTGCCGGACGACGTGCCGTCCGATCCGGCCGCAGGCGCCGGTGACCAGCACCGTCACAGCCGCCCCCTAGTCACAGCAGCTCCCCAGCCTGGACGACCTCGCCTAAGCGGGTCGCGAAGGTCCGCAGCCGCTCCTGCGGCACCACCAGGCCGACCCGCAAATAGCCCTCGCCACAGCCGCCGAAGCGGGTGCCCGGCCACATCACCGTCCGGGCCCGCTCGACCATGATCCCGGCCAACTCCTCGGCTGCCAGGCCGAGGTCGCGCACATCGATCATCATCACGAAGGCACCGGGGCCGGGCCGCTGCGCCAGCCCGGCGCGCTCCCAGGCCGCGACGAACAGCTCCCGCCGGGCACCATAGTCCTGATAGACCTCCCGGTAGTAGTCGCTGCTCGACTCCGCTAGGGCCTCGAGGGCGCCGTGCTGGGCAAAGGTGTTGGCGGCCATACTGGCGCTGTAGCGAACCCGGTGGAAGTGGCGCATGAACCACTCCGGGCCGGTCACCCAGCCGAGCCGCCAGCCGGTCATGCAGTAGGACTTGGAGAAGCCGTGGACCACCACGACCCGTTCGTCGGCAGCGGTCAGGGAGGCGACCGAGGTGTGGACGGCCCCAGCGTAGACGTAGCGTTCGAACAGCTCATCGGAGATCAGCAGAAACCGGTGCCGCCGGGCCAGCTTGAGCAGCTCCGCCAGCAGCTCCGGCCGGTAGACCGCCCCGGTGGGGTTGCCGGGCGAGGCGAAGACGAAGGCCCGGGTCCGATCGGTGATGCGGCGGGCGATCTCCGCCGGATCGGGCTCCCACCCCGTCTCGCCAGCGGTCGGAACGAAGACCGGCCGGCCGCCCGCGTAGCGGATGGCGCTCACGTGCCCCCCGTAGTAGGGATCGGTAGTGAGCACCTCGTCGCCGGGGTCGAGCAGGGTCCGCATGACCACCGCCAGGCCCTCGCAGCTCCCGTTGGTGATGCTTATCCGGTCGGGATCGACCCGGAAGGCGTTCTCACGGAGGTGCTTGGCAGCGATCGCCCGGCGCAACTCGGGCAGGCCGGGGCCGCGCTGATAGCGGGTCTTGCCGGCCCGCAACGCCGCCGCAGCTGCCTCGAGCACGTTGGGGGGGGCGATCCGGTCGGGGTCGCCCGAGTTTAAGTAGATGACGTCGCTCTGCAACTCGACCGCTGCCACCAGGTCAGGGCCGCTGCCACCCTGATGGTGAAGCGCCTCGACCCACTCGGCTGCGCGCTGCATCGCCCTCAGTCCGTCCTCACCGAGCGGCGGCCGGCCAGGCGGTAACCCCGCTCTGAATCGGCCTGCTCCTGCGAGATCCGCCCCTCGCGGAGGTCGGCGAGCACCCGCTCGAGCGCACGCTCCTCAGGGGGGCCGTAGCCGGCACCGCCACCGGTACGGACCGTGAGCACATCCCCCGCCTGCAGGGTGGCGTGGACCTTGGAGCCGAGGACCTCTTCGGCGCCGTTACGCTCGACCGCGCAGCGACCCGGCCAGCCCGGCTGGCCGCCGAACAGGCCGGCGGCGCTATGGCGGTGCCGATCGGAGTGCAGCCCGACCACCACCCCGTCGGCGTGGAGGCGGAAGGCCCGCTCCAACCCCATCCCGCCCCGGTAGCGACCGGGGCCGCCGCTGTCCTGGACCAGTCGGTAGTGGAGCAGTTCGAGGAAGGGGTGCTCGATCTCGACAGCCTCCACCGGGGTGTTGGCGGCGTTGGTCAGGTGCATGATCATGCCGTCGGCCCCATCCTGGTTGTGGAGTCCACCGTTACCCGCCCCGAGGGCCTCACTGAAGATAGACATCGCCCCCTCGGGATCGCCGTAGGCGAGGGAGAGGCCGGTCTGGGCGTCGAAGCCGGGGGCCGCTACCCGCTCAGGCAATACCTCGGCGAGGGCGTAGTTGACGGCGTCGAAGATCTTGTAGCAGGTGCTGGTCCGCGCCCGGGTGGCCGCCGGCCGCAGCGGGTTCACCAGGCAGCCCGGGGGCGCCTCGATCTCGATGGGTCGGAAGGCGCCGGCGTTGACGAACTGGATATCGATGCCCAGGATCGACATGATGGTGGTCCGCACCGTCGAGTAGGTCGACGCCAGCGGGACGTTGATAAAACCGCGGGCCTGGGGATCGGTAGCGCGGAAGTCTACCCTCATCCCCCCCCCTTCGACCCAGACCGCCACCCTGATGGTGAACGGCCCTTCGGCGCCCGAGCCGTCGTCCTCCATGAAGGCCTCACCCCGGTAGCAGCCATCGGGAATCTCCGCGATCGCGGCCCGGACCAGCCGTTCCGAGTGAGCCTGGATCTCGCTCATAAATTCGAGGATGGTCTCCACCCCATAACGCGCCACCAGCTCCAGCACCCGCCGCTCCCCGGTGCGACAGGCGGCGATCTGGGCGTCGAAGTCGGGGATCGTCTTCTCCGGCGCCCTGATGTTGACGGCCAGGATCTTGCCGAAGGGGCTGCGGGTCCAGTCCTCCCCCAACCGGATCTTGATGGGGGGGAAGACGATCCCCTCCTGAAACACCTCGGTGGCCCGAGCGTTCGAGGCGGGAGCCCCGCCACCGACATCGAGGTGGTGAACGTTGGCGCAGGAGAGGGCGATGACCCGCCCCCGGTGGTGGACGGGCGTATAGAGCAGGATGTCGTTGACGTGCTGGCCGCCGTCAAAGGGGTCGTTGGTGAGGAGCGCCTCGCCCGGTTCGAGCTCCCTGGGGTCGTAGTGCCGCTTGATCGCCTGAATGGCCGGCTCGAGCGCGTTGGAGAGCATGGGGATCCAGTTGGCCATCGCCACCGTGTTGCCGTCGGCGTCGAAGATGGCGGTGCCGATATCGCGGATCTCCCGGACGATGGTGGAGTGGGCGGCCTGATAGAGGTTGACGCCCATCTCCCTGGCGCTGGCGTTCATGGCGTAGCCGATAACGCTGGTGGTGACGGGATCCAAGGTCACATCCTCTCCAGGATCAGGTTGCCCTGCTCGTCGACCCGCCCCTGCCAGTCGGGGGGGATCAGCACGGTCGCGGTGGGCTCCTCGATCACGGCCAGCCCCTCGACCCGACCGCCGACGGGGAGGTCGGCCCGCGAGAAGAAGCGGCAGGAACTCTGGCGACCCTGATAGTAGACCTCACCCCCCTGGGGCCGGGGGGTAGCTCCCCCCTCGGCCTGCGGGGAGGAGAGGTGCCGGGTGGTGCTGGGCAGCCAGGCACCGAGCCGGAAGTTGACGATCTCGACATGATCACCGGCCGGTACGTGCCCGTAGCGCCGCAGATGGGCCGAGCGGAAGGCCTCCAGCAACGCCTCCGCCCCCGACCCCGCCTCCAGTAGCGGGTCGACATCGACCAGCAGCTCGTAGGCCTGACCCTCGAAGCGCATGTCGAGCCCGTGCCTGAGTCGGAGCGCCCCCCGGGGGGGGCCGTAGCGTTCGAACTCCCGGCGGGCCTGGCTCCGCAGCGCCTCGAATTCCCGCTCCAGCAGCGCCCCACTGACCCCTGGTAGCTTCACGATCCGGGTCCGCAGGTAGTCCTGACGGGTATCGGCCAGTACCAGACCGTAGGCCGATACCAGCCCCGGGTCCCGGGGGATGAGCACCCGGGGGATATCGAGCTCGGCAGCCAGCTGGGCGGCGTGGAGCGGTCCGGCCCCCCCGTAGGCCACGACGGTGTAATCCCTCGGGTCGTGACCCCGCTCGATCGAGACCAGCCTCAGCGCCTGGGCCATGGTGGCATTCGCCAGCCTCACCACCCCGCTGGCGACCTCGACCGGGGTTAGGGCCAGCGCCGCCGCCAGCCGCTCCGCCGCCAGCCGGGCGGGCCCTTCGACCAGTCTCATCCTGCCCTCGAGGAAGACGCCGGGGCGCAGCAGCCCCGAGAGGAAGTTGGCGTCGCTCACGGTGAAGGCGCTCCCACCCTTGCCGTAGCAGGCGGGACCGGGGTCGGCCCCGGCGCTCTCGGGACCGACCCGCATGGCCCCACCGGGGTCGACGGTGGCGACGCTACCCCCCCCGGCCCCCACCGTCACGATGTCGTACATGGGGATCGACAGCGGCAGGCCCCCGATCT
>Ga0209544_1000313_pt1 | contig 71852 bp, 63 predicted proteins | sample MesohylPK_FD_187297 | JGI IMG/M metagenome (GOLD analysis project Ga0209544, IMG submission 187297) | Host-associated microbial community of the marine sponge Aplysina aerophoba from Gulf of Piran - sponge mesohyl, lysed by proteinase K... | ecosystem: Host-associated > Porifera > Sponge >... | reverse complement strand
TGGCGATTGCCGTGCTGTCGTTGCTGGGCGCGGCGGGCGAGCGGATCGGCTATGACCGGTGGTTGAAGGCGAACACGGTGAAACGGCGGACGCATTCGTTGTTCGGCAGGGGTTGATGCTGTACCACCATCTTCCCAATTGGCCCGAGGATCGGATTCGTCCGTTGATGGAGACGTTCGGGAGCATGCTGATGGAACAGCGGGTGTATCGAGAGGTCTTCGGCGTGATCTGACGCCTTGCAGAATGAGGGGATGCATGAGGACGCAGACCCGAACCTTGCCTTGGTCGGGTTGCGAATCGAACTCGAACGTCGCCTCCGGGCGCTAGCTCGTCAAGCCTCGATAGACGATCAGCAGCCCTTGATGCGTGTCTTTCGACAACTACAAAGAGACGGGATGGTCTCGGATCCAGTTCTCTCTGGCGTTCAGGAACTCGTGATGTTCGGGAATCAGGCCGCCCACGGTGCCCAGGTGGACCGAGCGGCCGCAACGTGGGCGATGGAAGTCGGCCCGCAAGTCCTCGCCGTTCTAGATGAGAATCTGTCAAATAGAAAGCAAGATTAGAGTGTCTCACCCAAAGGGTTCTCACATCGTGAGCAAACTGCAAGAGCATCCCTTCGTGACGGCTACGAGAGAGCGGGCACAGCCGCTGCTGACAGCCGCGCTCAACCACCTACAATCGAATACTGCTCGCGAGGACGAGGCGCGTTCAGAGAATCGTGCTCGCCTGAACGCTTCCGCCCAATATGTGGAGTCAGTATACCGCCGGACCGTTGGTCTGATGGCTACCATTCAGACGCTTGAGGACGCACGCCGCGTGATCAGGGTGTTCCCTGCGGAACTTGGTCGTGGTACTGATGGCGTGTCACGCAATCGCTGGATCGATTACCACTACGGCTACTTCACGATTTCGCTCGCGAGTCTGTCTGATGTCGGCCTGCTCCTGGCGGCGACGGTACTTCGAACTGGGCTCTCGCCGAAACATAGCAGCTTTGACATTGTACTGTCACACGACTCTGTCAAAGGCACTGGCGTAGCGACCGCCCTGAGGCGTCTCTCGAAATCGGTAGAACTGGCCAGGAGGCGGCGCAACGTTCATGTGCATCGAGCCGAACACGCGGACGTGGCGGATCTGTCACCAGATGGGTTCCTTTGGAGAATGAAATTGATCACAGCCGTACCGCCTACGACTCTTGGTTCGGTTGACCGTAGGCTGCTCCAGGCAGCTTGGCGCGAAGCAACGCGAACAATCGTCCTGCGGTTAGATGAAGAACTAAAACAAGCTGAGGACGCGATCAGTGGAGTATTCAATGCTCTGTTCCCGATATTCACACGAAGACACGACATCCTCCAGAGACTCAAGCGCCAATAGACAAACCTCTGATTCAACACCGAACCGTCGATGCGGGTCTCTATCGGATCCCAGAAGGTGGAGCCGCGCGCCGTCTTCGACCGCATCTTCCGTCCCCCGTCCGGCGGGGCGAGCAACCGCTCGGTGATGGACGCGGTGCTGGAAGACGCCAAGGCGCTGCGCCGGACGGCCAGCGCGACCGACCAGGTGCGGCTGGACGAGTACTTCGAGTCGATCCGCGCCCTGGAGCGCGGATCGAGTTCTCGGAGCAGCGTTCGACCCGGATGGGCAAGGACAAGGCGCTGACCGACACCCTCATGGCGCCGGAGCCGGGCATCCCGTCCGACCACGGGGAGTACGTCCGCCTGATGATGGACCTGATGGTCGCCGCATTCCAGTCCGACGCGACGCGGGTGGTGACCTTCATGCTCGACCACGGGCAGTCGAACCGCTACTTCAACTTCATCCCGGGCGTGCAGGGCACGTGGCACGCCCTGTCCCACTACAAGAACGCGTCGGGCAAGACCGAGGACGACGACGGCGTCACTTCGTGGAGCTCCCCCCGAGGAGAAGCAGCGCATGTACTCGGAGGTCATCCGCTGGCACCACGAGCAGGTGGCCTATCTGCTCGGCCGCCTCAAGGCCATCGAGGAGCCGGACGGCCGGACGCTGCTCGACAACAGCATGATCGTCTACGGGGCGATCCTCGGCGACGGCAACGAGCACGATCCGGACGACCTCCCGACGCTGCTTGCCGGCCGCGGCGGGGGCACGATCAACAGCGGCCGGGCGCTCGACTTCGCGGAGCCGACCGATCTGGCGAACCTCCACCTGTCGCTGCTGCAGCGGATAGGGGTGCAGATAGACCGCTTCGGGAACAGCACGACGCCGATGCACGAAATCGACGCGTGACGAACAGCCGTGAAGCCAGACGCTATCGGGAGCGACTTGAAGCGCGTTGACGCCCTGCGAGACGAAGACATCGACTACTCCGATATTCCGGAGCTGGACGCCGAGTTCTTCCGGAAGGCGCGGGTCGTGGTTCCGCCCCGCAAGCAGCAACTGACGATTCGCCTCGACACCGACGTGCTTGCGTGGCTGAAGAGCCAGGGCAAAGGGTACCAGAGCCGCATCAACGCGATCCTGCGCGCCTACTATGACGCGCATCGGGACGAGGCTTGACCGCGAGAGGATTCCGACTGCTCGCATCGACCGGCGTAACGCAACGTTCGCAGGACTCTCCCGCCCGTTTCCGGTAGAGTTGTCCCCACGCCACGGGGAGGAATCCATGAACCGCACGACGCCGTTCCGCACCGCGCTTGCCGCCGCTCTCGTCATCGCCTGCGCCGCGCTGCTCCAGACCACGGCCGGGGCCCAGAACCGTACGGGCGCCTCCGCGCTGCGGGGCGTGCCGGGCCTGCCGCCGCCGGACCGGCCGGTCGTGCTGCACACGGCCGAACAGCCGCGCATCCGCGTCGTGCCTGTCGTGACCGGGCTCGACCACCCGTGGGGGATGGCGTTCCGCCGCAACGGCGACATCCTGGTGACCGAGCGCGACCGGGGCACGCTGCGGATCATCCGCAACGGGCAGCTCCTCGACGAGGACGTCCCGGGCGTGCCGGAGGTCTTCGTCGGCGTGCGGCTCGCGGGGCTGATGGACGTCGTGGTCCATCCCGAGGACGACACCCTCGTCTACCTCACCTACTCGCAGGGGGAGGAGCGCGACGGGCGGCAGGGCGCCACCGTGGCGCTGGCCCGCGGGCGCCTCGACGAAGGGGCCGGAGCGCTGACCGAGACGCGCGACATCTTCGTCGCCGACGGCTGGGGCGGCGGCATCGCGGCGTCGCGCCTGATCTGGGGACCGGACAACAAGCTGTTCATGACCGTGGGCGGCGCCTTCGAGTTCGCCGGCACCGGGGAGTACGCCCAGGACGGGCGCACCCACTTCGGCAAGCTGCTGCGCCTGAACGACGACGGCACGGCGCCCGACGACAACCCCTTCGCCGGCGATCCCGACTACCACCCCGAGATCTGGACGATGGGCCACCGCAACCAGATCGGCCTCGCCTTCCACCCGGACACCGGCGAGCTCTGGGCGACCGAGCACGGCGTGCAGGGCGGCGACGAAGCCAACATCATCCAGCCGGGCTCGAACTACGGCTGGCCCGTCGCGTCCTACAGCCGCACCTACGGCGGGCGGCCCATCACGGACACGCCCTGGCTGCCCGACTTCACGGGGCCGCACGTGATGTGGTGGCCCTCGATCGCGCCGTCGGGCCTCACCTTCTACGACGGCGAGCACTTCCCCGCCTGGCGCGGCAACCTCTTCGTCGGCTCGATGATGGTGGGCCGGATGCAGCACACCGGACACCTGGAGCGCATCGTCTTCAACCGGCAGGGACAGGAGATCCGCCGCGAGTGGCTGCTGATGGAGCTGAAGCAGCGGGTGCGCGACGTGCAGCAGGGGCCGGACGGCTACCTCTATGTCCTTACGGAAGAGGACAACGGCGCGCTGCTGCGGATCGAGCCCGCCCGCGCCGTCACCGAGGCGCCGGGTACCGTCGTGCCGGCCGTGCGGCTGACCGATGCGCGAGTCGCGCCGCTGCCGGAAGCGGAATGGACCGCCGAGCAGCGCGCGAGCGTCGAGCGGTACGCGGCCGACGGGCACTCCGCCAACGTCGTGCGCACGCTGGCGCGGGTGCCCGCCCTCGCCGACCGGGTGCTGCCGTTCACCAACTACGTCGCCAACGAGACGACGCTGTCGCCGCGGCAGCGCGCCATCCTCATCCTGCGCACCGCGTGGCTCACCCAGAGCGCCAACATCTGGGCGGCGCACGCGAGCCGGGCGGCCGAAGCGGGCCTGACCGCGGAAGAGGTGATGCTCGTCGCCCAGGGTCCGGGCGACGACTGGGACCCGTTCGAGGCGATCCTCATCGGCTTCGCGGACCAGATGTTCCGCCACGCGGCGGTCACCGACCGCACGTGGGAGGCGCTGGCGGAGCGCTTCGACACGCACAACCTGATCGACGCGGTCATGACCGTGGGCTGGACCACCACCAACGCCATCCTCTTCAACTCACTCGGGATCCAGCCGGACGACGGCGTGCCGGCCGAGGCGTTGATGCCGGTCGACGACGTCGGCTACCGCGTGGTGGTCCCGGACCAGGAGCCGCCGCTGACGACGCCGCGCGTCGAGCCGGTCGAAGGCGACGGGCTGCGGGTCACGCGGACGTTTCTGCAGCATCCCGCGATGGTGGAGGCGCGCAACATCAACCCGCGTTACGTGCTCGATCCGGAGCGCTCGCGCCTGACGCCGCACGACCGCGAGCTGCTCATCCTGCGCATGGGCTGGAACTCCGGCGCCGTCTACGAGTGGGCCAAGCATGTCGGCAGCGTCGGTCGGGCCCGCGACCACGGCCTGAATCCGGTCTGGATCGCACAGGGGCGCGACCAGTCGGGCTGGGGCGCCAACGAGCTCGCCCTCATCGACGCCGCCAACGAGATGTTCCGCGACTCGATGATCTCCGACGAGACCTGGGCGGACCTGTCGTCCCGCTACGACACGCACCAGATGATGAGCATCGCCCTGAGCGCGGCGCGCTACCGGATGGTGTCGATGGCGCTCAACGCGCTCGGCGTGCAGCCGCGGCCGGACGACGAGCGGTTCCCGGTGCTGGAGGGGTACTGACATGCTGACTCAAGTTCTGCGACGCTGCGGCGTCGCCGCTCTCGCTACCCTGCTGGTCGGCGCGGCCACCGTCGCCGTAGACTCCCAGTCCCGTCCCGCGATGACCACCGAGGCGGAGTTCCTCCACGCGATGGAGGAACTGTCGAACTGGGGCCGCTGGGGCCCGGACGACGGGCTGGGCGCCGCCAACCTCATCACGCCGGCCAAGCGGAAGGCTGCCGCGGCGCTGGTGACCGAAGGCCGCAGCGTGTCGCTGGCCCACGACATCATCCAGTCCCCGACGCTCGAGGGACAGTGGTATCTCGACCGCGAGGTCGTCAACGTCAGCGAGACCGGGGCCTCCGACCGCTACCAGTACACCGGCACCTACCACGGCGTCATCCACAGCCACCTCGACTCGGTCGCCTGCCACGTGATGTTCGAGGGCAAGGGCTACAACGGCGTGACGGCCGAGCAGGTGATCGCGGCCGAGGGCTGCCCGCAGGGGAGCATCCACGCGCTCCGGGAAGGCATCTTCACGCGCGGCATCCTGTTCGACGCGACGCTGCTGCCGGGGAAGGACTCCGGACAGGGCTGGGTGGAGCCGGGCACGGCCATTCGAGCCGCGGATCTCGAGGAGCTGGAGCGGATCCAGGGCGTACGGGTCGAGCCGGGCGACGTCATCCTGCTGCACACCGGCCGCTGGCAGCGGCGGGCCGCGCTCGGCCCCTGGAACCCGTCCGAGGAGGGCGTGGCCGGGTACCACTCCGACGTGGCGTACTTCCTGAAGGAGCGCGGCGTGTCGTTCATCGGACACGACATGTGGAACGACGCGTTCCCGCACGAGTACTCCGACGACGTCCGGCTGCCGATCCACCGCCTGGCGCTGGTCGCGCTCGGCGTCGGGATCTTCGACAACCTGGACTTCGACGACCTCGCCGCTACCGCGCGCGAGCTCGGCCGCTACGAGTTCCTTTTCGTGGCCGCCCCGCTCCGCATCGAGAAGGGCATGGGGTCGCCCCTCAACCCGATCGCCACTTTCTAGGCAAGCTGGGGAAGACGATGAGAAGACGGGTGCGAACGCTTCCAACGCTCATTCCGACCGCCGTTCTGGGCATCGTCCTGGCCGTGCCGGCCGCCGGCCAGTGGCACAGCGGCGGCAAGCCGCTCCCCGACGAATCGTGGCGCAAGCTGCAGAACGGCTTCGGCGCCATGCTGGTGCTGTCCAATCGGCCGGACGAGTTCCTGGAGGCCTGGGTGCAACGGACCCCCGGCGTCTCCATAAGCACCACGCGGATCGGCCGGCGCGGGCAGTCGCTCGCGCCGTTCGTCTTCTTCATCGGCTGCGCCGAGAACCGCCTGGGTGTGTGCGACACCACGTTCGACCTGGAGGTCGTCCGGCCGGATGGCACCGCCCTCTTCCAGGCCCCCGGTCTGGAACTGTGGCGGAACAAGCCGGCGCCGGCAGCCGGCACGATCGGCCTGTCGGTGGGCTACGCAGGAATCGACCTCACGGATGCCGATGCGCTCGGCCGCTACCTGGTGCGCGCCGAGGTGCGTGACGCAAATGCCGGGACGGCGATGACGCTGGAGCAGACGTTCGAGGTTTTCGGCGAAGTATCGACGGTCATCGGCGACGGGGCGCCGGGCCTGTCGGACCTGCAGGTCAACAACCCCTACGGGGTAGTGATCGGACCGGACGGCGCACTCTACTTCTGCGATCTGGACAACCAGATGATCCGCCGCCTGAACCTGGCGACGGGGAGGACGACGACGATTGCCGGCAACGGTGAGCGAGGCTACGGCGGCGACGGCGGGCCGGCGACGGACGCCATGCTGAACATGCCGCACGAGATCCAGTTCGACGCACGGGGCGACCTCTACATCGTCGAGCGCGACAATCACGTGGTCCGCAAGGTGGACATGCGAACCGGCATCATCTCCACCGTCGCGGGCACCGGCGAGGCGGGGTTCTCCGGCGACGGCGGTGCGGCGACCGAGGCGCAGCTTCGCGCCCCGCACAGCATCGTGTTCGCCCCGGACGGGCGGCTGCTGATCTGCGACATCGGCAACCACCGGATGCGGCGCGTCGACATGGAGACCGGCCTCATCGAGACGTTCGCCGGCACCGGAGAACGCGAGCCGACGCCGGACGGCGTGCCGCTGGCCGGGACGCCGCTGAACGGACCGCGCGCCATGGCGCTCGATCCGGACGGCAACCTCTACCTCGCGCTGCGGGAAGGGAACGCCATCTACCGCATCGACCTGGAGAACGAGACGATCCATCACGTCGCGGGCACCGGCGAGCAGGGCTATACGGGCGACGGAGGCCCGGCCGCCGAGGCGACGCTGGCCGGCCCGAAGGGACTGGCCTACGCCGCCGACGGCACGCTCTACATCGCCGACACCGAGAACCACGTCATCCGGCGCATCAACATCGCGACCGGCATCATCACGACGGCGCTCGGAACCGGCGAACGAGGCGACGGGCCGGAACCGGAGCCGCGGCGCTGCAGGATGAACCGTCCGCACGGGATCTGGGTGGACGAAGCAGGCGCACTGTACGTCGGCGACAGCGAGGCGCACCGCATCCGGGTGCTCAGGTAAGCGGCCAGTGGTCCGTCACGCGGCGGGCCTCCCGGGCGCCGGGCCAGGGCGGCATGGTGACGATGACGAAGCAGAGGTCTTCGTCGCCGGTGTTGCGGAACTGGAAGTGCGTGCCGCACTCGATGGTCAGGGCGATGCCGGGCTCGACTTCCACCACCGACTCGGTGCCCTCATGCCGGCGCCAGACTTCGCCGGTACCCGCCAGGAAGTACCACACCTCGTCGACCGTAGCGTGGACGACCGCCATCGAGACCGCGCCTCCCGGCAGCGAACAATGCACCATGCTGCCGCTCGCGAGGGCAACCAGTTCGCGAATCTGCGAGCCGTCGGGAGCCGCCACGACACTTGCGTCCGGGAGCCGCCTCGTCTGCATCACGCTCAGATGCCTTCGCGCTCACGCAGCCTGTTCACCAGCTCGTCAGTGATGACCGTGGTATCCCCGGGCGCCCGCTCGAGCACCGGCCAGCCGCGTTCATCGACCTCGAACCGTTCTCTGCGAGGCAGGGCTCCGGCGGCAGGAGCCGGGCGAACGAGCGACTCGCCTTCCCGATCGACCCGTGGGGCGATCATTTTCGATCGCCAATCTCGTCGGTAGTCGGCGCCCAGCCATCCCCCCACCCGAGCTTGCGCGCCGCCCGATAACGTTCGCCCTCCCGGCGCGTCACCAATTCCTCGCGCAGTCCGTCTGCCGTGCAGAGCCGGAGCGACACGCGCCGGGGTTCGCCGCGCGGGCGGCGCAACACCCTCGCGGCGCACGGATCGGCGTTGCCGCGGGTCACGGCAACGTAGGAGAACTTCTCGTCTTCGTATCCCAACGACCCACGCTTGAGTCGCCGCTGCGTGCCGGATCGGCTGACGCGCGCCCCGAAGTGGCACCAGTCATCCGAAGCCAGCGGGCAAGCGTTGCCGTGCGGACAGGGCGCAGCCACGACCGCGCCCCGCTCGAGAAGGCGTGCTCGCGCCCGAATCACACGCGCCGCGCCCGCCGGCGTGCCCGGCTCGACGATGACCAGCGCCCCCAGGGTCAGGTCCCATGCCGTATCGACCAGCTCGTCACGGGCCGATTCGCCGAGCTCGCCCAGCAGGTAGCCGACCAGCACCAGGTCGTGCTCTCCGACCCCGCGGGTCCGCCCGACGTCACGCAGAAACCACGTCGACTCGACACGCCCGTCGAAGTGGCCGGCTTCCAGCAGCCGCCGGCCCATCTCCGCCATTCCCACGTCGCTCTCCACATGGGCGGCTCGCGTCAGCTCGGGGAAGTGCTGTTCGGCCGCCCAGAGCCCAGGCGCCGGCCCGGCGCCCAGCTCCAGCAGGCTATCCGCGCCCAGACCGGGAGCCCGACGGCGCAGCTCGCCCAGCACCGCGCGGGTCGCCTCGAACGTCGACGGCAGCCGCGCCGCGAGGTACGCCAGGCGATCATGCGGTTTCGCGAATGGTGGGGAGTCGCCCGGCCCCCTGTCGCGATAGGCTGCGGACAGCCGATCCGACGATCTCCGCAGCTCGGCCAACGACACGCCGTCGATCTGCCGGTCGATTGCTCGACGGAGCGCCAGAGACTGCTGCGGCGCATCGATGACCTGCACCATGAGACACTATACGGGTCCGCTCGCGCGGAGCGGGCGAATGGACGCTGTGCCTTGTCGGAGACCGCCCCCACAACGACCGCCAGGCCCGGTTCGCTCCGGCCCCGAGGCGCCGACGATCTGGCCATCCTGCTGCCGGGCGGCGGCGCGCGGGGCGCCTACCAGGTCGGCTTCCTGCGCTGGGTCTCGAGACACATTCCCGACGCCCACTTTCCGATCGTGACCGGCGTGTCGGCCGGGGCCATCAACGCCGCGTTCCTCGCGTCGTACCGCGGCACGCAGAAGGCGGCAGTGGACGAGCTGGTCGAGCTCTGGAGCAACCTGACCGCCGAACGCGTCTTCCGCACCGACGGCCCCTCGCTGGGCGGCCTGGTGGCCAGGTGGGGCATTCGGCTGATGGCGGGCGGCACCCGGCTGGCCCCGGCGGTTCAGGGCCTGGTCGATACGTCGCCCTTGCGCGAAACGCTGGCGGACGTCTTCGAGACACGCAACGGGGCCATCGCCGGCATCGCCGAGAACATCGCGGATGGACGTCTCTGGGCACTCGCGCTGCTCACCAGCCACTACGGCACCGGACAGTCGGTCGTATGGACGCAGGGTCGCGATCTGCGCGAATGGGAGCGGCCCGATAGACGCAGCCGCAACACCGCGCTGACGCTCGACCACGTGCTCGCCTCCTCGGCATTGCCGCTGTTCTTTCCCGCCGTGCACCTGGCGGACGGCTGGCACGGCGACGGCGGCATCCGCCTGACGACGCCCTTCTCCCCCGCCCTGCATCTGGGCGCGAACCGGATTCTCGCCGTGTCGACGCGCTTCGGGGCGAGCGGGACCGTCGACGATGCGAACACGCGGCGCCACCCGCCCCCGATGCAGATCGCCGGGCAGCTTCTCGACGCCGTCTTCCTGGACGATCTCGACCGCGACGCGCTGGAGCTGGAACGGATCAACCGGCTGCTGCGCGAAGTGGCGCCCGAGAAGCGGCGCGGGATGCGGCCTATCGAGCTCCTCGTCATACGCCCGTCGGTGGACATTTCTCGCCTTGCGGCCGAGTACGAGGCGCAACTGCCCCGCGCCTTTCGCCACCTGGTCCGCGGGCTGGGCTCACGGGAGGTCAAGTCGCCGGACCTGCTGAGCCTGCTGGCCTTCGAGCCCGCCTATCTGACCCGCCTCATGGAGCTCGGCGAGAGCGACGCGGCAACGAACGCCGGCAGGATCCGTGCTCTCCTGCGGAGCAGTCCTCGCAAGGAGACGCGTCAGGCCGCGATCACCTGATCCGGAGGAGCCGGCCGGTCGCTGCCTTTCAGCTCGCCCGCGCGACGCCGGCTCGGCGATGCCCGCAGCCCATCGGGTCCGGAAACGGCCAGTACACGCTGTGCTCCGGCGCTATAGTCGGAATCGTGCTGGACGCCGAGATCTGCGAACGGGCGCGCCTGTCGCGCGACGCGCGCTTCGACGGCCGCTTCTTCATCGGTGTCGTGACCACCCGGATCTATTGTCGACCCGTCTGCCCGGTCCAGCCCCCGCAGGCCGCCAATGTCCGGTTCTACGGCTCGGCGGCAGCCGCGGACCGCGCGGGCTTTCGCCCCTGTCTGCGCTGTCGTCCCGAGACGGCGCCGGGAAGTCCGGCATGGGCCGGCTCCCCAGCCGTGGTGCGGCGTGCCCTGCGCCTGATCGACGACGGGGCGCTCGACGGCTCCGGCACGGACGAGCTTGCGGGGCGGCTCGGCGTCGGCGCCCGGCATCTGCGCCGGCTCTTCGACCGCCACGTCGGCGCGTCGCCAGTGCAGGTCGCATCGACGTGCCGCCTCCACCGGGCCAAACAGTTGATCGACGCCACGGACCTGCCCTTCGCCGCGCTCGCGCAGGCGGCCGGGTTCGGTAGCGTCCGCCGCTTCAACCACGTGCTGCAACGAGTGTACGGCCGCACGCCGCGTCAACTGCGCCACCGGAGCCGGCGAGCGCCGCGTGGCGGCGATCAGCTCCATGAAGCGCTGCGTCTTCGCCTCCATTACCGCGCACCGTACGACACCGCGGCGTTGCTGGGTTTTCTCGCGCGACGCGCCGTGCCCGGCGTAGAGGTCGTCGATATCCCGGGGGGAACCTACCTGCGCACGTTTCGCCTGCCGGGTGGAGGGCCTGCGCATTGCGGCCGGCGAGAATCGCGACCGGTAGAAGACGTTGCCGCTGGCATACTGCGCGTCGAGGCACGCGGCGACGGGTACCTCGATGCCGAGGTCTGCCATCCGAACGCCCGCGTGCTGCTGGACGTAGCCGCCCGATTGCGGCGGCTCTTCGACCTGGATGCCGATCCCCTGACCTTCGGCCCTCACCTGTCGGGCGCGCACGGTCTGGCCGACCGGCTCGAAGCGCTGCCCGGCATTCGGGTTCCCGGCACCTGGGACGGCTTCGAGCTGGCCGTGCGCGCGGTCCTGGGCCAACAGGTGACGGTGAAGGGCGCGACGACCCTCATCGGCCGGCTCGTGAACGCGCTGGGAGAAGCGTTGCCGGACCACCTGCGCGGACGGGGCCTCGCACGGACGTTCCCGTCCCCGGGCGCGGTCGCAGGGTTCGACCTGCGCACCATCGGCGTGCCCTTGGGCCGCGCCGCCGCGGTGCGCGGACTGGCCGCGGCCGTCTCGGCCGGCGAGCTCGACCTCGACGCCGCCGCCGACCCCGCTACGGCAAGAGCGCGCTTGATCGCTATCCCCGGTATCGGTCCCTGGACCGCGGAGTACATCGCCATGCGGGCCATGCGCGATCCGGATGCCTTCCCCGTCGGCGATCTGGGGCTGCGCAAGGCCGTCTCCCCGGGCGCCCCGGTCACCTCGCAGGAACTACAAGCAATGGCCGAAACGTGGCGCCCGTGGCGCGCCTACGCCGCGATGCTGCTCTGGCAGGGTGGCGCGGCACAGCAAACCAAGAGGTAGAGATGCCCAGGTCGTACCATGACTTCGAGACGCCCATCGGTACCCTGCGCCTGGTCGGCGACGATCGCCACCTCGCACGTGTCGACCTGCCGAACGCGGCTGCACAGGCGCCGGATCCGGCGTGGAGTGCGTCACGCCGCACGCTCCCCGCGGCGCTCGGCGTGGCCAAGCGACAACTCTCGGCGTACTTCGACGGGAAACGACGCGACTTCGATCTGCCGCTCGCCCCGGACGGCACCGTGTTCCAGCGCCGGGTGTGGGACGAGCTCCGCCGCATCTCCTACGGCGAGACGATCTCCTACGGCGAGCTGGCCCGTCGCATCGGCAGACCGACCGCCTCGCGCGCGGTGGGCGCGGCCAACGGAAAGAACCCGCTGGCCATCGTGGTGCCCTGCCACCGCGTGATCGGAGCCGACGGCACGCTCACCGGCTACGGCGGGGGACTCGCCGTGAAGCAAGCCCTCCTCGCCCTCGAACGCCGAGTAGCGGGCATAGCGCCGCTCCTGCAGTACTGAGAGGTGGCCGATAAGAGAGTCGCTGACGCTCGCTACCGTCGAAGCCTGGGGTACTCCTCGCACGCCTCTCGCAGCGAGGGCGGAGCGCCTTCGCCGAGCCTCTTCGCCTCGTGACACATCCTGTACAGCTTGTTCGCGTGCGTGACGCAAAGCCTCTCAGGTTTCAACCGCGGATACGTCGTGGTCTCATCCACCTCTTTTCCGCCGAGGTACGCCAGCCATGTCTCGATGTTCCTCCGCGGCACGATCACGAGATCTCGCGCAACGCAAGGTAGTTGTCCGGCTCGTCGAGGAACAACGACGTACGCCCGCCATTCGAAAGAGAAATCAGGCAATACAATGCGATCAGCGATCTCTGCCCATCAGAAAGCTGCGTGAATCCGTAAGTATCGGTCCGCCGCTCGTCCGACTGACGATGGAACGCCACCTTCAGAGCTCGTGCGTTCTCCCCCGACTCGGTCAGGCTGAGGGAATCGAAGCCCGGAAGCGCCTCGCCAAGCGCCTGGAACAGCCCCCCGATACCGCGCATCCTCTCCTGGGCGGCGTGACGGTACCAACCGACGAAATTCTGCATCAATGGCTGAAGGAACTCGTCTTCGCTTCTGGTTTCCGGTTCGAAAAGAGGTGGACAGGGACTGGCGATGACCAGATCCGCCATCGCCTGCCTGAACCGGGTCAGCTTCCGGTTGTCGTCTCTCGCGTTCAGGGCGCCGACGCCCGAACGAGACCAGTCGAAGGGATATGAAGGTCCCGTCACATAGTCGTCGTGGTAGAGCTGGGCGTCGCCTCCCCGGAACGAGAATATCGGCTTGTCGTCGTGCTCCAGCGTTTCTTCAGCGATCCGCATTCTCCGGCGGGGTCGCTCGTGCTCGATCTTCAATGTGTAGCGGTAGGCGCAGTCGTCGATCTGCAGGTCGACCTCGATATGCTGTATGTCACGAGCCTGCGTCAACGACAGGTCGCTCGTCGGAAACGCCTCCTCGACCCTGGCTCCCCGCGCAACCAGGTTCTGAATCCGATGCAGCGCATCCAGGACAGACGTCTTCCCGCTGCCGTTGGGCCCGAGGAGGATGTTCATCTCGTCGAGCTTCAGCTCGAAGTTGACCAGGCACCGGAAATTGTCGACATAGAGTCTCGTCACCATGGCCGCGGCCCCGAAAAGAAAGCCGGCGGCACCCTTCGTACCGCCGGCGTCACTCTACATGGTCCCGGTAAATCCGAATCAGACCTGCTCCCCCGCTACGGCAGGCTGAGCGCGACCCACTGTCCGGGAACCTCGCGGCCCCCGATCGGCACGACGATGTACTGCTTGCCCTCGTGCCTGTAGGTCATCGGGACGCCGGTGGTGCCTGCCGGGAGCTCCATCTCCCAGACGACGTCGCCGGTCGCCTTGTCGTAGGCGCGGAACCACGGCTCGCCGTAGTTGGTCACGATGTTCAGCGGCATCCCGTCCATGACGCGTCCGCCCTGCTGGATGCCGACGTCCGATCCCTCGCCGATGAAGAGCAGCGTCTTCGTCAGCAGCGGTCCGGGGCGCCCGGGCGAGCCGAGACGGCCGAGGTTCAGGTGGGCGATGGCCGGGTGGTCGGTCGGCCCGTGGCCGTTCGGCACCATCCACACCTCTTCGCCGGTGTTCATGTCGAAAACGGTGATGCGGCCGTAGGGCGGCTTGAACAGCGGCAGCCCGCGCGGCCCGCCGATCCACTGCCGCGTGCCCTTGATGTAGGCCAGGTTGGTGCGGTCCGGATTGCCCTCGAGGATGTCGGCGACGAACGGCGAGGTGATCGACGGAATGTAGAGGTAATTGGTCTCCGGATCGAACGCGGCGCCCTGGATGTCCGCGCCACCCTGCGAGCCGGGAAGCTGGATCGTCCCCTGGTTGTCGTTCGAACCCGCGCCGCGCACCGACGGCGGCGTGAACATCGGTCCGATGGTGTAGCGCTCGACGATCTCCAGCGCCTCTTCGCGCAGCTCCGGCGTGAAGTCGATCAGGTTCTCGACCGTCGCCCCCTGGCGGTCGAACGCCGGCGGCTTCGTCGGAAACGGCTGCGTCGGAGAGGTCACCTCGCCCGGTGTGCCCGACTGCGGAACCGGACGTTCTTCGATCGGCCAGATCGGCTCGCCGGTCACCCGGTCGAACGCGAATGCGAAGGCCTGCTTCGTAATCTGGATCACCGCCTTGACGTCGCGCCCGTCGACGGTGAGGTCGGCCAGGATCGGCGCGGCCGGGATGTCGTAGTCCCACAGGCCGTGGTGGACGAGCTGGTAGTGCCAGACGCGCTCGCCCGTTTCCACGTCGACGCACACGATGGACTGCGAGAACAGGTTGTCGCCGGGCCGGTGCCCGCCGTACATGTCGTTGGTGGCCGAGGAGGTCGGCATGTAGACGTAGCCGAGCTCCTCATCGGCCGCGAAGAGCGACCAGACCGGCGCGTGTCCGCTGTACTCCCACGAGCCGTCGCCCCAGGTCTGGGTGCCGTACTCGCCCGCCTGGGGAATGGTGTGGAAGACCCACTTCAATTCCCCGGTGCGGACGTCGAACGCGCGCACGTCGCCGCGGATGTCCTCCTTGGTGAAGAACGTGTCGCCCATCGACTGGCCCATCACGATGGTGTCGCGCACCACGGTCGCGGCGCCGCCCCAGCGGTAGCGCGCTCCCTCGGCGAGGCCGGTCTTCAGATCGACCCGCCCGTTGTCGCCGAAGTCGCGGTAGGGCTCGCCGGTCGCGGGATCGAGCGCATAGAGCCACTCGCCCCGGTGGGCGATGATGCGCCGCTCGGTCCCGTCGGTCCAGAAGGCGATGCCGCGGTGCCCGGCCCCGCGGAAACCGGCCGGACCCTCCTCGAACGGCTGCTGCACCCAGAGGGTCTCGCCGGTCGCCGGATCCCACGCCTCGACCAGGCCGACGGCGTTCGGCGCGTAGACGATGCCGTCGACCATCAGCGGCGTCGAGCGGTTGGCGTTGTTGTAGCCGAGATTCGGAACCACGTCGAGGATCGACTGGTCGACCGTGGGGCGGGTCCAGGCGATCTGCAACTGGTTCACATTGCCGGCATCGATCTGATCGAGCGGCGAGTACTTCGTCGCGCCGAGGTCGGCGGCATAAGCACGCCATTGCCCGTCGACCGCCCCCTGCTGGGCGAGCGCGGGGGTGACGGCGCAGGACACGACGAGAATGAGCGCACAAGCCACGGCGCCGACGGGAACGTTGCGATGGCGCATCTTCGTTTCCTCCAGTTCAGAGCGGTCCGATGCGAATTATAGGCCGCGGTCGAGCGCCGTCTGCGCAGGCGCGGTCTGCTGCCCCGCAGACTCGATCAACTCGGCGTCGTCCGCGCCTCGGTGGCCAGTCTTCCGCGTAGCCCGCCAGGAGCCCGCGCCGCAACTCACTCCGTTGCGTTCTACGGCGCCAGTTCCTGGCCCGCAGCCGGCGCGCGGGCGCCCGGAATGCGCTTGACGATCGCGCTGTAGTTCATCAACACGCGATCGCCGGTGAAGATCTGCCCGCGCACGAACGTCAGCGAACGCGTCCGGCGCACCACCTCGCCGGCCGCCTCGATCAACTGGCCCGGCTCGCCCGCGGCCACGAACTCGCAGTTGCAGGACACCGTCACGCACTTCTCCCCCGGCTGGTCCCAGACCGCGGTCAGGCAGAGCGCGAAGTCGGCGAAGGTCATCAGCATGCCGCCGTGCAGCGTGCCGCTGGTGTTGGCGTGCCGGCCGTCCGCATTGAACGCGAACGAGATCCGATTCCCGTCGATCCTGTAGCCCAGGGGGCCCACATGATCCTCGAAAGGATCCTCGTAGGCGTAGGCCTGGTAGCCGGGGGGCAGCGCGGGGCTCGGCGTCGAGTGCGACTTCATGGCCCGGAATGGTAGCGAAGTTGGGGGCGGCGTGCAGTCCTTCAAGACTGGGCGACCGCACCTCTTCCGGTGCTCGTTGTCGATGACTGAACGGGACGAGCGGGAAGCGTCATCGCCCGAGCGAGGCGATGCGGGCCGGCTCGGCGAGCCAGTGGTGGGGTGACGCCTGCGCCAGCGCCTCACGCGGAAACGGTCCCCAGAGGGCGGCCGCGGTCTGCACGCCGGCGGCGCGCCCGGACTCGATGTCGTGCGGCGAGTCGCCGATGAAGACCGTCTCCTCGGGGTCGGCCGACAGCCTGTCGACGGCTGCCAGCACGGGCGCCGGGTGCGGCTTGTGCTCGTGCACGTCGTCGGCGCCGATCAGGACGCCGAAGTACTCGTTCAGTCCGCAGCGCGCGAGGCCGCGCCGGGCCAGCGCATGCGTCTTGCTGGTGACGACGGCCAGTTGCACGCCCACGCCGAAGAGGGTGGCAAGAACCTCGTCGACTCCCGCGTAGGACTTCAAGAGTCGATCGTGATGCGCGTCGGTATAGGCGCGGTACGTGTCGACCATCCGCGCGGCATGCTCATCGTCCCGCGCGAACTTGCGGAGCTGCGGCCGAAGCGGCGTGCCGAAGCCGGCCCGCCAGGTCGTATCGTCCGGCACGGCCCCCAGGTGCGTCCGCATCGTGTGCCGGAACGACGCCATGATGAGCGGGATCGAGTCGATGAGCGTACCGTCGAGATCGAAAAGGAAGGTGCGGAAGCGTCGGCCGGCGGGCACGGCGGATTATAGCGCCGAGGGCGGCCTCAGAAGCCCAGACCGGCGCCGGCGTGGATCCGCACCGAGCCGCGGAAATCGTGGCCGGCGTCGAGGTGCAGGCTGCCGAAGGGCACGGTCAGAAAGACGCCCGCGCCTGCGCCCCTCAGGAGCCGCTGGTCGCCCAGGGACTGGCCGGCATCGTAGGCGGCGGCCGTGTCGTAGAAAATGCGCACTCCGGCGTTCCCCATGGAGATCGGCGAGCCCAGCGGCAGCCGGAGCTCGACCGACGCCGCCGCGAGCCGATCTCCCACCCGCGCGCCGACCCGCCACCCGCGCAGGTTGCCGCCGCCGCCGAGCAGCGCCTTCTCGTAGGGCGGCAGCGCCGCGGAGGCTCCCTCGAACAGGAAGCGCGCGGCCACGACCGCCTGCCCGCCCACTCCCTTGAACGCCTGCGCATCGATGCGCGGCCGGACCACGGCCTCCGCCCGGCCGGCGATGGCAATCCGCTCGACCGACGCACGCCATTGCACATCGTCGCGCGGAAACGCGCCGGCCGAGACCCCGTCGAATTCCAGACCGGCGATCAGTCGGGTGAGCCGTTCGGCCGGCCCGACGAAACCGACCTCTTCCCAGGCCGTCTCCACACCGGCTCGAATCCCGAGCCCCAGCGCGCGGTCGACGCCGGCCCAGGCCCGGGCTCGTCGATCCTCGACCCCGAAATACGGGTGCGTGCGGCGTCCATACGACGCGCCGCCCCGCAGGCGAGCGACCGCCCGGCCGGAGAGTGACCGCTCGGCTTCCACCGCCACCCGCTTGTCCCCGCCCCAGGTTGCCGGCAGCGATACCCGGCTCCCTTGCCCCAGCACGTCCACGAGGCTGAAACGCGCGCCGTACGAGGTGCCGTAGCCTTCGTCGTAGCGCAGGACGGGCAGGAACATCGACTGTCCCGCCAGACGGGCGAGCGACCGCACGACGGGGTTGCGGATCGAAGCGCGCGGCCGTTCCCGCACCACGATGATCAGCGCGATGCGGTCGGTCGCCGTCAGCGAGCGGTAACGCTTGCGGACCTCGACCGCTTCGAAGCGCCCGCTGGCTTCGAGACGTTGGGTAATGCCTTCGACGGCTTCCACATCGACTGCGTCCCCGACCGCGACGCCCGCAAGCGCCAGCACCTCCGCGTCCGGCACGGTGTGATTGCCATGAATCCGGAGGTCGATTACGGTCTCCGCCGGCGGCGCCTGAGCGAAGACGGGCGTGAGGAGCGCGGGTACGAGCGTGAGAGCGATCAAGGCCGGCGCGAGCTGGACGGCGGCGACGCGGCGCGCGACGGGGCCACGAATCATCGCGACATGGTGAGGCGCCCCGTGTCGAGCCTTCCGGCCCGGGACGCCGCGCGCGACGGGACCACGAGTCATCGCGGCAGGGCCGGCCCGACCGCTCTCAGGCGCCCACCCGTCTCGGCCTCGCGATAGTTCGTGTACGTCCGCGCGGCCGTCGCTTCGTACGTGCCCGTCGCCAGCGACAGCGCGGCGCGCATGTCGATGCGCGCGGGCAGCCAGATCCCCGGAAACGGCTGTCGCATCGTCATCGACGCGGTCAGGTCGTCCAGGCGGAACAGCCAGCGCCCCGGCAGGAAGTCGAAGCCGAGGTTGTCGAAGGTGTAGCGCACGATCTGGTGCTGCTCCGGCTCGATCCAGAGCGTGACGAGGCTGGTCTTCTCCATGGCAGCCGTCTCGGGGTCAACGCCAATGGAAATCGATCTCTTCTCCTCCGAACCCCGGGCTCCCGAGTCGCCGTCGCGTCGTCCCTCCCCGTCTCCCTGGAGCTCACCATCGTCGGGACGGGCGAAGAGCTGCTCCGGGTAGTACTCGATCCGCAGCACGTCGTGCCCGTCCAGTGTCTCGCGACCGACCAGGTAGTAGTTTCCGGGCTCGAAATCGAAATCCAGGAAGTACGCGTCGGAAACGAAGCGGGGCTCCATGTTGCCCCACACGGGATCCGCGGAGCGCGTCTCGCGCCCTTCGGCCGCCGCGCGGGCCAACGCCGCCAGCGCAGTGCGGTGCCCGGCGAGCGCGGCGGCGCGGCGCCCGGCCACCTCCGGATCCGCGTGCGTTGCGGCCGGGGTCGTGTCCAGCGGCGCCAACGGCAACTCGAACCGCACGGCCAGGTCGAGCAGATCGAGGAACCGGGCGAACTCGTCCGCGGTCGCGGCTGGCGCGGCCGATGCGATCTGCCCGATGGCGCGGTCGAGCATCCCCGTCACCTCGTCCGGCAGCAACCGGCCGTTCTCCAACAGGGAGAACCCGTCCCGCACCCGCTCCACGGCGCGGTCGAAGCCCACCGCCGACGCACCGCCCGCCGCTTCGAGGATCCGGTCGGCCGCCGCGGTGATCGCGGCATGGTCGTCGCCCCACGTCCGGCCCTGCTCCGCGATTGCGTCGAGCAGCTCGCCGTCGATCCGGACGCCCCACAGCCGTTCGACGGCCAGTTGCACGTTGTCGCGCGTCGAACGCGTCGATACCCGGGTCGGTGACCGGCGTTCGTCCCGGCGCTGCTCGCGGCGCCGTTGCTCCCGCTGCAACCACTCGGCCTCGTACTCGCGCCGGCGCGCCTCGTCGATCGTCACCCCGTCGATGCGAACCGGACTCCGCACGAAGAAGCCGTCGCGCTCGTACCAGGTGTACTCGCCGCGGAAACCCCACAGCGCCGCGCCTCCGGGTCCGGTGATGCGAAACTGCGACTGCTCGTCGAGCACGTACTGCAGCCGGGCGGCCGCGTTCCGCTCGCGTTGCGCCAGCACTCGCTCCATGAAGCGGTCGAGCTCGTTGTCGTCCTCGTCCTGCGCTCCGACCGCAGCGGTACCAACGGCCACGACCAGCATGAGCATCTTCCCGAGTTCACGGAGAAATCCCGCCCGGCACGGGGACCGGCGCCGCAGGGGATCCGCTTCGATATCGATTCGCATCGTCATCGTCACCGTGTCAGACGCGGCCGTCGTCGCGAAAGTTCGCGCGGTATCGTGCATGGCGCACCGCCGCTCGTTGCAACCGGGCCTCTCCACGAGCCGACCGTACCACGAACCGCCGACGACGCGACCCACCGCCCTCGGCGCTTCCGCGCCGCCGCCGCGGACGGCGTCCTGACGTATCCTGGATCACGGAGCCCGAGAGTGACGCTACGAATCACCCAGGTCGACGCGTTCACCGACAAGCCGTTCGGCGGAAACCCGGCCGCCGTGTGTCTGCTGCCCCGTCCGGCCGATGCATCGTGGATGCAGCAAGTGGCACGCGAGATGAACCTGTCGGAGACCGTCTTCCTGGTGCGCCGCGACGACGGGGCGTTCGACCTGCGCTGGTTCACCCCGGTCATCGAGGTCGACCTGTGCGGCCACGCGACGCTCGCCGGCGCCCACGTGCTGTGGGAGGAGAACCATCTCGCGCCGGACGAGCCGGCCGTCTTCCACACGCGCTCCGGCCGCCTGTCGGCGGTTCTGTGCAACGGGTGGATCGAGATGGACTTTCCGGCGGAGCCGGACGAGCCGGCACCCACTCCCGAGGGACTGCCGGCCGCCCTCGGGGCCGAGCCCGGCTACGTCGGGCGAAACCGCTTCGACTACCTCGTAGGAATCGACACGGAAACGGCCGTGCGGCGTCTGGCCCCGGACTTCGGACGCCTCGGAAAGCTCGACGCCCGCGGCGTCATCGTCACCGCGTCGGCGGAGTCCGATGGATTCGACTTCGTATCGCGCTACTTCGCCCCACACGCCGGCATCGACGAAGATCCCGTGACCGGGTCCGCGCACTGTTGTCTCGGACCCTATTGGCAACGCCGTCTCGACCGGGAAAGGTTGACCGGCTGGCAGGCGTCCGACCGCGGCGGTCTCGTCAGGGTCACGGTCCGCGGGGAGCGCGTCTTGCTCTCCGGCCAGGCAGTCACTGTCCTGCGCGGCGAGCTGATGGCCTGATTGCTATCCGACCGGCAACCGCCCACGTCAACTCAGCAACGGAATCGATACGAGCCCAATCGTGTAGAGCGCATACAGCATCAGCAGGCCGATGCCCGCCGCGCGCCGCACGACGCCGTTCTTCAGCACCACGCCGACGATGGTCAGGAAGAAGAGGCCGAGCCAGGGGAATCCGTACCACTGGCTGAACCGATCGAGGACCAGCGGCTGAATCGTCCCGGAGAGCCCGACGATGAGCAGCAGGTTCAGGACGTTCGCCCCGATGATGTTCCCCAGCGACAGGTCCGGCACCCCCTTGCGCGCCGCGGTCACGCCGGTGACGAGCTCGGGCAGCGACGTCCCGATGGCGATGACCGAGAAGCCGATGATGGACGACGGCACACCCAGCGCACGCGCCAACCCCTGGCCCGACTCGACGAGCAGGTAGCTGCCCGCCAGCACGCAGGCCCCGCCGACGGCGAACCAGCCGACCGCCTTCGGCAATCCGCTGGCGGCGTCCCGGTCCTCCGCCTCCGCCCCGGACTCGCGCCGCGACCGCAGAATGCCCAGCAGGTCCCAGCCCAAATAGGCGGCGGCCAATGTGAGAAGCACCAGCCCGAAGACCCGTTCCATCGTCAGGTCCCAGGAGAACCCGACGACGAGCAGGCCGCCGCCGACCATCCATCCGGCGCGCCGGATGAAATCCTGCTTGTCCACCTGCACCGGCATGATGAGGGCCACCGTCCCCACGATCAGCCCGATGTTGCAGATGCAGGAACCGACCGCGTTGCCGAGCGCGATGCCGGAGTCGCCCATCGTCGCAGCGGTGGCCGAGACGACCAGCTCGGGACCGGTGGTCGCCAGGCTCACCAGCGTCCCGCCGATCACGAAGCGGGGAATCCGCAGCGCCCGGCCGATCTGGATGCTGGAGTCCACGAACAGGTCCCCGCCCTTGGCGACGAGGGCGAACCCGATGGCGATCAGCAGGATGTCGTGGAGCATGGTCGTTGCAGGCCCGATCGTCCCCTACAGTCCCAGGAAGAGCACGGCGGCCCCGCTCGCCGCGACGACGAGTCCGGCCGCGACGTCGGCGTGCAAGCCGATGCGATCGGCGCCCAGCAACGCGACGCCGCGCCAGGCGGCGGCGACGGCCAGCAGCATCACCCCGACCGTCAGCAGCCCGAAGACGGCGACGACGGCTCCGACCGCGAGCCAGTCGCGGGCCATTCCGGGCACCACCATCAGCGGGATGAGCGGCTCGCACGGGCCGAGCACGAACACGATGAAGAGCGCCCAGGGCGTGACGCGGTCGGTGCCGGCTGATGCTCCGCGCAGGGACGCGGTCCGTCCGCGAAAGCCGCGCCAGACGGCCCACGCCGCATAGGCGAGACCGAAACCGATCAACAGGGCCGCGGCCAGCTCTCCGCGCGCGGACTCGAGCCACAGCAACGCGTCGGTCGCGATGCCCAGCCCGACGCCCACCACACCGATCAGGACGGACGAGGCGACATGTCCCGCGCCGCACAACGCGGTCACGAGCAGGGTGCGGCCGAGCGCCCAGCCACGGGCGCGGCCGAGCGCGACGAATGGCAGCGAGTGATCGATCCCGAGCAGGGTGTGCACGATCGCCAGCGAGGCGGCGGTCCCGAGCAGCAGTGTCGTGGTCTGAATCGGATCGGGCATCGCGATACTGGTAAGGGAGCCGGCGAGGAACGGCCGGGCGTTGACGCTACACTAACGGCGACCGGTAATTATGACGCGATGACGACCCTGGACGCCAAGATCGCCCGGCTTCGCCGCCTGCTCGCCGGCCTCGACCGGGTGGTCGTCTGCTTCTCCGGCGGCGTCGATTCAGGCTACCTGCTGGCCGAGGCGGTCGGGGTCCTCGGCGATCGCGCAGTGGCCCTGACGGCGGCCTCCCCGAGTCTTGCCCCCGAGGAGGGCTCGGCCGCACGCCGCCTCGCCGAGCGGCTCGGCGCACGCCACCTGCTCGTCGACACCGCCGAAGTCGACGACCCGCGCTATGCGGCCAACCCGGTGAACCGCTGCTACTTCTGCAAGGTGGAGGTCTACGGGCGGGCCGTTCGCGAGGCGGCCCGCCTCGGGGGGCATCAGGTCATCGACGGATTCAACATGGACGACCGGGGAGACTACCGCCCCGGACGCCAGGCAGCGAAGGAACACGGCGTTCGCTCGCCGCTCGATGAGGCCGGTTTCACCAAATCGGACATCCGGGAGGCAGCGCGCCGGCTCGAACTGCCGGTCTGGAACAAGCCGGCCCTGGCCTGCCTGTCGAGCCGCTTCCCGTACGGCACCGCCATCACGCCGGCCAGGCTGACGCAGGTTGCCGCCTGCGAGCGCGTGCTGCGCGAGCACGGCTTCTCGGTCTGCCGGGTCCGTTATTTCGACGAGCGAGCCCGGATCGAGGTCGCTCCGGAGGAAGTCGGCCGTTTCCGGGACGCCGCGCTGCTGGCCGACGTCACCGCCCGCTTCCGCGCGGCCGGCTTCCGTGACGTGGAGGTGGATCCGGCCGGTTATCGGCAAGGCGCGCTGAACGAGCTGGCCCGGACCACAGCCACGGCGAGCTTCGTACGAAACTCGTCGTAGTCCTGACACCCGCCAGCCACCTGTCCTCAGCCGGCGGCCACGGCCCTGAACATCTCCTCCACCGGCACGACCCGCGCGCGGTCCGGGTTGATGTCCAGATCGAAGCCCTCGATCAGCGCATCCTCCGCCTGGATTTCCTCGGTCACCGCCGTGTTGTAGGTCGCCGGAGAAGGCTCGCCGGCCAGCAGCGCGTCACGGAACGCCGCGGCGTCGCGGGTGACTACCGCGATGGCCAGATCGTCGTACTGCAGGTGGCGGCGAATCGCCGCGTTCACGTCCTCGACCGTCAGCGCCGTCAGGCGCCGCTGGATCTCGTCGATGAAATACCCGGCGCCGTAGGCCGCCGAGTCCATGTGATAGCCGAGCCGGCGGCTGGTCGTCTGCACGTACAGCTTCGAGTAGTTGAGCAGGAACTCGCGCGTCGCCTCGAAGTCCTCCGCCGACAGCCCCTCGTCGACCAGGACGTGCAGCTCGCGAACCGCCTGCCGCAGGGCGAAGTGCGCGTTGTGGTGCGGAACCGGCCGGATCCAGATGCTGAAGAACTGCCGGCTGCGCGGGATGTTCGGAACGGGCAGGCGCGATCCGCCGTCCTGGATGAAGTTCTCGATGTAGGAGTAGTCGCCGTAGTTGAGGCCCCGCTGCCCCCGCATCTTGTTCATCAGCAGGCCGTTGAACGTGCGGTGCTCGCCGAAGTAGGAGTTGGCCACCATCAGCGCGTAGAAGTCGTCGCCGGCACGGGTCAGGTCGATCGGGAACCCGATGGAGATGGCCGTCGCGATGGCGTCCTTGTCGACCAGCAGCAGCTCACGGCCGTCGAGCGCCCGCGGCGCCGGCAACGCGGCGCGCGCGGCCCCGTCCGCCGGCAGGCGGTCCAGGATCTCCCGCTCTATCCGGTCGACGAAGCCGTCGGGATAGCCTCCCGCCACGCCGACGAGCGCCCTCGCGCGCGTGTAGTGCTCGCGGTGGAACACCCGCACGTCGTCCAGGGCCACCGCGGCCAGTCCCTCTTCCGTACCCACGGTGGGCGACTCGTACGGATGCCCGGCGTACATCAGGGCGCTCAGGGCCTCCTTGCCCAGCTCCTCGTCGTCGCTGCCGCGCAGGGTCGAGACGACGGTGTTGGTCAGGAAGTCCCGGTTCCGGGCGAAGTCGGACTCGTCGAACCGCGGCGCGACCACCAGGTCGCGCACGATGGCGAAGAACGGCTCCAGGTGATCGCGGTGCACCTCGCCGACGAGCACCGTCATCTCCTTGTCGGACTGCGCCCGGATCGAGGCCGACCAGGGATAGAGGGCCTCGGTGATCTCCCGGAAGCTCAGAGACTCGGTGCCGCCGCGCCCCATCATCATTGCGGTGAGTGCGTTCAAGCCGTTCTTCCCCGGCGGATCGTCGACCGATCCGGTGCGGAACCCGATCCGCAGCGTCACCAGCGGTGAGTTCGGGGTCGGCAGCGCGATGATGCCGGCGCCCTCCGCACTCGACCCGGACGCGCTGCAACCGGCCGCGGCGACGCCGGCAAGCACGGCGAGCGCCAGGCCGAGCACGGCGGCCCGCCCGCTGCCGCCGCCCACAACGATCCGGCGCGTCGAAATCGTCGGCACGATCGCTCGTCCTTCTGCCACGGCGGTCATCGCCCTTCCTCCTGAGTCAGGATCACTACCGTCCGGTTGGTGTCCGCGAAGTAAGCGTTCGCCACCATCCGGACGTCGTCCGGGGTGACGGCGTCGTAGAGCTCGTAGACCCGGTTCACGGTGGCCGGATCCTCGGTAAGCTGCAGGTAGTGCCCCAGCGTCCGGGCAATGCCGCCCGGATTGTCCAGTCCCATCGCGAAGCCGTAGCGCATGTGCGACTTGGTGGCCGCGAGCACGTCCTCGTCGACCGGCTCGGTCTTCAGGCGCTCGATCTCGTCGATGACGGCGTCGCGCACGTACTCGATTCTCGTCGGGTCCGTGATGCGCGCGATGATGGTGAACAGCGGCGCGTCGCGGCTGTCGAGCGCGCCTCCCTGCAGCGCGTCGACAACCTGCTCCTCCAGGTAGAGCTTGCGGAACAGCGGCGAGGTTTCCGAGAAGAGAAGCTGCGACAACACGTCAAGGGCCGGCATGTCGATCCGTTCGTCCGAGAACGGCGGGGCATGGTAGCCCATCATCAGAAACGGCAGGGTCGGGTTGGGCCACGTGATGCGGGCCGAGCGCGCCTCGGTCTGCGCCGGCTCCTGCGGAATCTGCGGCTCGAAGTCGCCGCGCTCCCACCCGCCGTAGTACTCGGTCGCCAGCCGCTCGAGCTCGGCCTGGTCGAAGTCGCCCACCACGACGACGATGCAGTTCTCGGGCCGGTAGTAGCGGTCGTAGAACTGCAGGCTGTAGTCGTAGTGGTTCGGCATGTCCCGGATGTCCTCCAGCAGGCCGATGGTCGTGTGCTTGTAGGGATGCGTCGTGTAGGCGAGGTCGTGCAGCCGCTCGCGCAGCAGCGACACCGGATTCGAGAAGTTCAGGTTGTACTCGCCGAGGATGGCCCCCGCCTCCGTGCGAAAGTCGTCCTCGCTGTACTGCAGGTTCCGGAAGCGGTCCGACTCGAGGTCCATGATCGTCTCCAGCGCGTCCGAGCTCGAGACGATGTAATAAGTGGTCCAGTCGCTGGTGGTGAAGGCGTTCGAATCGGCGCCGATCCGCTTGACCACTGCGTTGTAGGCCTCGGTCGGGTACTTCTCGGTACCGCGGAACATCATGTGCTCGAAGAAATGGGCGTAGCCGGAAAAACCGGGCTCCACCTCGTTCCGCGACCCCGTGCGCACCACCGTGTAGTAGGCGACGACGCCCGGGCTGTCGTAGTCGACGCCGACCACCTGCAGCCCGTTGTCGAGCTCGAACGTGGTGACGGGGAACGGGAAGACCTCTCGACCGGTCTGGCCCTCGGCGACGATTGCGGCGGCCAGCACGAGAGCCGCGGCAACGACGATTGGATGCTTCCACCTCATGGCGACGTTCTCCTGCCGGCGGGCCGAATCGTGAAGGAACCGCATGCCCGGTCCGGCGCCTGAGTATACCGGCGGATACGGCCCCGGACGGCGACGGCTGCAAGCTCCGCTCTCGCCAGCGGCGCGACTCGCCCGCCGGTGCCCGCAGACGTCCGCCCGCCAGCCCGTCGGGCTCGCCTCCCATTGGAAAACGAAGGAGTGCCGGTTGACACCCGTTCGCACGGGCATCGAAGCTGAAATCGGATGCAGGCAGGCGCAGCGCGCGGAGGGGGACGGGACCGGGAGCGGCGCGACCCGGATCACCGCCATTGAGGACGACCGGGACGTCTCGCGGTGCGCTTGTCGTCCGCGCGGCGGCCGGACTAGACTGGTTGCGCCCAACCGCCAGCGCCCTGCCTCGAAAGGGGCGGAACAGGGATACGGAGCCTGCGATATTCGGTACCGCGGCCGGTCTGGCCGTACCGGTCCTGCACTTCACGAAACCTGCCGGCTTCGAGCGCGGCGGACCTCCGTGAGCACCGTAGCCTGCTGCGCAATCTTCCGACGCAAGCGAAGCTGCAGGATTGGGTCGGTCGACGTGAACACCTTGACAAGAGGAACCCCTTGATGACGCATGCACACCAACGAACGTACACGCCGCTGGTCGTCTGGCTGGCGGCCGCCGTCGTAGCCCTGGCCGGCGCCGCCCCGGCCCACGCGCAGGCTGCCGCGGGAGACGCACGGGTGTTCGTCACCGTCAACGGCGGCCTGCAGACGCTGACCAGCGGCTTCTCCGAGGACATCGTCTTCACGGAGTCGGGAGGCGCGTATCCGACGGATCGAGGCGTCATCTCCGACGCCACAGCTCAGGAAGAATCCCGCTTCGAGAGCGACTATCGATTCGAGAACAGCACGCTCTTCGACGTGAGCGGCGGCGTGCGCGTCGCGCCGTACTTCGCGCTCGGGGTCGGTATGTCGCGCTTCATGAGCGAGGAAACGGCCGGCGTGTCCGCGCAGGTGCCGCACCCGATCTTCTTCGACCGGAATCGTTCCATCTCCGGCCCTTCGCCGCCCCTCACCCGCGAAGAGACGGCCATCCACCTGCAGGCGCTCGTGGTGCTGCCGCTCACCCGCTCGTTCACGGTGACCGGGTTCGGCGGACCCACGTTCTTCGAGGTGCAGCAGCAACTCGTCACCGACGTGAACTTCACCCACGCCTACCCCTACGAAACCGCCGAGTTCGCGAGCGCGGTCACCAGCCGGGAATCTGCCGAGGCCACCGGATTCAACGTGGGAGTCGACGTCGCCTTCTACTTCACCGGCAACGTCGGTGTCGGCTGGCTCACGCGCTACAGCCGGGCGACGGTGGAGCTCCCGTCGGCCAGCGGCGAGACGCTGGACATCGAGGCGGGCGGACTGCATACCACGGTGGGCCTGCGCCTGCGATTCTGAACGCGGCGAACGCATGGTGAACCGATGCCTGGCAAGCCTGACTGCAGGGGAGATCGACACGCAATGAGAACCGCTCCACGACTCGCAATCGCCGCGGCCCTCGTCGGGGTCGCGCTCATGGCCACGGAACAGGACGCCGCGTCCCAGGAATCCGCCGTACTTTCGATCTCCGCCGGACAGGCGGCGGGCGTCGACGAGCTGCGGCAGTGGGACGCGACGGTCGACGGCATGGCGCGGACCGGCGAGCTCGTCGTCATGTCGCGCCTCGGTGACGCCTCGCTGGAAGGGCGCACCCACGAGTATCTCGCGCAGTACTTCGCCGGAATTCCCGTATTCGGGGGCGGCGTCTCCCGGCAGCTCGACGCCGCCGGAGTCACCGTGTCGCTGTTCGGCACGCTGCACCAGGGAATCGACGTGAACATCGCGCCGGCGCTGTCCGGGGCGCAGGTCGCCGCGCGGCTCGAAGGCATGCACGGCGGAGAGGTCCTCGCCGGGGGACAGCCGGGGCTCGGCATCCTTCCGCTGCCGGACGGCTCATATGCGCTGGCCTACTACTTCGCGATGAGCGATGGCTACTTCTACTTCGCCGACGCCGCCGACGGCAGCCTCCTGCGGCGCGTCAACGCGGTGAAGGAGCAGCAGGCGGCGGTCGGCGCCGGCGCGGGCTCGCAGGGCAACCAACGGAAGCTGAGCACGACGCACGAGGACGACCGCTTCCAGGCGCACGACCGGATGCGGCCGGCGGAGGTGGTCACTCTGGACGTGCGGTTCAACTTCCAGCGCTACCAGCGCCTGTTCATCAACCACTTGATCGAGAACCTGCCGGCGGGAGAACCGGTCTGGACGGCGGACGACTACGCGACCGACGCGGACAACGAGTGGGACGACCCTACCGTGGTCGAAGCCCACGCCTACACCGGCTGGACCTACGACTATTTCTCCGCGCGGCACGGCTGGGAGGGCATCGACGGCGCGAACGGAAGGACCATCACCATGGTCAACCTCGACCTTGCGAACGCCTTCTTTGCCAGTCCGCCGTTCGGTCCGGAAGGCAATGGGATGTTCGGGTACGGCCGCAGGACCGACGAGACCAGCGAGGAACCTTACACGCTGCTCGACGTCGTCGGGCACGAGCTGATGCACGGCGTGACGCACTTCTCGGTGAGCAATCGAACCGGAAGCCCCTTCGGCCTCTACAACCTCGTCCCCCTCGGCGCCAGATTGGGCCCGCAGAGCTTCACGACCGGCGCCGGCACGACCTACACGTGCGAGACGGCCCGCTTCCCCGGCGTTGTCGAGACGCCGGAGGGACTGGACGTCGGGCTGGTCCCGGCCTGGTGCGTCGACGGCCGGTTCGTCCTGGCCTACTCGGGAGACGGCGCCATCCACGAGGGCTACTCGGACATCTTCGGTGAAACCCTGGGGTTCTACTACGAAGACGAAGGCGTCTCGGCCGACTATCTCGTGGGCGGCGACTTCAAGGAAGGACCGATCCGCTCCATGGTCGACCCCAAGTCCATCCGGAACGGCTTCCATCCGGACGCATACCGCGACCGGTACGAGTTCGCCCTCACGCGGGGCGGAGCGTTCGAGTGGGACTACTCCGGGTTCCTGTTCGTCGACGGGCAGTACTTCGGCCATTTCCGCGACGATTCGTTCGGCTACGGCGGCGACCACTGGAACTCGCTGATCCTGAGCCACGCGTTCTACCTGGCCATCGAAGGCGGGACGCACCGTACCAGCGGCATGACGGTCGAGGGCGGCGGCGAAGCCAACCGGGAGGAGATCGAACGGATCTTCTTCCGCGCGATGCGGGACCTGATGCCCGCCATGGCGACGCTGCCGATCGCCGCGGCGCTCATCCGCCAGTCCGCGGCCGACCTCGCCCCGGGCAGCGACGCGCAACGGGCCGTCGACCAGGCGCTGCGCGCGGTCGGACTGGGACCGGGAGTCAGTTAGGGCGGGATGTTCGTACGATCGCCGCCGCCGGGCGTTGTCTGACGGCGGACAATCGCCGGGCCGGCCGCCGGAGACGCCATCCGGCGGCCGGTCCTACCCTCGGATCCGCTAGCGCGGCGTCGGCCGCCCCATGATCTTCGGCTTCTGGTCCGACAGGCTGTCGACCACCGCCTGCGTGACGACGTTCGAGAAGAGCGGGCGGATGTTCAGGTGGTTGTAGGGCCGGATCTGGATCATCAGGAGCCCGATGAGATCCTCCACCGGATCCGCCCAGTAGAGCGTCCCGTAGGCGCCGCCCCAGGTGTAGCTGCCGATCGACAGCGCGTCGGGCGCCTGCGCCGAGTTGGTGAGCACCCCGAAACCGAGCCCGAAGCCGTAGCCGCCGCCGCGGATGTAGACCGGCCGGTCTGCGCCGATGTGGTTGCTGATCATGTTGTCGACGGTCATCCGCCCGAGCAGCCGCGTCCCGTTCAGCTCGCCGCCGTTGGCGATCATCTGGGCGAACCGGTAGTAGTCGGCCGCCGTCCCGGCCAGGCCGGCGATGCCGCGAAACATGCGGGTCGGCTCGCGGAAGGTCGGCGACACCATCAGCTCGATCTTCCCATTCTCGTCCGGCCGGTAGACCGAGGCCATTCGCTCCACCTTCTCCTGCGGCACGTAGTAGTAGGTGTCGGTCATGCCGAGCGGCTCGAAGATGCGCTCGCGCAGGAAGTCGTCTATCGACTGGCCGGAGATCTTCTCCACCAGCACCGCCACGTAGTCGGTGGAATCGCCGTACTGCCACTCGTCACCGGGATGGAAGGCGCCCGGAATGACCGCGGCGTGCGCCACCCGCTCGGCCAGCGTCGGCCAGCCCTTGCCGTGGTTGGTGACGCGGTCGATCTGGGCCTGCGTCAGCCCCTTGCCCGCCGGATTCAGGGTCAGGCCCGACGTGTGCGTCAGCACGTGGCGCACCGTGACCGGACGCGTTTCGGGCACGGTCAAGGGCCGGACGCCGTCGCGGTTGATGCGTACCGTGTGGTTCTCGTACTCGGGGATCCACTTCGAGATCGGATCGTCGAGCAGGAACCGCCCCTCCTCGAACAGCATCATCAGCGCGGACGAGACGACCGGCTTGGTCATCGACATCAGGACGAAGATGCTGTCCTTCGTCATCGGGACGCCGTCCTCCTTGTCCCGCCAGCCCTGGGCCTCGAAGTGGACCACCTTCCCCTTGCGGGCGACCAGGGTCACCGCGCCGGCGATGCGGTCGGCGTCGATGTACTCCTGGACGAAGCTGTCGATCCGCTTCAGGCGCTCCGACGACATGCCCACCGACTCGGGCTTCGCGACGACGACGTCTTCGGCCGCCCGCAGCGACGGTCCCGCCAGCAGCGCCGCGGCCAGCAGGACGCCGACCGCCGCCGCCAGCCAGCTCTTGCGACTCGTTCTCACACCCGTCATGGCTGTTCCTCCCGGTAAACCGGCGTACGGCCGGTCGTGACCATCCGCGCGGATCTCGACGACCCGCGGCATCCCGTAGAGATCGGTTGAGTATAGTGAAGGGAGGGATGCCCGATTCGCCCGGATCAGACCCGGATCGCCGTCCTCCACCGCCCGCCGCCACCCGGAACGCGCCGGCCGGCGCACCACCCGGCGCACCACCCGTGCTTCCCACCGTCTGGCGCGGCGTGCGGCGGCGCTGCCCCCACTGCGGGCGGGGCCCGCTGTTCGTCCGCTGGATCACCCTCCACGAGCGGTGCGCGGACTGCGGCCTGGTCTACCTCCGCAATCACGGAGACATCTGGTTCTTCTGGATCGTGATGGACCGGATCCCCATCCTGCTCGGCATCGCCGCGATCTTCTTCGGCTTCCGGATCAGCAACTGGCTGGACGGCCTCGGCTTCTTCCTGGCCATTGCCGGTCCTCTCATCGCGACGATGCCGCAACGGCAGGGTGCGGCGGTAGCGCTCAGCTACCTGTCCCGCGTCTACTTCCGCGATCCCTCCGACGCCCTGCCGGACCCGGCCGGCGACCTGGTCTGCCCGGGCCGTACGACGACCCGCACCGCCGGCGATCAGTAGTCCGCGGCGGCCAGCGAAACCCGGATGATCTCCTCGTCGTTGCGCGTCACGAGGTGCCCGTTGGCATAGGCCGGCTGCGTCCAGTTGACGGCGCGGTCCTCGAAGCGGCGCGGACCGTAGCCGGCGCGCGACGTCGGCTCGATCAGCCGGGTGCGGTCGAGCTCCACGTAGCCCTCCGGCGTGAACTGCGCGATGATCAGGTCGCCGGCGTCGTTGTTGACGAAGTAGCGGTCGCCGTGGCGCACCAGGAACGCGGCGCCCCAGCGGCGCTGCGCGGTCATCCGGTCGCTCACCCACAGGCGCTCACCGGTCGTGGCGTCGAGCCCGCGCAGCTCGCCGTAGCTGCCGACGCCGTAGAGGTAGTCGCCCTCGATGATCGGGGTGGTGATGAGTGAATGCAGTCCCCGCGTCTGGTCCGGCATCTCCCCGGTACCCGCGACCTTCCAGAGCACCTCGGCGTCGGGCCGGTCGGTGTCGAGGCGGAGCATCAGCGAGCCGCCGTAGAACTGGGAGAAGAAGAGATAGTTGTCGCTGCGGACGGGGGTCGCCACGGTGATGGCCGAGCGCGCCTCCCACGCCTCCTCCCAGTAGATCCCGCCGGTCTCCGGATCCAGGGAGCTGACCCCGCTCGGGTGCCAGACGATGAGCTGCCGCACGCCGCCCGCCTCGTAGATGACCGGCTGGGCGTAGCCCATCTCGGTCACCACGTCGATCGCCCGCCAGGCCTCCTCGCCGGTGCGCTTGTCGAAGGCGACGACCAGCGCGTCCGGCTCGCCGCCGACGACGGCGATAAGCAGGTCGCCCTCGACCAGGGGCGAGCTCGACGTGCCCCAGACCGGGACCGTCGTGTCGTACTCGGCCACGGTGTCGTGCTGCCAGACGACCTCGCCGGTGTCCACCTGCAGGCAGAGGAGCATGCCGGCGCCGCCCGCCACGTAGACCCGGTCGCCGTCCACCGTCGGGCTGGCGCGCGGCCCCGTTGCGTACGAGAACTGGAGATTGCGGTAGGCCGCCGGCCACTCGTGCGTCCAGAGCACCTCCCCCGTCCCCTCGTCGAGCGCCAGGACCCGCTCGGTGCCGTCCATCACGCGCGTCCTGAGGAGAAACTCGAAGTCGGTGACGAAGACACGCCCATCCGCGACGACGGGACCGGCGAAGCCGCCCTTGACCGGCGTCCGCCAGACCACCTTCAGGCCGTCGGCCGGAAACCGCTCGACGATGCCGTCCTCGGTCCACACCCCCACGCGTCCCGCGCCGCGCCACTCGGGCCAGTCCGCCGCGAACAGCGAGGTTCCCACCAGTGCGGCGCACAGCACCGCGGTCACGCACAGCAGCCGCAACATTCGCATCTTCGTTCTTCCCTTCAGGATCGCGTTCGTAGCCCCCACGCACGCAAGCGAGCTGCGGAGCGGGCCGGGGCCGGCCGTACGGCCCCCGGACGGTTGTCAGTCGTAGTCGTTCGCCGCGAGGGACACGCGGATGATCTCGCTGTTGTTCCGGTGCACGATGTGCCGGTTGGCGTAGGCCGGATGCGTCCAGTTGACCCCCCGATCCCAGCGCAGGCGCGTGGCCGACCCGATGCCCGAGCGGCCGTCCGCCTCGATGAGGCGGGTGCGGTCGAGCTCCACGTAGCCCTCCGGCGTGAACTGCGCGATGATCAGATAGCCGTCGTCGTTGTTGACGAAGTAGCGGTCGCCGTGACGCACGAAGAACGCGGCCCCCCAGCGGGCCTGCGCGGTCATCTCGTCGCTCATCCAGAGGCGCTCGCCCGTCCGCGCGTCCAGGCCGCGCAGCTCGCCGTAGCTGCCGACGCCGTAGATGTAGTCGCCGATGATGAGCGGCGTGGTGATCAGCGCGTGCAGGCCGTCGGTCTGGTCCGGCATCTCGCTGCGGCTGCTCCCCTGCCACAGCATCGAGGCAGCCGGCCGGTCCTGGTTGAGCCGCATCATCATCGAGCCGTTGTAGAACTGCGAGACGAGCAGGTAGTCGCCGCTCCGCACCGGGGTGGCGACCGACATGCCCGCGCCGACCTCCCACTCCTGCTCCCAGTAGACCTCGCCGGTCTCCGGATCGAGCGAGACGAGGGCCGCCGCGTGCCAGACGATGAGCTGCCGCACGCCGCCCGCTGCGTAGATCACCGGCTGGCCGTAGCCCATCTCGCCGACCACCTCGACCGCGCGCCAGATCTCCTCGCCCGTGCGCTTGTCGAAGGCCACGACCAGAGCATCCGGCTCGCCCCCGACGACGGCAATCAACTTGTCGCCATCGACGAGCGGCGCGCTCGCGGTGCCCCAGGTCGGAATGCTGGTGTCGTACTCCTCGACGTAGTTCTTGCTCCAGATCACGTCGCCGCTCTCGACGTCCAGGCAGAACAGGCGGCCGGTGGCCCCCGAGACGTACACCCGGTCCCCGTCCACCGTCGGCGTGGCCCGCGGCCCCTTCGCGTAGGAGACCATCAGCATCCGGTAGGTGGTCTGCCATTCGTGGGTCCAGAGCACCTCGCCGGTCTCCTCGTCGAGGGCGACGACCCGCTCGGTGCCGTCGAGGGTCCGCGACTCCGGATCCTCCAGCCAGTCGAGGACGAACACACGCCCCCCGGCGACGGCGGGCCCGGAATAGCCGGAACGGAGCGGCGTCCGCCACTTGACCCTCAGGCCGTCCTCCGGGAACGACTCGATGATGCCGTCCTCATGCCAGATCCCCAGCCGATCGACGCCGCGCCACTGCTGCCAGTCGTCCGCCGCCAGCGAAACCGTGAGCAACCCGCACGCGACCAGCGCCAGCGCCAACTTCCGTACGACCGTCATGAGCCACCTCTCGCTTTCCATGTCACATCGTGCCTGCCGCCGCAGCCCTCCGGCCGCCGGACCGCGGGCCGCCCTATTGTGGACCAAACCGCGAACCGGACGAAACCTCGGCAACGACCGCGTGCAGCCGGAAACGGACAACGACCTGCCCGCTGCGGGGGACAGGCGCCCGGAGCTCGCGCGCTTTTCACGCGATGAACAACACGCGCCGATTCTGGCACGGTCCCTGCTACACTCCGTACCGCCAGCCTGCCGGAGGAGATTCGCGATGTTTCGTACCGCTTCCTGCCTCGTGGCGGTTTCTCTCTTGCTGTCGTTCGTCGCGCCCGCGGTTGCGGCCGACGACGGACAGCGGGCCCGGCGCCGCGACGGGGGCGGCGGGCGGGCCGCCGCGCCCCGCTCGGCCCCGGCTCCCCGGGCGCAGCGGCCGCCGGCGCGGCGTGCGCCGGCCGCGCGCCCGCAACGGCCGCCGGCCTCACCGCGCGCCCAGCGCCCGCCGGCACGCAGTGCGCCGGCGGCGCGGCCCCAGGCGGAAGGACGCCGCACGCGGGCCGTGCCGCGCCGCCCGCCGGAAGCCGCAGCCGCACGACCGGCGGCGAGACCCGCGCGACCCGCACCCCGCACGGCCGCCCGACCGGCGGACAGGCCGCAACCGCAGACCGGAAGAGCGCGAGCGGTACCACGGCGCGCGCCGGAAGCCGCGCCCGCACGCCCGGCGCCGCGGACGGCGGGCGCACCTGCCGGACGCACGCAGCCGCAGACCGGAAGAACCCGAGCGGTGCCGCGGCGCGCGCCGGAAGCCGCAGCCGGCCGCGCCGGGCGGCCGGGCGGCGTCGTCCGGGATCGCCCGTACGCGCGGGGGCGGCAACCCGTACAGGTCGGCGGGGGCGGGCGCGGCCGGCGGCCGGCGGTGATCGATACCCACGGGCGCGCCGTGCCGCGGGCGCGAGGCGGGAGGCGCCCCGGTCCGGGTCCGGACTATCGCAGCCGCTACAGCCCCCGGCCGCGGCCCGGCTACCGCTACGGCTACCACTATCGCGGCGGGTACGGCTACTACCGACCGTGGTACGCGCCGCGCTGGCACCGCCACGTCGGATTCGCCCGCTACAGCCGCCCGCGGGTCTACGGCACCTACTTCTACTTCCCCGGCTTCTCTTTCGGCGCCGGGTTCGGCTACTCGCCGCACGTCCACGTCGGCGCCGGCTATCCGTACTCCGGCTATGGCTACCCCTACGGCGGGTACGACCCCTACGTCCGCTACAGCTACGCGCACGTCGCGGACGCGTATACGGGATTCCTCCGCCTGAAGGTCCGCCCCCGCTCCGCGGAGGTCTACGTCGACGGGTACTTCGTCGGCATCGTGAACGAGTTCGACGGCGTGTTCCAGCGGCTGCGAATCGAGGAGGGAACGCACACCGTCGAGGTGCGGCATCCCGGCTACGAGCCGCTCACGCTCGACGTGCTCATCGTGCCGGGCGAGAAGGTCACGTTCGAGGGCGACCTGATCCCGCTCCCGCTCCCGTAGGAGAACGGAATCCCCGGGGCGGCGGCCGTGCCGGTCACGGCTGCCGCCCGCGATCCGCTCCGCAGCTCCAGCACGCCGTGAACTGCTCCTCGACCGTCTCGCCGCACGACCGGCAGCGCCAGACCGCCCCGCTCTCGGCCTGCGCCGGGGCCTGACTTCTGGCGGCGTAATCGTCGGCGATCTCGACGGCGCGGGCGTACTGCCCCCCGTCGTCGTCGAGCACCCAGACCGACGTGCGCATCTCGACGAAGGAGAGGCTTCCGCCCTGCAGCGGCACCATGTCGTCGCCCCGGATGACGGCGTCGATGCCCTCGACCTCGAGCAGGCCGCGGAGGACGTGCGCATCGCCCGGACCGTCCGCCTCGTAGATCTTCTTCAGATCGGCCATCTCCTTCTTCATAACATGGACCGTCGGCCGTGTGCGCTACGTATACTCGACGTGATGGACACTGATCGGCGCGAGGACGACTTCTTCGAGGTCTACACCAGGGACTTGACCGGCGAGGACGTCCAGCGCCTCTTCACGCGCGACGCCCGCGACGCGTACCGGTTCTTCACCCGCCACATCGACGAAGGGGCGTTCGCCGGGCTGCCGCCGCTGCAGCGATTCACCCTGCGCGCGCGCCTCGTGTTCCTCGCCTTCACTCTGAAGCTGTCGCCGGCCCGCCGGGCGTTGTTCGGTATCGCGCTCGTGGCGACCGTCGTCGGGCTGATCGAGCTCTTCGAGGGCATCGGCCTGATCCGCGTACCGGTCGTCCCGTTCCTCGTCAGCATTCCCCTCCCCAGCCTGGTCTGGTCCGACGGCACCGGCTGGCTGGCGATCGGCTTCGTGCTGGTCAACCTGCTGGTGCTGCTCGAGGTGGCGGATCGCCTGAGCCTGAAGAACGACCTGGAGGTGGCGCGCGAGATCCAGCTCGCGATGCTGCCGCAGAAGACCCACGCCATCCGGGGCCTCGAGGCCGCCGGCCGCACCCGGCCCGCAAACACCGTGGGCGGCGACTGCTACGACATCCTGCGGCTGCCCGAGGGCCGCCTGCTGCTGATGCTGGGCGACGTCTCCGGCAAGGGCAGCCCCGCCGCGCTTCTGATGGCCCTCGCCATCGCCATGCTGCGCACGCTAGCCGCGGAGAACCTGACGCTGGTCGGCCTGATGGAGCGGCTCAACCGGCTGGTCTACGAGCAGACGCCGGGCTCGCGGTTCATCACGATGTTCGTCGCCGCCATCGACCCCGCCACCTGGACGCTCACCTACATCAACGCGGGACAGACGCCGCCGCTGCTCCGCCGGCGAACCGGCGCCATCGAGGCGCTCACGACCGGCGGCATCGCCCTCGGGATGTTCGACCGCGCCACCTACAAGGCGGCGGAGCTGACCCTCGACCCCGGCGATCTCCTGGTCACCTACAGTGACGGGGTCACCGAAGCGGAGAGCCCGACCGGCGTGCCGTTCGACGAGATCGGGCTCCGGCGTCTGATCGAGACGCATCATTCCGACAGGCTCGACGACCTCGGCGAGGCGATCGTCGCGGCGGTGGTGGCGCATGCGGACAGCGCCCGGCTGGCGGACGACCTGACGGTGCTCGCGGCGCGGCGCCTGCCGCCGGCCCCGGCCGACGCTTGACCACGCACACCGTTGCGGGCGGCGGCACGATGGCCCCAACTGGACGTCCGGGCCGCGTAAGGGGAGACCCACCGCGCCAGTCGATCCCGGGTAGAATAGGCCCCGCAAAGGAGTTGCCATGCCAGTCACACGCCGCCGCTTTCTCACCGATTCCACCGCGGCCGCGGCCGGCGCCGGCGCCGCCTCGATGCTGCCCACCGCCGTCCGCACCCGCGCGCAGGGCGTCTCGCCGAGCGACAAGGTCGTCGTCGGCGTCATCGGCTGCAACGGGATGGGCTTCTCCAACCTGCGGTCGCTGCTGCGCATGGACGAGGTGGAGTGCGGGGCGCTGTGCGACGTCGACGCCGGCGTGCTCGAACGGCGCAGGCGCGACGTGGAGGAGATGACGTCGGTCACGCCGAAGGTGTACGGCGACTACCGCGCGCTGCTCGAGAACCCCGACCTCGACGCGGTGGTCATCGGCACGCCGGATCACTGGCACTGCCTGCAGATGGTCGAGGCGTGCGAGGCGGGCAAGGACGTCTACTGCGAGAAGCCGCTGGCCAACTCCGTCGAGGAGAGCCGCCTGATGGTGGCGGCGGCGAAGCGCTACGACCGCATCGTGCAGCTCGGCCAGTGGCAGCGCAGCGGCCCGCACTGGGCCGAGGCCATCGACTTCGTCCACTCCGGCAAGCTCGGACGCATCCGCACGGTGCGGGCCTGGGCGTACATGAACTGGCTGCCGCCGGTCCCGAACGTCCCGGACGAGCCGGCTCCGGAAGGCGTCGACTACGACATGTGGCTCGGGCCGGCCCCCAAGCGGCCGTTCAACCGCAACCGCTTCCACTTCAACTTCCGCTGGTACTGGGACTACGCCGGCGGCCTGATGACCGACTGGGGCGTGCACATCATCGACATCGTGCTCTGGGGCATGCAGGCCACCGCGCCCAACTCCATCGCGGCGAGCGGCGGCAAGCTCGCCTATCCGGACGACGCGCAGGAGACGCCGGACACGCTGACGGCGCTCTACGAGTTCGACGACTTCCTGATGGTGTGGGAGCAGGCGACGATGATCGAGCTCGGGCCGTTCCAGCGCTCGCACGGCGTGGCGTTCGTCGGCAACAACGGGACGCTGGTGGTCGACCGCCAGGGCTGGGAGATCTTCCCCGAGGAGAAGCTGGAGAATCGCCGCCCGGTCGCCTGGCGGATGGAGACCCGCCCGCCGGTGGCCGCGGCGGCCGGCCAGCGCGGCCTCGACCAGCACACCGCGAACTTCGTCGACTGCATGAAGACGCGCCGCCAACCGGTGTGCAACGCGGAGGTGGGCAGCCTCGCCGCCGTCAACGCCCATCTCGGCAACATCGCGTTCCGCACCGGGGCCAAGGTGCACTGGGACGGGGCACACATGACCCTCAAGGACAACGACGCGGCCAACGCCCTCGTCAAGGCGCAGTACGACGGTCCGTGGAAGCTGCCGCGCGTATAGCGCGCCTGACTGTGGAAGAGGACGGCTGTAGGAGAGAATCGCCGGCGATCGAAACGGAGATGCACGCCATGACCCGATCCGCCTTGCCGCTCGCACTGGTCTTCATGATTCCCGCGTTGCTCGCCGCCCTGGCCCAGGAGCGCGAGGAGCTGCCGCCCCCTGAGGAGACCGAGGTGTGGGAGCCGGAGCCGGCCGTCGTCCACCCGGGCGGCCACGGCAAGGCGCCGTCCGACGCCATCGTGCTGTTCGACGGCACGGACCTCTCGAAGTGGACCGGACGCAACGGTGCGGCCGAATGGACGGTGGCGCACGGGGCGATGACGGTGAAGCCGGGCACCGGTTCCATCTCCACCGTCGATGGCTTCGGCGACGTGCAGCTCCATGTCGAGTGGCGCACCCCGACCGAGATCGTCGGCGAGAGCCAGGGCCGCGGCAACAGCGGCATCTTCCTGATGGAGCGCTACGAGGTACAGGTGCTCGACTCGTACGACAACCGCAGCTACTCGAACGGACAGGCGGCCAGCATCTACAAACAGCACATCCCGCTCGTGAACGCCTCGCGGGCGCCCGGCGAGTGGCAGACCTACGACATCGTCTTCATGGCGCCGCGCTTCGCGAACGACGGCAGCCTGAAGCGTCCGGCCACGATGACGGTGCTGCACAACGGCGTGCTCGTGCAGAACCACGTGGAGATCGAGGGCCCCACCGTCTTCCGCGGCAAGCCGCGCTACGAGGCCCACGCCCCGAAGGCGCCGCTCCAATTGCAGGATCACCGCAACTACGTCAGCTATCGCAACATCTGGGTCCGGGAGCTGTAGCTCCCAGGCCCGGTCGGTCGAATCGTCACAACCATCATCCGAAGGAGATCCCCATGCGTACTCGCTTTCTGTCCGTCATCCTGATCGTTGCCGCCGTCGCCGCGGTCGCGGCTCCCGCCGCCGAGGCGGTCGAGGAACGGCCCATTCTCACTGCCGCCGCCGCGCGGAAGATGATCGACGCCTGCATCGCCATGGCCGAGGCCGAGGGCTGGCTGATGCACATCGCGGTGACCGACAACCACGGCAACCTGAAGGCCTATCACCGGATGGACGACGCGCAGTTCCTGTCGCAGGACGTCGCGCTCGGCAAGGCGCGCAGCTCCGCCGTGAGCCCGCGTTCTACGCTGCAGTGGGGCGAGATGGCGTTCGGCGGGGGCGCCCCCGGCGCGGCGGCCTTCGTGCCGGGCATCATCTACTTCGAGGGCGGCCTGCCGATCATGACGGCCGGCGGCTACCACGTCGGCGGCATCGGCGTCAGCGGCGACACCGGCGCCAACGACGCCATCTGCGCGCAGGCGGGAATCGACGCGGCGGCGGCGGACCTTCAGTAGCCGTTCGCCCGGGGGCTCGGCCGCACGCACCGGCCGGGCCCCGCGTCGGGCGCACGGCTACCACAACCCGCGTCGACGGCGCGTACCGCCTGCGCCGCCTCACGCATGCGCTCGGCCGGCTGGTCTGACCGGCCCGCACGGCGGCGCCCGTCCCCGGGAAGCACGGAGCCGAGCGCGGGCCGCGACTGCTACGGCGCCGCCGGCACCTCGATGTCCAGCTCGGCGCCGTACATCGCGGTGCGATCCTGGTCGACCGCGGCCCAGCGGAGCAGCGTGGCGACGTCGGGCTCGACCATGCCGTCGAAGGCCGTGACGCCGTTGACGACCACCGTGATCGGCTGGGTGAAGTCGAACTGCTCCGGCGAGATGAGGAGCGTGAACCGCCGGACCCCCCGGGTGTAGGCCATGACGGTGTTGCGCTGCTGATCCACCTCCACCCGTCCCGGCGCGCGCGTGTGCGGGAACGCCGGGCGGCCGCGCGGCGCGGCTTCCGCGGGATAGTCGAGCGTCACGTCGACCCGCTCGCCGCCGCGTTGCACCACCATCGGAATCCGCTGGCCCGGCGCGAACCCGATCAACGCCTGCCTCAGGTCCTCGACGGTCGGACCGACCGTGCCGCCGACCTCGACGATGGTATCGTCGTTCACCATCCCGGCGGCCGAGGCCATGGAATCCGGTCCGACCTCCAGGACCCGCAGTCCCGAACCGTCCACCATCTGGCCGATCATGTTGATCCCGAGCGGCAGGCCCGACGCCTGGTCGAGGACGGTGTTGTACGCGTCGAGATTCGGCTCGCCCGCGACCGCCCCCAGCTCGGTGATGACCAGCCAGTGCGCGCGGTTGTAGCGGTCGGTCCGCTCGGTCTCCCAGGACAGGCGGGATGGAAGCGGCCGGCGCGCCTGCTCGCTCATGAACGCGTCCATGGCCGGCTTCTCGTCGTCCCACCAGCTCACGTCGTGGCCCGCCTCCGGCTGCGCCCGAAAGTCGAGGAACACGCCGGCCTGCTGGAACAGCCGCATGAAGGGCACCACCGACGCGACCGGATACAGCGGATCGCGGCCGCCGTTGACGATGAACAGCGGCTTGTTGCGCAGGTTGGTGACGTGCATCTCGCCGTCGACGTCCGAGGCCGGGTTGGCGAGCACGACCGGATGGCCGTTCAACGGCAGGAACGTGGCCCACGGCGTGGTCGCCTTCATCGCGTGGTAGAAGGCGCCGGTCGCCCCGTCGGAGATCCCGATCAGGTGGACGCGGTTCTCGTCGACGTTGTAGATCCGCTTCAGATCGTTCAGAACGCCGGCGAGGTTCTCGATCTGGCTGTCCTGCCACCAGAGCGACTCGTTCCAGGAGGCGGGCGCCACCACGATGGCGTCCTCGCGCGCGAGGCGTTCCTCGCGGCGCCACCAAGTCCCGTCCTCCCGCCTGGGCCGCGACACGCCGCCGTGCAGGTAGACGATGACCGGATACCGCGCCGCCGGATCGTAGCTCTCCGGCACCCGCACGACGTAGCCGTGCTCGACGCCGTCCCGGTTCTCGCGGGCCAGGAGCCGCCGCCCGGTCGGGACGTCGCGGGCATAGGCGCGACCGGCGCGCAGACGCCCCCAGATCGCCTCGATGCCCGGATCGGCCGCCAGGACGGCCGCCGTGGCGGCGGCGATCTCGTCGTCGGTCGACGCGGCCCAGAAAGCGGCCACCGCCGCGTCGAGCGCACCGTCACCCGACTGGCCGGCAAGCGCCGGCCCTGCCCCGCACGCGGCCAGAACCGCGGCCAGCCCGAGAGCCGTTGCGGCGCCGCGACACGCGGGGCGACCGACCCGCGGCCGAGAACGGCTCGGCCGGGGTCGGAAGAAACGAGTCACTGCTGACCCTGGGTCGGCGCGGGCATGTCGCCGAGCCCGTGCGTCCCGAGGAACGCCTGGATGGTCTCGAAGATCGCGATCGTCTCGTCGCGGCTGAAGCCCCCGTGGCCCCCGCCCGGCACGGTATGCAACTGGTTGTCGACGCCGGCGGCCGACAGCTCCTCGTGGAGCCGCACCGCATGCTGGTGCGGCACGACGGTGTCGGCGTCACCGTGGATGGTGAGCACCGGCGGCAGGCCGCCCCGGACGTAGCTGAGCGGCGACACCCGGCGGGCGACGTCGAGCCGGTTCGGCAGGCTGCCCATCCAGCGCACCGCGTACGACTTCTCGTTCTCGCCCTGCAGCAGGTCGCCGACATCGGTGATGCCGTACCAGTTGATGATCGCGGCGACGCCCAGGTCGTCCTTCGGCTGGCACTCGAGGTCCAGGCCGGCCGAGCCCGGCACCATGCCGGTGGTCAGGGCCAGGTGCCCGCCCGCCGAGTTCCCCGTGACCACGATGCGCGACGCATCGAAGCCGTACTCCTCGGCGTTGCTCTTCACCCAGTGCAGCGCGCAGAGGCAGTCCTCCACGGCGGCCGGCGCCCGCGAGATGCGGCCCAGCCGGTACTGCACGTTGACCACCGCCCAGCCCTTCTCCAGCCAGGGCAGCAGACGCAGGACGTTGCCCTCCTTGCTGCCGCCGACCCAGCCCCCGCCATGGATGTACATCAGCACGGGCGTGGGGCCCGACGCGTTGCGGGGCAGGTAGAGATCGACGCTGTTCTCGAAGCCGTTCGCGACGTGGTAGGTCACGTTGGGCACGACGCGGTACTCGTTGGAGACGTGCGAGGCCCACGCCGCCGTCTGGTCGAGTTGCGCTACCGAGGCGGCCGGCGCCAGCAGGAGGGCGCCGAGCACCAGCAGACCGGTGAGGCCGAGGAGTCGAGTGGACATTGCGGCTTACCTTTCCCTTCACGCGAGGTTCGGAATCCGTGGGCGGCCCGCCGCTTTCGGTGCGTGCATCCCGTGATGCAGGCAACGCGGCGAGTCCGCCGCAGAACGGCTAGTATAGCGAACAGCCTCGGGCTACGAGACGTTGACGCGCAGCCGCGGCGGTCTCGACGCCCCGCGCTCGGCGAACCACAACAGTCCCTCGACGACCAGATCGAACTGGAGGTCGTACGCCCCGGGACGATGGATGGCCGGAAGCTCGCACCGCACCCGGACGCTGCTCTCGGGTTCGACGTCGCCGTCGAACTCGGCGCGGTGCCAGTCGAAGTCGATCACCTTGCCGACCGGCTCACCCCCTTCGTGCAGGTGCACGCCGAGCCGCGTCCATCCCGCGCGCGAGTCGCCCGCGCCGCGATGGAGCCAGGACGTATCTCCGACATTCGTCACGCGCAGATCCACCCGGAGACGCTCGCCGCGGGAGAGCGCCACGGGGCCGGCCGGGCCGACGATCCCGATCTCGGACGACAGCTTGCCGGGACGCTCGGTCGTCGTCCGCGAGCTGCCTTTGTACAGCAGCATGTAGTGGTGATGGACGAGCTCGTGACAGAGACCACGCCAGTAGCGGCGGAATCCCCGCCCTCCCTTGAACGGTCCGATGTCGCGCACCGGAATCTCATGACGCCTCGTGGGCCCTTCCGCCAGGACGCTCACTTCACGGAAGCCCACGTCTTCGGCCAGCACCGCCAGGTCCTCGATGACCAGCTCGTTCTCCAGCACGCCCGTCGTCGCGGTCTCCGCAAGGCTGGTCGGATTCGAGGCGTGACCCCTCCCCGGTTCCGACATCGCCACGATGCCTTCCGCGGTCAGCACGCGATGCATCTCGGCGAGCACGACCCGCTGGTTCGGGACGTGGTGGAAGGCGTCGTACACCACGATGCGGTCGCAGGAGGCGTCTTTCAACGGCAGCGTGTATCCGTCGTACGGCACGAACTGCGGGTCGAGCGACCAGTTCGTCCGCGGATCCCGCTCGAACAACCGCCGGCCGACCGCCAGCGCCGTCTCGGAGACATCGACGGAGATCGTGCGACACCCGAAGCGGTTCAGGAAGTGCGACAGCCAGCACGACCCTGCCCCGAACTCGACGACGGTGTCGCCGGGCCGGAGCCTGGCCGCCGCAACCAGGACTCCGACGGCGATCAGATGCGCGGCGAAGTCGGGTGCATCACTGAACGGCTTGTCGATCAGAAACTGCGGATGCCGATACTCCGCGAAATAGCGTTCCGCCGCGCCGTTGTATTCCTCCGTGCGCCGCACCAGATCCCGTTGTTCCACGGCCGACCCGCGTCCGCGCGGGAGTCGGAACGGCAACAGCGCGAAATGGAAGATCGGCTCCCACGTCGCGTGCACGGCGCGCCTCAGACCAGGGTACCGCTTGAACGCCGAGATCGCTGCGGCGCGTAGCATCCGAATCATGGCGGTTTTTCGAACCCACAGTCCTCGTGGAGATCGATCTGCTGCCCGACTACGGATCGACGCTCGTCGAGCTCCCGCCGGCCGGCCGCAGAACCGTCGTGGACTCGGTCACGGAGTCGATCTTCGCCCGCGAGAAGAAGATCGGGAAGTAGCGGTCGCGCGCCCAGACCTCGAACAGGTCGCGGTAATGCGGGCTGTCGGGGTCGCCGCCCTGCCCCGGGGTGTTCAACCCCACCGAGTTGTCCCAGTTCGCGGTGTCCGCGATGATCATGAACGACGCGCCGGAAGTCTGGTTGTCCCCGCCTCCGGTGTTGTGGACGGTGCCGCCGTAGCCGCCGCGCGGGAACGGGCCGACGTCGAGCCGGCGCCGCAGGTCGGCGTTCACCGCCGCGCTCAGCGGGTGGCGGATGAGGGCGTGCTTGAACCGCTCGCCGCCGTACTTCCAGGTGGTCATGTCGGCACTGCCGAAGCGGTCGCGGAGACCGGCGAGGGCAGCGTCGAGCGTCTCGCGCAGCAGGGCGTCGCGGCCGGCGAGCGGGTCATCGCCGAAGCGCCCGTCCGGCGCGGTCAGCCAGTCGATCAGCCGCTTGGTGTTGACCGCCCGGATGTAGTCGCGGGCGGGGGCCGGCACCACCGTGCGGTGCACGGCCGTGCGCAGCTCGCGCTCCCAGCTCACGTAGATTGCCGCCTCCACCGATTCCTTGTCGAGCACCCCGTCCCAGTCGAGCAGCAGCCGGCGCGCATGTTCCGCCCGCCCGTCCAGCCCCGGCAGGTCCCGCAGCAGGTTCACCAGGTTGCGGGCGGCAACCGACAGCTCGTCCATCATGAGCTGCATGTTGTCGACCACCGTCATGTGCCGGGCGTTGGCCAACACCTCTTCCACCCGCGCCGCGCGCATCTGGTCGCCCCACGTATAGTGCAGCGCCTCCCAGTACGGATAGCGCCCGGGGACGTCCAGCAGGGTGTAGTTGTTCGCCGTCCCGAAGTAGCCCTTCGGGGGATTGAGGACGCTCGGCAGCGCCTTGATCGGCAGGAACCCGTCCCATTCGTAGCGCCCGTCGCCCGGGACCGGCACGAGACCGCTGTGGTTCGGCCGGATGGGCGAGACCCCCACCGCCTGGTAGCCGATGTTGCCGGCGCGGTCCGCCCAGACCATGTTCTCCGACGGGATGCGGCTGTAACTGCACGCCTCGACGAACTCCTCCCACGTCGTCGCCTGATCCATGCGCAGGCTCGCGAGGTACGGGGCGGAGCCGTAGTCCAGCCAGGCCGCCGCCACGGCGTACGCCACGTGGTTGTCCGCATCCTCGAAGACGACGGGCCCGTGGCGCGTGTACTTGAGCTCGACATCCACGTCGCCCTGCCCCTCGACGGGGATCGTGTCGGGGATGACGGTCATCTCCTCCCACCGGCCGAGATGGCGGTACTGGTCGGGATTGGCCGGGTTGGTCTCGTAGACGTAGAGGTCCTCGTTGTCCTGGCCGAAGACGGTCAGGCCCCACGCACCGTGCTCGTTGTGGCCGATGGAGACGCCGGGCAGGACCGGCTCGCCACCCCCTATGACGTTCCAGCCGGGGGCCACCAGGTGCACCCAGTAGCGCAGCGACGGGGCCGACTGCGCGCGGTGCGGGTCGTTGGCCATGATCGGATAGCCGCTCAGCGTTCGCGTGCCGTGCACGACCCAGTTGTTGCTGCCGATGGCGTCGTAGTCGTTGCGCTCCAGGTCGATCTCCGTCGGCTGCGCGGCCGCGAGCCGCTCGAACGTCTCCCGGTCGCCGCGGTGGGCGACGGTGACGTCCTCCGGCTCGAAGGTGAGCGCCCGGCGGTGGGCGCGGTACAGATCGAGGATGCCGTCTTCGAGCAGCGAGGCATCGATGGCGGGATCGAGCGTCAGGTCGGGATCGCCGATGTAGTAGTTGAGCTCCTCGACGGCGTCCGCCCCGATCGCGGCCACCGCCCGCGCGTTGTCGAGCTCCTGCGTAACGTTAGACACCAGTCCCTGATGGCGCGAGATCACGACCTCGGGAGTCCAATGCCCCGGCCTGATGCCGAGCAGCTCGAACTCGAGCGGCAGCAGGTCCGGCTCGCGTTCCGTGCGGTCGATCCAGGCGTTGACGCCGTCGACGAAGGCCGGGATGATCGTGTCGCCCCGCTCGTGGTAGTGGCGCATCTCGGTCGTCAGGTCGCCCCGGAAACGGAACAGGCGGGCGCCGGTGTCGCGCTCGATCTCGCGCGGGCCGAGGATCTCGGCGACGGTGCCGGTGGCGCGCCGCCGCCAAATCTCGAACTGGAACAGCCGGTCGCGCGCCGCCGCGTAGCCCTGCGCGAAGAACAGGTCGTGCTCGTTCTTTGCGTAGATGTGGGAGATCCCCCAGCGGTCGGTCACGATCTCGACCGGTGCGAGCAGACCGGCCGCATCGAGCGTCTCCTGCCGTGGCTCCTGGGCCCGGGTCACCACCCCGCCGGCCGACAGGACCAACGCCAGCGACGCCGCGAATCGAAGAATGTGTCTAAACATCATGGCTGGACTCCCCATTCCACGCGAAACTCGTGCATTATAGGCGCGCCATGCCCGACGCCCCGACGCCCTCCCGGAATCCCCTCGTTGCATCCGAAGACTGGTGGGCCGTCTGGCTCGCCGGGCTCGTCATGGCCGGCGTGGTCGCCGGCGCCATCGGCGCCGTGCCCGGCGTCGGACGCTGGGCGGCACTGCCGACCGAGGCGTTCGCGGGCCGTACGGCGGGACTCGCCGCGCTCGGCATCGTCATGGCCGCCCTCTCCGCGCTCGCCGTGCGGATCATGGGCCACTCCGCCCGGCGCCACGCCGTCGCGTTCGTCCCACTCTTCCTGCTGGCCGTCGCCGCCTACACCCTGGCCAACCAGGTGGGCGTGCGCGCCGCCGGTTTCGGCTACGCCTTCTGGGCCCTGATCATCGGCCTGATCATCGCGAACACCCGGGGAACGCCCGACTGGCTCAGACCGGCCCTGCGCGGCGAGCTCTACATCAAGACGGGCCTCGTGCTGCTGGGAGCGGAGGTGCTGTTCGGGAACATCCTGCGCCTCGGCGGGCCGGGACTGTTCGTCGCCTGGCTGGTGACGCCGGTCGTCATCGTCTTCATGTACCAGTTCGGAGTCCGGTTCCTGCAGATCGGCAGCCGCTCGCTGGTGATCGTCATCGCGGCCGCCACCTCCGTCTGCGGCGTGTCCGCCGCCATCGCCGTGGCCGCCGCGGCGCGCGCCGGCAAGCAGGAGCTGACTCTGGCCGTCGGCATGTCGCTGATCTTCACCGTGGCGATGATGATCGTGATGCCGCTCGGCATCCGCTGGGTCGGCATGGACCCGGTGGTCGGAGCCGCCTGGATCGGGGGCACGGTGGACGCCACCGGAGCCGTCGTGGCGGCCGGGGCCATACTCGGCGAGCAGGCCGAGCAGATCGCGGCGGTCGTGAAGATGATCCAGAACACGCTGATCGGCGTCGTAGCGTTCCTCGTGGCGGTGTTCTGGGTGACGCGGGTCGAGGCGACGGGCGAACGCAGGCCCCAGGCGATGGAGATCTGGTACCGCCTGCCGAAGTTCATCATCGGCTTCGTCGCCGCCTCGCTGCTCTTCTCGTTCGTGCTGACGCCGTCGCTCGGCGAAGCGCGGGTGGCCGCTGCGCTCGACCTGACCTCGGACGTGCGCGGCTGGCTGTTCTGCCTGGCGTTCGTCAGCATCGGCCTGGAATCGAGCCTGCGAGACCTCGCCCGTCACACCTCCGGCGGGCGGCCCATCCAGCTCTACGTCACCGGCCAGGCCTTCAACGTCGTCCTCACCCTGGCCGCCGCCTACCTGGCCTTCGGCGGCATCCTGTTCGAGCGGGTGCGCGACGTGGAAACGAACGCTCGCAACGACGGCCCGCCCGTAACCGTGATCGAGCACAACCTCGCGACCGACCGCGACGCCACGCCGCTCTTCTATACCGAGGTCGAGGGCTGGCAGAACTACCAGAGCTCTCCACGCAACGGCACAAGAGCAGCGACACGTTCGCATTGACACGGACCGGCGGACACATGACGGGTGCCGGACTCCCGGCGGATCGGCGCTTCGACCGACTGGGGGCGGCCGAGCGCGTCGACCGGGCCGACCTCGCAGAGCCGGCGTAGCTGCTACCGCCCTGTGCGTGGCCGGCGGAAGTACTCCACCTGGAACTCGCGCACGTTGCGGTTGTGCTCGCGCAGCGTGTCGGCGAACGCGTGGGTCCCGTCGTTGCGGCTGACGAAGTAGAGGTAGGTGACGTCGGCCGGGTCCAGCGCCGCCTGCAGCACGTCGCGGCCGGGCGCCGCGATCGGACCGGGAGGCAGCCCGCCGTAGCGGTAGGTGTTGTACGGCGAGTCGACCCGCATGTTGGTGCGCGTCAGGTTGCCGTCGTACATGCCGGCCTGCTCGAGGGCGTAGATGACGGTGGGGTCGCTCTGGAGCGGCATGCCGATGCGGAGCCGGTTGTTGAAGACCGCGGACACGAGCGCGTGCTCCGCCCCGCTGCCCGTCTCCCGCTGGATGATCGAGGCCAGCGTCACCACCTCCCGCACGCTCAGGCCGCGCGCCGCGGCGCGGGCGCGGAGGTCGGCGTCGAAGACGGCCCGAAACTGCGCCACCATCGCCGTCACCAGATCGTCGACGGTGGCGTGGCGCGGCAGCGAGTAGGTCTCGGGAAACAGGTAGCCCTCGAGGTCCGTCGCAGCCGGATCCAGGTCGGCGATCAGCGCGGTCCGCGCCGCCGCCGCCGCGAACTCTTCCGCGGAGCCGAGGCCCTTCGCCTCTACGACGGCCGCCATGGCCGGCAGCGTGAGCCCCTCTGGAAACGTGATCGGGCGCAGGTGGACCCGGCCGTCGGCGATCTTCGCCACCGCGGCCAGCGGCGACACCGGGGCGTCGAAGAAGTACTCGCCGGCCTTCAGGTGGCGATCCCGCCCGCTGTGCCGCGCCGCGAAACGGAAGGTCCACTCGTCGGCGACGATCCCGGCCCTGACCAGCCGCCCCGCAATCGCCGCGACGGAATCGCCCGGCTCTATCTCGACGAACACCCCCGCGGCGGCGATACCGGAATGCGGCGCCTCGATCCGGGCCAGCAGTTCCTGCCAGGCGAACGCGGCGGCGCCGGCCCCGAGGAGCAGCAGGCAGGCCAGCGCAATCGCGAGCCGTTTCAGCATCGGCCTATGCTTCCTCGCCGGCGCCCGGCCCGCCGGCCGGATGCGATGCGTGCTTCCCGGCCGCCCGATCCAGATAGTCCTGCAGGATCACGGCCGCGGCAGCGGCATCCAGGCGGGCCTTGCGTTTCCGCCAGTCGCGCTCCCGCACCGCGAGCCGCGTCTCGGCCTCCACGCTCGTCAGCCGCTCGTCCTGCAGCACCAGCGGTACGCCGGTGACCGTGCGGAGGGCGTCCGCGAAAGCGAGCACTCTCTCGGTCTGACGATGCGCCGCACCGTCCAGCGCACGCGGAACGCCCAGGACGACGACCGCCAGACCGTCGGGCTCGGCGGCCACCGCCGCCACCTCGCCGGCCACCGCGGCGGCCCGTTCCGGCAACGATCCGCCCGGCGCCATGACGCGCAACGGACGCGCGAGCGTCGCGGACACATCGCTCACCGCGAGTCCGATGCGACGATCCCCGTAGTCGATACCCAGTGCCCGCATGTCCCCGCCGGGAGACGGTCCATCCCCGCGCCGTTCGCTTCTCTCCAGCGTACGCCTCGACTCGATACGGTGTCCAGGAGCCTGCACCGTCGAATCGCCTCAACTTCACCGTCGACGGCCGGCCGCCGATCCGGTAGAATCCTCTTCTTTGCCGGTACGTGCTCCGCCGCACGGCCTGGATGTTTCCACCGGGCCCGTCGCGGGTCGCGGCCCGCGGAATCTCGAGTTCCTTGTAAAGCGAGGACCTGCCTTGAGGACCCGGATCATCGCCTTCTTCGCATCGATTCCGATCATCGCCTTCGCCGTCGTCGGCGGCTACTACGGCCGTGCGGCGGCCGGCGAGGAAGAGCAGACCTACCGGCACCTGCGCGTCTTCGAGGACGTCGTCTCGCTCATCTCGAACAACTACGTCGAGCTCGTCGATCTCGACGACGTGCTCGAGGGCGCGTTGCGCGGGCTGGCCGAGGGACTCGACTCCGACAGCGCCTACCTGTCACCCTCCGACGCGCGCCGCATCGAGAGCGGCCAGCAGCTTCCGGAAGGACGCGTCGGCCTCGACGTCACCCGGCGCTACTACCTGCAGGTGATCGCGGCGCGCGACGGATCACCGGCCGCGGAGGCCGGCATCGCACCGGGCGACTACGTGCGAGCCATCGACGGCGAGCCGACACGGCTGCTGTCGGTCATCGAGGGCGAGCGGCGGCTCCACGGCGAACCGGGGACCACGGTCACGCTCTCGTTGATTCGGGGCAGCACGCAGGAGCCCTACGACATCGCGCTCGTCCGCGAGCGACTCGCTCCGACGGCGGTCAGCGGGCGCCTGCTGGAACAGGCGGACGGAGTGGGCTACCTGCGGATTCCGACTTTCGACGACGGCGTCGCCGAGGCCATCGCAGAGGAGATCGCCGCGTTGGAGGCGGACGGCGCGTCGCATGTAGTCATCGACGTCCGCAACGCGGCGGAGGGCGCTTACGAGGCGGCGGTTCAGGCGGCCGGGCTCTTCGTGGCGGACGGGACCCTGGCCATCCGCGAGGAGCACGGCGCCACGAGCACGCCATTGGAATCGACGACCGGAGAGGACGCCATCGGGTTGCCGGTGACCCTGCTGACGAACTTCGGATCGTCCGGGCCGGCCGAGGTTTTCGTCTCGGCCCTGGTGGAGCGTGAACGGGCGACCAGCATCGGGCAGCGGACTGCCGGACGCACCAGCCTGCAGCGCCTCGTCGCGCTGCCGGACGGAGCCGGGTTGTGGCTGTCGTGGGCGCGCTACCTGACCGCGGCCGGCGAATCGATCCACCCGTTCGGCTTGGCGCCGGGCATCGGCGTGGCCGTGCAGTTGCCGGAGCTCGGCGAGCCGCTGCCGGAAGAGGACGCCGTGCTCGAGCGCGCCATCGAGGAGATCGAGGGGCTCGTCGCGGAAGCCGCGTGAACGGTGGCCGGGCCTTTGACGCGACTTTCCCCCGGTTGGTATACTGCCCGTTCGTTTCATGGCCTGTAACATCCACTCTCCGCGAAAGATAGGCGCGTAGCTCAGTTGGTTAGAGCGCCTGCTTGACATGCAGGAGGTCGGCGGTTCAAGTCCGCCCGTGCCTACCAGGTTTACCGAGACGGTCTCCCGACCGATCGACACAGCATGAGCCAGATCACCGTCACCCTGCCGGATGGATCCACCCGCGCCGCCAGCGCGGGCGCGGCCGTGTCCGCCGTGGCCGCCGACATCTCGCCGCGGCTCGCCCGGCAGGCCCTGGCCGCGATCGTCGACGGGCGGATGGTCGACCTGTCGTACCCGCTCGAGGGCGACGCCGCGGTGCGGTTCGTGACCCCGGACGCCCCCGAGGCCCTGCAGCTCTACCGCCACAGCACCGCCCATCTGCTGGCTGCCGCGGTGACCGCGCTGTTTCCCGAGGCGCAGTGCGGCATCGGGCCCGCGATCGACGAAGGGTTCTTCTACGACTTCGTCGTCGACCGGCCGTTCGTCCCGGAGGATCTGGAAGCCATCGAACGCAAGATGGGCGAGCTGGCGAAGCAGAACCTGCGCTACGAGCGGAAGATGATGTCGAAGGCGGAGGCCAAGGCGTACTTCGACGGCCGCGGCGAGCCGCTCAAGGTCCAGTTGATCGAGGAAAAGGGGGGACCGATCGTTTCGTGCTACACGATCGAGGACGCCTTCATCGATTTCTGCACCGGACCGCACGTGCCGTCGACCGGCCGCCTCAAGGCCTTCAAGGTGCTGCACAGCTCCGGCGCGTACTGGAAGGGCGATTCGCGCAACCAGCCGATGCAGCGCATCTACGGGACGGCCTTCTTCAAGGCGTCCGCGCTGACCGCCCACCTGACGCGGATCGAGGAGGCCAAGAAACGCGACCACCGCCGGCTCGGCAAGGACCTCGGGCTGTTCACGTTCCACCCCTGGGCGCCCGGCGCGCCGTTCTGGCAGGCCAAGGGGACGACGCTCTACCGGCTCCTCTCCGACTACATGCGCGACGCGCTCTCCGGCGAGGACTACCTGGAGGTCCGAACGCCGCTCGTCTTCAACAAGGCGCTGTGGGAGACGTCCGGACACTGGGACCACTACCGGGAGAACATGTTCCTGCTCGCGTCCGACGGAGAGCCCCCGGCTCCCGCGACCGGCAACGGGGGCGGGCCCTCCGCCGCCGAGGACAGGGACGGAGCGCAGTTCGCCCTCAAGGCGATGAACTGCCCCGGGCACATGCTGATGTTCGCGAGCGAGGGACGCAGCTACCGCGACCTGCCCCTCCGGTTCCACGACCAGGGCGTGCTGCACCGGCAGGAGGCCTCCGGCGTGCTCAGCGGCCTGACCCGCGTCCGCCAGTTCTCTCAGGACGACGCGCACTGCTTCATCACCGAGGACCAGATCGGCGAAGAGGTGGAGCGCCTGCTGCGGCTCATCGACCGCGTCTACGGGGACTTCGGGCTGGATTACGCAATCGAGCTCTCGACCCGCCCGGAGGACTACCTGGGCGAGCTGGAGACGTGGAACCACGCGGAAGCACAACTGCGCGGGGCCATCGAGGCGGCGGGCCGGCCGTTCACCGTCTCCGAGGGAGACGGAAGCTTCTACGGACCCAAGATCGACGTACACGTGACCGATGCGATCGGCCGCCGGTGGCAGTGCGCGACGATTCAGCTCGACTACCAGATGCCGCAGCGGTTCGGCCTGAAGTACGTGGGCGCCGACAACGCCGACCACACGCCGGTGCTGATTCACCGCGCCATCTTCGGCAGCTTCGAGCGGTTCATCGCCCTGCTCATCGAGCAGTACGCAGGGGCGTTCCCGCTGTGGTTGGCGCCCGTCCAGGTGCGCATCCTGAACATCGCCGACCGGCATGCAGAGTACGGCCGGACGGTACAGGAACGGCTGGCTGGGGCCGGCTTACGTGTGGAGCTCGACGACCGCCGCGAGAAGATCGGACTCAAGATCCGCGAAGCGCAGCTCCAGAAGATCCCGCGGATGCTCGTGATCGGCGACCGGGAGGTCGAGAACGGCACGGTGGCGGTGCGGAGCCGAACCCAGGGAGACCTGGGCGCCAGCGCCCTCGACGAGTTGATCCGAACGCTCGAGGAGGAGGTCCGGCTGAAGCGGACCCCCGCAACGGAGTAAACTAGCGGTTCGCCGCGAGCGGCGAACGCTGTCACGAAGGGAGCACGGTATTCCTCCAGGACGCGGCCCGCGCGGGCCACGCCGCGATTTTCGCCAGCCCCGCACGCGCGTCAACGAACGGATCCGGGTTCGAGAGATCCGGGTCATCGATGACGGCGGCGAGCAGCTCGGCGTGATGGCGCCGCCGCAGGCTCTCGCCATAGCGCGGGAGAAGGGACTCGACCTGGTCGAGATCTCGCCGACCGCCCAGCCGCCCGTCTGTCGGATCATGGACTACGGGCGGTACCAGTACGAAGAGCAGAAGCGGACGCGGCAGGCCAAGAAGCACCAGAAGACGATCGAGGTCAAGGAGATCAAGTTCCGGCCGAAGGTCGACGAACACGACTACCAGTTCAAGAAGAAGCACGTCGAGCGCTTTCTGGCGCACGGCGACAAGGTCAAGGCGACCATCTTCTTCCGAGGTCGCGAGATGGCGCATCCGGAGTTCGGGCGGCACATCCTCGAACGGCTCGTCGACGAGCTGCAGGAAGTGGCCACCCAGGAGACGCTGCCCCGCATGGAAGGCAACCAGATGCACACGATCCTGTCGAGCAGGAGCGTGTCGAAGAAGGGGCGCTAGAAAAAGAGGCAGGCATGCCGAAGCTGAAGACGCACCGTGGCGCGGCCAAGCGGTTCAACACCACCGGGACCGGCAAGGTGACCCGCAAGAAGGCGTTCTCGCGCCACATCCTGACCAGCAAGACCACCAAGCAGAAGCGCGGGCTGCGCGGCACGACGACGGTGGATACGGCCGACGAATCGCGGATCCTGCGGATGATTCCGTACAAGTAGGGAGCAGTCGAGAAGATGCCTCGAGTGAAGCGCGGCACCGTCCGGCGCGCGAAGCGGCAGAAGCTGCTGGCCCGCGCCAAGGGCTTCTACCAGACCAAGAGCAAGCTGTATCGCGCCGCCAAGGAAGCGGTCGACACCTCCCTGAACTACGCGTTCGTCGGCCGCCGGCGGAAGAAGCGGGATTTCCGGCGTCTCTGGATCACGCGCATCGGGGCGGCGGCGCGTCTGCACGGGCTCAGCTACAGCCATCTGATCAACGGCCTCAAGCTGGCCGGCATCGGCCTCGACCGCAAGGCGCTGGCCGATCTGGCCGTCCGCGAGCCGGACGCGTTCGCACATCTCGCCGAGCAGGCCAGGGAGGCGCGCGCCGCGGCGACGTCCTAGGGCGATTCGCCGGGGACCTGCCTGGGAATCCGGGCCCATCGATGTCCCCTCCTCCCACCGTCGACGACGTGCGGGCCGCGTTCCGGGCCGAGCTCGATCGAGCCAACGCGCCCGACGCGCTCCAGGAGCTCCGCCACCGCTTTCTGGGCAGGAAGCGCGGCGCGCTCACCGCCCTGCTCAAGTCCGTGTCGCAGGCGCCGGCCGAGACCCGCCGCGATCTCGGCCGGCAGGCCAACGCGCTGAAGCGGGAGATCGAGCAGGCGTTGGCGGAGCGCAGGAAGTCCGGCGAGGCTCCTTCGACCCCGGCCGAGGCCGGCGCGGCCCGACCGACCGCCGACGGCTCATCGACGAAGGGCAACGACGTCGAGTTCAGAGCCGCCGGGCAACGCGGGATTCGCGGTGGCGGTACGCCGGCCATCACGCCGCGGAGCACCCGGCAGGTCGACGTCACCCTGCCCGGTCGCGAGATTCCGCTCGGACACCGCCACCCGCTGACCGTCATCCGTGAGGAGATCGAGCAGATCTTCACCGGCCTCGGCTTCGAGATCCTCGAAGGCCCGGAGGTCGAGGACGACTACCACAACTTCGAAGCGCTCAACATGCCGCCGGAGCACCCGGCGCGCGACATGCAGGACACGCTGTACCTGGACGCGCCGCTCCGGACGCCCGCCGGCCAGCCTGGCACCCTGCTGCGGACCCATACCTCCGGCATGCAGATCCGCTACATGGAGACGCACGAGCCGCCGGTGCGGATCATCGCGCCCGGACTCGTCTACCGGCGGGACACCCCCGATCTCACCCATTCGCCGATGTTCCAGCAGGTGGAGGGACTGCTGGTCGGCGAAGGGGTGACGATGGCGGATCTGAAGGGCACGCTGGAGTGCTTCCTGCGGCAGCTCTTCGAGCCCGACACGCGGGTCATGTTCCGCCCGAGCTTCTTTCCCTACACGGAACCGAGTGCCGAGGTGTTCATAAGCTGCGTCTTCTGCAGCGGCAACGGCTGCGCGGTCTGCAAGCGGACCGGTTGGCTGGAGATCCTCGGCAGCGGCATGGTGCATCCGGCCGTGCTCGAGGCGGTCGGCTACGATTCCGAGCGCCTCACCGGGTGGGCGTTCGGCGTCGGGATCGACCGCATCGCGATCCTGAAGTACCGCGTGGAGGACATCCGCGCCTTCTACGACAACGACCTGCGCCTCCTGGAGCAGTTTCCCTATTGAGAATCCTAGTTTCGTGGCTGCGTGAGCTCGTTCCGGTCACGGTGAGCGTGGACGAGCTGGCCGAGGCGCTCACCGCGCACGGGTTCGAGGTGTCTGCGGTCGACCCGGCGCCCCCGATTCCGGGCCGGCCGGCTCGCGGCGAGGACGCCGTTCTCGACCTGGAGATCACGACCAACCGACCCGACTGCCTGAGCGTCGCCGGCATCGCCCGGGAGGTGTCGACGATCTACGGTGGAGCCATCACCTGGCCCGCGCTGGCCGACACGCCTACCGGCGACGACGCATTGCCCGTCACCATCGAGGAGGACGCCCTCGCGCTGTGCCCCCGTTACGCGGCCTCGGTCGCCGAGGTCCGCGTCGCTCCGTCGCCGGCCTGGATGGCGGCGCGCCTCGAAGCGGCGGAAGTCCGGCCCATCAACAACGTCGTCGACGTCACGAACTACGTGATGCTCGAGCTGGGACAGCCGATGCACGCGTTCGACCTCGACCGCCTCGCCGGAGGCGAGCTGCGGATTCGCCGCGCGCGGGCGGGAGAGACGGTGCGCACGCTGGACGGCGTCGAGCGGCAACTCGCGGGCGACATGCTCGTCATCGCCGACGGAGCACTCCCGCAGGCGGTGGCCGGCGTCATGGGCGGAGCCGATTCCGAGGTCGGCGACAGAACCGCGCGCGTCGCGTTCGAGAGCGCGTGGTTCGATCCCGTCTCGGTCCGTCGCACGAGCAAGCGGCTGGCGTTGTCCACCGACGCCTCGTTCCGCTTCGAACGGGGCGCCGACGTCGAGGCTCCGGTGCGGGCGATGCGGCGCGCGCAGCAACTCCTGACCGAGATCGGCGGCGGTACGCCGCGCGGCCCCATCGTGGACCGCTACCCGACGCCGCGGCACCGGGCCACCGTAACCCTGCGCCACGCACGGATCGGCCACGTGCTCGGCGTCGAAGTGGAGCCCGGCTTCGTGCCGGCCACTCTCGAGCGGCTCGGGTTCGGGGTCGACGGGGAGGCGACGGAAGGCGGCGGAAGTCCCCGCTGGCGGGTGACGGTGCCGCCGCATCGCGTCGACGTCAGCCGGGAGATCGACCTCATCGAGGAGATCGCCCGCCACCACGGCTACGAGCGTTTCCCGTCGACGTTCCCGGCCCTCGTCCGCCCGCCGGCCCCGGCGAGCGGAACGCGCTCCCGGCAGCGGCTGCTGCGACGGGTGCTCACCGCCGGCGGCTGCTCGGAGGCCATCACCTACGGATTCATCGAGGAGGCCGCCGGACGCCCGTTCGTCGGCAGGGCCGGCGACCTGGTTCGCATCGCCAACCCGCTGTCGGAGAAGTTCGCGGTGCTCCGACCGTCCCTGATCCCGGGCCTGCTGGACGCGCTGATCCACAACCGCCGGCGCGAGCATCGCGACATCCGGCTCTTCGAGATCGGCCGCCGCTTCACCGCCGCCGACGGCGAGACGGCAGGCTTCGCGGTGGCGCTCACCGGTGCTTCGGCGCCCAGACACTGGAGCGGCGGACAGCGGCAGACCGACCTGTTCGACATCATCGGCCTCGTCGATCGGGTGTGCGACGCCTTCGGCGTGACGCCCGCGTACGAACCCGTGGAGCGCGACACGTTGGTACGCGGCCGAACCGCCGCAGTGCAGGCGACACTGCCGGACGCCGCCGAGCCGCTGCAACTCGGCTACGTCGGCCAACTCGCCCCGGCCATCGCCGAGGCGCGCGGGCTGCCGGCCGACGACGAGATCTACGTAGCCGAGCTCGACCTCCCGGCACTGACCAGCGGCGGCTCGAACCCCAACCGGATGGTGGCGGCGCCGCTTCCGCGCTATCCGTCTATCGTCCGGGATCTGGCGGTGATTGTCGACGCGGCCTTGCCCGCCGGCACGGTTCGTGACACGATTCGGTCCGTTGCACCGGAAACGCTGCTGCAGGTGCGCGAGTTCGATCTCTACCAGGGCAAGGGCATTCCGGACGGCCACATGAGTCTGGCATTCCGCCTGACGTTCCGCGCCGCGGATCGGACCCTGACCGACGTGGAGGTGCAGCAGGCGACGAACACGATCGTCGACGCGCTCAAGGCCACGCACGAGGCCACGTTGCGCCAGGGGTCTGCGCCGTAGAACTGCAGACTCCTGGGCAGGCCCGTTGGGCGGCGATCGGAGGCCGCAGCGTGACCTTGTTGTCGCGTTCGGCGACGTTTCCGGGCCAGCAGCGGCCGGAAGCGCCCCTTGCGAGGGCATGGAGCAGAGTCGGATATGTCAGAGACGGCCCAATACGTCGACCTCGCCACCGTGGACCGCCTGGCCCAGAAGGTCACCGGGCTGGTGCAGATTCTGGAGCGGACCCGGCAGGAGCTGGCGGAGGCGCGGTCGGACAACGAACGCTTGAACGAGGAGGTCGGCGCGCTCCGGGAGAACCTCACCGCCGCCAGGCACGAAACGGAGGAGGTCGAGACGCTCCGTGCGGAGCGGGATCAGGTACGCGCCCGCGTGGCCGAGATGCTGGATCAACTCGAGGCGCTCGACCTGTAATCGGGCGGGGAACGGACCGGGCCGCACGCGGCGGGTCCGGGACCGCCCCGCCGTGCTGCACGCGATGGACAAGCCGACCGAAGCCAGCGTCACCCACGTCGAGATCCTGGGCCGGCAGTACCCGATTCGCAGCCGGCTGGACTCGGACGATGTCGCGCGGCTGGGCACGTACGTCCGAGAGAAGATGGAAGCGGTCGCGAATCGCGCGCCGCGCCGCGACTTGGTGCACGTGGCGGTTCTTGCCGCGCTCAACATCGCCGACGACTACTTCCGCAGTCTCGACGGGCGCGCCAACGACGAGCGCCACGTCCTGGACCGCATGCTGGCCATCGAAGCCATGGTCGACCGCGCGGTCAGCGGCGGCCGTGCCCCGGACTGACGGTCGGCGGCTCCCTGGACGGCATCTCTTCGCGACGGCCCCGCTCGGGCCGTGAACACCGCGGCTCCTTGCCCCGACTGCCGCTTCGTTCTAAGATCGGCACAGAAACGGAGCACGGCACGTGTGTTGGATTTTTGAGATTCCCTGCAGTACGCGTGATGGCATGGAGGCTCGTTTGAGCCATTGTTGTATCGAAGTGAACCGCGACGCTTCGCTGTGTGCACGCCTCGGCCCGAGGAAGCCTAGAGGCGGGGTTTGACATAGCGGTTCCACCTGCACGCGCAGGTTCATACGACCTCCCCACACGGTAATCGCGGGGGTCCTCGGGTATCGTCCCGCGTCCCAGCATGCCGCGCCGACTCCGTGCGAGTCGCGCATGCAGCTCCTGCCGCCCGCTGTCGCCGCCGGCCTCGCGGCCGCTGTCGTAGGTCTGATCTTCTTCGGCGTGTGGATAGCCACGCGCCGGAGGATCGCCGCCGAGACAGTGGGCCGTGCACGCGAAGAAGCCGGGCGACTGCTGGAGAGCGCCGAGCGCGAGGTTGGCGCCCGACGCAAGGAAGCGGAGCTCACCGCCCGCGAGCAGGCCCAGAACCTGCGCCACGAGACGGAGAATCACGCCCGCCAGCGCCGCGAGGAGCTGGCCGCGCTCGAACGCGACCTGAACGAACGCAAGCGCACGCTCGGGGAGCGCAGCGCCGGAGTCGACCGGGCCGCGCGCGATCTGCGCGCCCGCGAAGACGCCGTCATCGCACGTGAAGAGGCCGCCAAGGCCGAGGAAGCTCGCGCCCAGGAGATCATCGAGCAGACCCAGGCCGAGCTGCAGCGGGTCTCGGGCATGACGGCCGACGAGGCGAAGGAGCTGCTCATCCGCCAGCTCGAGTCCGACGCGCGGCGCGACGCCGCCAATCTCGTCAAGCGGCTGGAACACGAGGCGCGCGAGACGGCCGCCGAAAAGGCGAAGCACATCATCACGCAGGCGATCCAGCGCAGCGCGGCCGACCACGCCATCGAGACCACCGTGTCGGTGGTCGATCTGCCGAGCGACGACCTGAAGGGGCGCATCATCGGCCGCGAGGGGCGCAACATTCGCGCCCTGGAGACCGCGACCGGCGTGGAGCTGATCGTCGACGACACGCCCGGCGCCATCATCCTGTCGAGCTTCGACCCGTACCGTCGCGAGATCGCCAAGCGCGCCATCGAGCAGCTCGTCGCCGACGGCCGGATCCACCCCGCCCGCATCGAGGAGGTCGTCGAGAAGGTCCGCGCCGAGGTCGACGAGGCGACGCTGAAGGAGGGTGAGGCCGCGGCGTTCGAGCTCGGGATCCACGACATGCACGCCGAGATCAACCGCATGATGGGCCGGCTGAAGTTCCGCACCAGCTACGGCCAGAACGTGCTCGCGCACTCCAAGGAGGTCGCCTACGTGGCCGGGGTGATGGCGCGCGAGCTGGGCCTCGACGCGCACACCACCATCCGCGCCGCCTTCGTGCACGACGTCGGCAAGGCGATGGACCGCGAGCTCGAGGGCACGCACCTGCAGATCGGCATCGACTTCCTGCGCAAGCACGGAGAGACCGAGGCCGTGGTGGACGCGATGGCGGCCCATCATATGGACATCGACTGGCCCTCGCTGGAATCGATGCTCGTGCAGGCGGCCGACGCCATCTCCGCGGCCCGGCCGGGCGCCCGGCGCGACATCCTCGAGTCGTACGTCAAGCGCCTGGAGAACCTGGAAGGCATCGCGGACTCGTTCAAGGGAGTCTCGAAGTCCTTCGCGCTCCAGGCGGGACGCGAGATCCGGGTGATGGTCGAAAGCGAGCGGATCGCCGACGAAGACGCGGTCTGGCTCTCGAAGGACATCGCGAAACGGATCGAGAACGAGCTCCAGTACCCCGGCCAGATCAAGGTCACGGTGATACGCGAGACCCGCTCGGTGGAGTACGCGCGTTAGCCCGGCGTTGGTCCTTGTCGTGCGCAGTTCCGCCACCGTCGCCGACTGCGGCGAGCATGCCGTCATTCAACGCATCCGGGAACGGGTACGCCCGCGAGCCCCGGGCGTGGTGACCGGCATCGGGGACGACGGCGCCGTCATCGAGCCGGACCGCGGCGCGCTGGCCGTCGTGACCACGGACACGCTGGTTGAGGGAATCCACTTCGACCGGACCCACAGCTCTCCCGCCGACATCGGGGACAAGGCGCTCGCGGTCAACCTGAGCGACCTGGCGGCGATGGGCGCCGTGCCGCGCCACGTCCTGCTTGCGCTCTCGCTGCCCGCCGCCTGCCTCGTGGCGGACGTCGACGAGATGATCGACGCGCTGCTGTCGCTCGCGGCGCGCCACCGCACGACGCTGGTCGGCGGCGACGTCACCGCCTCGCCGGGACCGCTCGTCCTGGGAGTGACCGCCATCGGCAGCGCAAAGCGGCGGCGGGTGCTCGGACGCGACGGGGCCCGGCCGGGCGACGTCGTCTACGTCAGCGGCACGATCGGCGCAGCGGCGGCGGGCCTCGGCTCGTTCCGGGACGCGCCGGACGCCGGCCCCGCTCCCGAGGCGTGCCGGCGGCGCCATCGCCGCCCCGCGGCCCGCGTCGTCCTCGGCGTCGCGCTCGGCCGGAACCGGGCGGCCCGGGCCTGCATCGATCTGAGCGACGGGCTCGGCGACGCCGTCCACCGGATCGCGGCCGCAAGCGGCGTGGGGGTGCGGCTCGACGCCGAGGCCCTGCCGATCCACCCCGAGGCGCGCACCTGGTTCGAGGCGGCCGGGCTCGACCCGCTGGCCGCCGCGCTGGCCGGCGGGGAGGACTTCGAGCTGGCCTTCACGAGCCCGCCGGCGTTCCGCGGGCGGCTGAGACACGTGCGGCGGCAGATCGGCGAGCTTCCGCTCACTCCGATCGGCGTCGTCACGAAGGCGCGCGAGGTGTGCCTGCGCCGCGACGGCCGCGACGAGCCGCTGCCCGGCGGGTACGAGCACTTCGCCGGCCTGGATTGAGCCGGCATCAGCCTCCACTCCCCGAATCGACCACCGCCGGCTCCGGTGCGGTCTGCCCGGCAGCCGCCCGCTCCGGCGTCCCCGCCCGCTCCTGGTCCCGGTACTGCAACTGATACAGCGTGTGATAGAGCCCGCGGCGCACGAGAAGCTGCTGATGGGTGCCGGCTTCCCGCAGCTCGCCCTTGTGGAAGACCAGGATCTGGTCCATGTCCTGCACCGTCGACAGCCGGTGCGCGATGGCGATGGTGGTCCGCTCCGCCATCAGGACGTGCAAGGCGTCCTGGATGAGGCGCTCGGTGTCGGTATCGACGCTCGACGTCGCTTCGTCTAGCAGCAGCACCTCGGGAGCGAAGGCGAGCGCCCGCGCGAAGCTCAGCAACTGCCTCTGGCCCACCGAGAGGGTCGCGCCGCGCTCCCCCACCTCGCTGTCCAACCCGGCGGGCAGGCGCGCGATGAAGCGATCCGCGTGCACGCTTCGGGCCGCCGCCTGCACCGCAGCATCGCCGATCGCGTCGTGACCCAGGCGAATGTTCTCCCGCACGCTGCCGGAGAAGAGATAGACGTCCTGGAGCACAAGGCCGAAGCGCTGCCGCAGGTCGGCCAGCGGAATCTCGCGGGTGTCGATACCGTCGACGGTGATTCGCCCGCGGTCCACGTCGTAGAAGCGCATCAGCAGGTTGATGAGGGTGGTCTTTCCCGCCCCCGTCGCGCCGACCACGCCGACCCGCTCGCCCGCGGCGACCTCGAACGAGACGTCGCGCAGCACGTACTCGTCGCCACGGTACGCGAACCAGACGTGCTCGAACCGGATCCGGGCCCCGCCGGGAGAGCCCGCCGGACCCGCAACCGGCAGCGACCCGCGCCCCGGGACCGGCGACATGGCCGGAGGGTCGCCGGCCCCCCTTGGACGGACCGCGGCCGCGACATCCGATGCGCCCCGCACCAGGTCCGGAACACGTTGCGGCGCAGTCGGCGACGTTATCTCGACCGGCGTGTCGAGCAGCCCGAAGATCCGTTCGGAGGACGCCATTGCCGACTGCAGAATGTTGAACTTCTCCGACAGGTCGCTGATCGGCTTGAAGAAACGCTGCGAATACTGCAGGAACGCGACGAGCGCCCCGAGCTCGACCGTGTCCTGGAGCGCCCGCCCGCCGCCGTACCAGACGATGAGGGCGGTGGCGACGGCGCCCAGCACCTCGATTACCGGGTAGAAGGTGGCGTAGTAGAAGATGGACTCCAGGTTGGCGTCGCGGTGCGCGCGGTTGATGCGCTCGAACTGCTCGAAGTTGCGCGCCTCCCGCCGGAAGAGCTGCACCGTCGCCATGCCGCTGATGTTCTCCTGCAGGAAGGCGTTGATCCGCGCGATCTGGAGCCGCACGCGGCGGTACGACTCCCGCGCGTTCATGCGGAACCAGTGCGTGACCCAGGCGATGCCCGGCAGCACCGCGAAGGTGACCAGGGCCAGGCGCCAGTCCATCCAGAGCAGGACGATCATGATGCCGGCCAGCATGAAGACGTCCCGGAACACGGTGACGACGCCCGAGGTGAACAGCTCGTTCAGCGTGTCGACGTCCGAGGTGACGCGGGTCATCAACCGGCCGACAGGGTTGCGGTCGTAGAAGCGGAGATCGAGACGCTGCAGATGGCGGTAGATCTCCATCCGGAGATCGAACATGATCCGCTGCCCCATCATCTGCATCGTCCAGGTCTGCACGTACTCGAGCACGAACGAGCCGGCGAGAACGAGCAGGAACGCCAGGGCGATGCGGTCCAGGCCGTCGAAGTCCCCCGGCGCGATGTGGTCGTCGATGGCGACCTTCGTCAGCCAGGGCTGGGCGAGCTGGAGCACCGAGCCGGCTGCGATCGTCGCGAGTGCGACCCCCACCGACCGCCGGTGCGGGCGCAGGTAGCCGAGCAGGCGCCGCATGAGCCGCGCGTCGTAGGCCCTGCCGAGGACCTCCGGATGGTGAACGGACATCCGCCTACGATTCCTCGAGCGCTTCCTGCAGCAACTGCTTGTGGTGCAGCCCGGCGTAGAGACCGTCCAGCGCCACCAGCTCGGCGTGCGTGCCCCGCTCGACGACCCGGCCGTCGTCGAGTACGAGGATCAGGTCGGCATCGCGCACGGTCGAGATGCGGTGGGCGACCAGGATCGTGGTGCGCTGCCGCATCACCTCCCGGAGCCGCGCGAGAATCGCCTCCTCGGTGTGCGTGTCGACCGCCGACAGCGCGTCGTCGAGGATCAGAATGCGCGGATCGGTAAGGATGGCGCGCGCCAGCGCCGCACGCTGCTTCTGCCCTCCCGACAGGGTGATGCCCCGTTCGCCGACCTCGGTGTCGAGGCCGCGCGGAAACGCGGCGACGTCGACGTCGAGCTGCGCCAACCCGACCGCGTCCGCGACCGCGCCGCCGGCGGCACGGACGCCGAAGGCGACGTTGCCGGCCACCGTCTCCGAGAACAACAGCGGCTCCTGCGGCACGTAGCCGATCGCGCCCCGCAGGGTATCGAGCGCCAACTCGCGGACGTCGATCCCGTCGACGAACACGGTCCCCGGCGGCGGATCGTAGAGGCGCGGCAACAGTTCGACCAGCGTCGACTTCCCGGAGCCGGTCGGACCGACCAGGGCCAGCACCTGCCCCGGCTCCACCCGCGCCGACACCCCGGAGAGGACCGCGCGGCCGTCGTAGGCGAACGTCAGGTCGCGAAACTCGACCGCGCCCCGTATCCGCCCGGGCGCAACCGGCGTCTCGGGATCGCGGACGGCCGGCTCGACCTGCAGGACGTCGAGCATCCGCTGCCACGCGGCCAGCCCGCGCTGCAGCATGTTGGTCACCCAGCCGAAGGCGATCATCGGCCAGCTCAGCATCGCCACGTAGACGTTGAACGCGACGAAGTCGCCTATCGACAAACGCCCGTCGATGACGTGCCGGCTGCCGATCCACAGCACGATCAGCGCCGACAGGCCCAGCAGGAACGCCAGGGTCGGGTGGAATGCGCCCTGCAGCCGGATCATGGCGCGGCTGCGGGCGACGTACTCCTCGTTGGCCTCCCGGAACCGCTCGATCTCCACTCCCTCGCGCCGGTAGGCCCGGACCACCCGCACCCCGGCCAGCGCCTCCTGCACCACCGCGCTCATGTGCGCCAACTGCGCCTGGATCCGCTCGGACCGCAGATAGATGGCGCTGCCGAAACGCTGCACAACGACCGATACCAACGGGAGCGGAAGCAGCGCGAACAGGGTGAGCGCCGGCGACAGCGACAGCATGAGCACCAGGGCAACCACGAACGTGATCGAGGTGGAGGCCGTGTACATGATCGCCGGCCCCGCCAGCATGCGGACGGCCGACAGATCGTTCGTGGCGCGCGACATCAGGTCGCCGGTCCGATTGGCCTGGAACCAGGCCGGCGGCAGGCGCTGCAGGTGTCGGAAGAGATCGTTCCGCAGGTCGAGCTCGATCTCCCGCGAGGCGCCGATGATGATGCGCCGCATCAGGAAGCGGCAGGCGCCCCCGGCCAGCGCGAGACCGACGAGGGCGGCGGCATGGGACGCCAGAGAGGGCCCCGCGGCGGCGAGCATGAAGTCGGGTCCCAGGCGAACGGCCAGGTGGTCGATGGCATGCTTGAGAACCCACGGCGACGCCAGGGTGATCGCGGTGGACAGGACGAGAAAGACGGAACCGAGGGCGAACCGATGCCGATAGCGGACCAGGTAGGGAAACAGCGCGGACGCGGCGGGCGACATCGATCCATCAGCATAGCAGGGGGCAGGCCGGCCGCGTTCGGCGCGATCCTGCTGGCGCTGCTCGCCGCCCCGGCCGGCGGGCAGCCGGCCGACGAGCGGTGGCGCGAGCTCGAATCGGCCACGGCTCCCGGCGAGGACTACACCATCGAGCTGGCCGCCGGCCTCTGGGATCCGACGGCCGCCATCTCCGCCTCCACCGAGGTGCTCGGCATCCGGGGCGGGCCCATCGACTTCAACGGTGACCTCGGGCTGCGCCGCAAGCGCCACCCGGGCTTTCGTCTGACGCTGAAGACCGGCCGCCGCCACAAGCTGCGAGCGTCCCTGATCCCCATGCAGTACCGGCAGCAGCAGGTGCTTGGGCGGCGCGTGGTGTTTCGGGGAACACGGCTCGACATCGGGTTGCCGGTCGCCTCGACTTTCCGTTGGGACGCGTGGCGCTTCGGCTACGAGCTGGACGTCGCCACCGGCGGGCGGGGCTATCTCGGGCTGATCCTCGAAGCGAAGTACACTCACCTGTACACCGCGTTGGACTCCAACGGCACGAGCGCTTTCGTCGAGACGCGGGCCCCGATCCCCGCGATCGGCGGTATTGCGCGCTTCTACGTGACGCGGCACACCCCCGTCACCGTGGAAGCGACGGGGTTCGTACTGCCGGAGGACACCCTGGACGGGTACCACAGCCGGTACGTGGACCTCGACGTGTACGCCACGCTGAACCTCTCGAGGCACCTGGGATTGAGCGTCGGCTACCGGACGATCGACGTGAGCTATCTCATCGACCGCCAGACGGGAGACTACCGGCTCGGCGGCGTCTACGCCTCGGCGGCGTTACGGTATTGACGGCGTGTATCTCGGTATCGATCTCGGCACGTCCGGCGTCAAGGCGATCGTGCTGGACGCCAGGCAGGCGGTACGCGCTTCGTTCACGGCGCCACTGACCGTCTCCCGCCCGCGCCCGCTCTGGTCCGAGCAGGATCCGCGCGACTGGTGGCACGCCACCGACGAGGCGGTGCGCGCGGTGCTGCGCGAGGTCGACGGAAGCGCCGTCGAGGCGGTCGGCCTGTCCGGCCAGATGCACGGTGCGGCGCTCCTCGCCCGCGACGACTCGGTGCTGCGGCCGGCCATCCTCTGGAACGACGGCCGTTCCGAGCGCGCCTGCACGCGGCTCATCGAGCGCGAGCCCCGCCTGCCCGCCATCACCGGCAACCTCGCCATGCCCGGATTCACCGCGCCGAAGCTGGTCTGGGTGTCCGAGCACGAGCCGGAGGTGTTCGCCCGGGTCGCACGGGTGCTGCTGCCGAAGGACTACCTGCGCCTGCGCATGACGGGCGAGTACCTCTCCGACCGCTCCGACAGCGCCGGGACGCTCTGGCTCGACGTGGCCCGCCGCGACTGGAGCGACGAGATGCTGGCGGCGACGGGGCTCACGCGCACGGCCATGCCGGGGCTCGTCGAAGGCAGCGAGCAGGCCGGGACGCTGCGGGCCGAGGTCGCCGAGGCCTGGGGCCTGCGCCGCGTTCCGGTCGCGGGCGGAGCCGGTGATCAGGCGGCCGGCGCGATCGGCGCGGGGGTCGTCGACCGCAGCCGGGCATCGCTGTCGCTCGGCACGTCGGGCGTGCTGTTCGTCGCCGATGCGGAGTACCGCGCCAACCCCGAGCGCGCGGTGCACAGCTTCTGCCACTGCCTGCCGGGCACCTGGCACCGAATGTCGGTCGTCCTGAGCGCCGCCTCGTGCCTGGCGTGGGCGGCGCCGCTGCTCGGTTTCCGCGACGTGCCGGCCCTGCTCGAGGCGGTCGAGGCCGACGGCCGGCCGGCGGACGTCCTGTTCCTGCCCTACCTGTCGGGCGAGCGGACGCCGCACAACGACGCGAGCGCCAAGGGCGTCTTCTTCGGCCTGCACCACGACACCACCGCCGCCGCACTCGGGCGCGCCGTGCTCGAAGGCGTGGCCTACGCGTTCGCCGACGCCCGCGATGTGCTGTTCGGGAAGGACGAGGGCCCGGGCGAGATCGCCGTCATCGGCGGCGGCTCGCGCAGCGGCCTGTGGGGGCGCATCCTCGCGAGCGTGCTCGACGAGGAGCTGACCTACCGCGCCGCCGCGGAGGTCGGCCCCGCGCTGGGCGCCGCGCGGCTGGCCCGGCTGGCGGTGAGCGGGGAGGTCCCGGCGGAAGTCGCCACCGCGCCGCCCGCCACCGACGTCGTTGCACCGGACCTCCGGCTGCGGGAGCGCTACGCGGAGGGACTGCCGCGCTACCGCGCCCTGTACGCCGCCCTGCGGGAGGAATTCAGGAGAGGAGCCGAGCCGTGAGCGCACCGTTCTTCGACAACGTCGACCGCATCGACTACGAGGGTCCGGAAACCGTCAACCCGCTCGCGTTCCGCTACTACGACAGGGACCGCGAGGTGCTCGGCAGGCGGATGGAGGATCACCTGCGGCCGGCCGTCTGCTACTGGCACTCGTTCAACGCGCCCGGGCTAGACATGTTCGGGGCCGCCACCCTGGACCGCCCATGGCTCGCCGGGAGCGACAGCCGGGAAGCGTGCGAACGGAAGCTGGACGCCGCGTTCGAGTTCTTCGAGAAGCTGGGAGTGCCGTTCTTCTGCTTTCACGACCGCGACATCGCACCCGAGGGCACCACCCTCGCGGAGAGCAACGACCACGTCTCGCGCATCGCCGACCGGATGGCGGGACGGATGGAGGCCACCGGCGTGGGCCTGCTCTGGGGCACCGCCAACCTGTTCAGCCACCCGCGCTACGCGGCCGGCGCGGCCACCAATCCCGACCCGGAGGTCTTCGCCTACGCCGCCGCGCAGGTGAAGCACTGCCTGGAGGTGACCCATCGACTCGGCGGCGCCAACTACGTCCTCTGGGGCGGGCGCGAGGGCTACGACACGCTGCTCAACACGGACCTGCGGCGCGAGGTGGACCAGCTCGGGCGCTTCATGAGCCTCGTCGTCGAGCACAAGGCGAAGATCGGCTTCGACGGGGTGCTGCTGATCGAGCCCAAGCCGCACGAGCCGACCAAGCACCAGTACGACCACGACGCGGCGGCGGTGCACGCCTTCCTGCAGCAGTACGACCTCGACCGCTCGATCAAGCTCAACATCGAGGTCAACCACGCCACGCTGGCCGGCCACAGCTTCCAGCACGAGCTCGCGTACGCCATCGCCAACGGCCTGCTCGGCAGCGTCGACGCCAACCGCGGAGACCCGCAGAACGGCTGGGACACGGACCAGTTCCCGAACAGCGTCGAGGAGACGACGCTGGCGCTGTACGAGATCGTGCGCGGCGGCGGCCTCGGAGCGGGCGGGTTCAACTTCGACGCCAGGCTCCGGCGCCAGAGCGTGTCGCGCGACGACCTGTTCCACGCGCACATCGGCGGCCTCGATGCGCTGGCCCAGGGGCTGCTGAGCGCAGCCGCCCTCATCGACAACGGCGAGCTCGCCGCCTTCGTCGAGTCCCGCTACGACGGCTGGCGCGGACCTCTGGGACGGCGCATCCGGGACGGCGCGAGCCTCGCGGACCTGTCGGATCACGTCGTCGCGAACGCCGTCGATCCGGCGCCGGTGTCCGGCCGCCAGGAACTGCTGGAGACGGTCGTCAACCGCGCGATTCGCCGCTGAGCCGCCTGCGTCACTCCCCCGCTCGGGCGAATGCCGCCGCCCGTTCGGCGGCCAGCGCTTCGAGACGCGAACCGGCGTGGCGCGCGAGCAGCTCGATCGCCGCGATCCAGCGGGCGCTGTCCAACCGGTTGTCCTCCGTTCCCTCGTCGGCGTAGAGCACCACGAGCGGCTCGCCCCCGATCAGCACGGGAACGGCCACGCCCGTGCGATCCGCGGGCAACGTCGCGAAGGCGGGAGGACGATCCTGCGCGCCGGCCTGGGGGCCGCGCTTCACCCACACGATGCGCCGCCGGTCGATCGCCTGCCCGGCGACGCCGGCGTCCTCCGCGGCCAGCACGCGCGCCGCGCCGCCGGCGGCCGCAACGAACCCGACCAGGCGCCGGCCCTGCAGTCCCCCGTCCGCGGCCACGAACAGGGCGGCCCGGCCGGCTTCCGCGGCTGCCGAATCCGCCAGCGCGTCGAGCACGCCGCTCAGCGACGCCTCGTCGTCCAGACGGCGCACTGCATCGAGCAACCGCGATACGACGCCCAGGGCCGCCTGCTCGCGCGCCGCCGACACCGCCGCGGCAATGGCCTCGGCGCGCTCGTCCATCGCCTGCTTGCGCTCGCGGGACAGCGAGGCTTCGTGCTCGGCCACGGCCTTGGCCCGCACCTCGTCGGCGCGGGCGGCAAGCACCTGCGCCAAGTTGCGGACCTCGACCGCCACCGCATCCTGCAGCCGCGGAACGACCACTTCGACCACGTCTTCGATGCCGCGCGATCCAGCCATGGCTAACCCGCATTATAATGCCCTGAGCGCTCGCCGATGGGGGCGACACGGCTTCGACGGGGGTCATGGAACCGCAGGATGCATGCCGAGCACCATCGACTCGTTAATCCGATGGAAAACCAAGTAACTGCGGACACGCAGCTTCCTCTCGCTGCCTAATCAGGCGGCGCGCCTGTCCTGACCACGCCCGCGGGCCGGGAGTCAGGTGTCATACAGTGGGCTGGTCGTAGCGCGCGGCACCGACACGCCACGACGAGATCAATCGGGGCTCGGCTTCCGGCGGTTTCCGCCGCCCTTCGACGCCGGAAGCGACACAATCAAGGGCGGATACGCATGTAGATTCCTCCGGCGCTGGACCTTCGGACGCGGGTTCGACTCCCGCCGCCTCCACCATCGCATAGATCCTGAACCGCCGTCCGAGCCCCGCGGGGCCCGGACGGATCGACGAGCACGAACGTGTCGATTTCCGCCGGCTTTTCGGACAGCTAGTCCTCGAGCCTGTTCACGCCGAAAACGGCGCCCGGGTCCGTCGCGGCGGCGCCTCCCTGGCCGCCGTCACCGACCCTCCAGGGCTCGGGCCGTGTCAGGCGCGCCACAACGGCTTCGATCTCCATGCCGCGCTCTGCGTGCCGGCCGCCCAGCGGGACCGCCTGAAGACTCCAGGGATGCGTCGGGAGTTGGGGCCCCCCCCGCCCGCGGCGAACGGTCTCTGGGCGGAGTTCATCCGCCGGAGCATTGGGTTCGATGTCCTCGAATGCCCCCGGTGTGGCGGGCGCCTGCAGCTCATTGCGGTGATCGAAGACCCCGCCGTGATCG
>Ga0209544_1000308_pt1 | contig 72850 bp, 62 predicted proteins | sample MesohylPK_FD_187297 | JGI IMG/M metagenome (GOLD analysis project Ga0209544, IMG submission 187297) | Host-associated microbial community of the marine sponge Aplysina aerophoba from Gulf of Piran - sponge mesohyl, lysed by proteinase K... | ecosystem: Host-associated > Porifera > Sponge >... | reverse complement strand
AGCCGATGTCGTTGCCTCCATCGTCCGCCCCGACCGCTACCGGCTGGAGCGACAGTTGCCGGGCGGGATTCGCACCCGCTGAGGAATGGCGCCTTTCACGGCGCACTCGATCACTGTCCTAAGCACCTGCAGCGCCAGTGCAGCGTAAGTTGCGTGAGGCCCAGGCACGTGAGCGCCCTGGGCCGTGCGGCGGCTCCGTCCTTGAAGTCCGGCGCGGAGAGACGGCGCCGTCGAGTCACGCGGCGTCGAGATCGCGGCGGCGACCCAGGAAACCGCGACGCTCCGGCCGCGCTACACTGTCCCTCGTGGCGAGAAGCCCTTCCTACCTCTTCGGCCGGCTCGCGGGCCGGCAGGTCCGCAAGGCGAAGCTGATCTGGGACTCGGTCGCCGGCAGCGAGGACGACGCCATCCGCGCCCAGCAGGGACTCGGGCGGGAGATGGCGGCGGCGGTCCGGGAGCAGGCGCCGGAACCGGTCGATCCGACCGTGCAGCCCGTGCTCGACGAGGTGGCCGCTGCACTCGCCGCCCGGGTGCGCAATCCCGTCCACCGCTTCGAGGTGACCGCGGTGGCGGGCGACCAGCCCACCGCCTTCGCCCTGCCCGGCGGATACATCTTCCTGGCGCCGGCCCTGGTCGAAATGACAGAACGGGACCGCGACGAGCTGGCCTTCGCGATCGGCCACGAGATGGCGCACGTGATCCGGGGGCACGCAATCGACCGCATCAAGCTCGAGTGGAGCCAGAAGGCGCTGTCGGCTGTCTCGGTGGCCACCCCCGCGGGTCGCACCGTGGCGCCCTGGCTGCGCCGTGTCGGCGTCCGGTGGCTCGAGCAGGCCTACTCGCGCGAGCAGGAGTTCGAGGCGGACGAGCTGGGCGGGCGCCTGATGCGGGCGGCCGGCTTCGATCCGCAGGGCTGCGTCCGGATGCTGGAGCGCTTTCGGAGCATGGAAAGCGCATCCGATCCGCTCGGCGTCGCCGCCTACCTGTCGACGCACCCGCCGGTCGACGACCGCATCCACCACCTGCGCGAGCGGCTCGCCCTGGACGCTCATGGCTGAACGCCCCCACCAGATCATCAGCCGGCCCGACGCCGGCGCGGCGCCGCTCTCGCACGAGGGACGCACCCGCCGCCGCTTCGCCCGACGCCTGCGGCTGCTCGGGATTCCCGACGACCTCACCGGGTGGTCCGTGCTCGACGTCGGCGCGTGGCACGGCTTCTTCTCGTTCGAGTGCGAACGGCGGGGGGCCGACCGGGTGCTGGCGGTGGACAGCTACGCCTGGGATCGCTTCGGCATGGACGAGTTCCTGGCCGCGCGCGCGCGACTCGGCTCGTCCGTGGAGCACCGGCGGGCCGACGTGCACGAGCTCGACCCGGACGAGATCGGCCGGTTCGATCTGGTGCTGCTGCTCGGGGTCTTCTACCACCTGCGCAATCCGCTGGCCGCGCTCGAACGAGTCGCACGGGTCACGAAGCGGCTGCTGATCTGCGAGACCCACGTGCTGCTGCCGTTCATCCACGAGCGCTACCCGCTGGTACCGTTCTTCCCGGGGGACGAGGGGGCACGGGAGACATCCCGCGAACTGTGCGCCATGCCAACCCTGACGGCGCTGGAGCAAATGCTACAATCCGTCGGGTTCAGCGACGTAGAAGCGGTCTACACTCCGTCTTTTCGCTACTGGAAGAAGTTCGTCGCGCTCGTCACCAACCGCCCGCAGTCGGGGCGGGGGATCGTGCACGCGCGCGTTTCGCCCGAATCGACGACGAAGGAGAACGACGCAATGAAGATTGCGGTGCTCGGCATGGGAACGATGGGCGCGCCGATGGCGACCAACCTGATCAAGGCCGGCTGCGAGGTCACGGTCTACAACCGGACGCGGAGCCGGGAGGAGCCGGTGGCCAAGCTGGGCGCGACGCGCGCCGACAGCCCGGCCGCCGCCGCGGCCGAGGTCGACATCGTCCTGAGCTGCGTGTCCGACACCCCGGACGTCGAGCACGTGCTGCTCGAGAGCGGCTCCGGCGCCATTCACGGCCTGAAGGAGGGCGGTCTGGTGATCGACTGCTCGTCGATCGCCCCGGCGGCCACGCGGCGATTCGCCGACCAATTTCGCGCCAGGGGCATCGGCTATGTCGACGCGCCGGTGTCCGGCGGCTCGGAAGGGGCCATCAAGGGCACGCTCACCATCATGTGCGGCGGCACGGAGGACGACTTCGCCCGCGCCGAGCCCGTGCTGCAGATCATCGGCGCCAAGGTCACCCGAATCGGCCCGGTCGGCTGCGGGCAGATCGCGAAAGTGGCCAACCAGGTCGCGATCGCGGGCACCTTCATGGGTCTGGCCGAGGCGCTGACCCTGGCCTACCGCGCCGGCGCGAACCCGGAGCGCGTGGTCGAGGCGATCGGCGGGGGCGTGGCCGGATCGTGGATCCTCAACAACCGGTCCGACAAGATGCTGAACGACGACTATCCGCTCGGCTTCCGGACCCGCCTGCACCGCAAGGACCTCGGGATCGCCCTCGACACCGCCCGCGAGTTCCAGGTGCCGGTGCCGATCGCGAGCCTGATCGCGACCATTGAGGACGCACTGATCGCCCAAGGCTACGGCGACGAGGACATGTCCAACCTGGCGCGCTTCGTGCGCGAAGGGGCCGGCGTCCCCAGCGGACCGATGAAGGCGTAGCGGTTCGGCCTCCTCCGGACCCCCTGTTCCACCACCAGGAGAGACGATGCCCGGCAAGGTCTACGCCAGCTCGGCCGCCGCCCTCGACGGCGTGCTGCACGACGGCATGACGATCATGGTCGGCGGGTTCGGGCTGTGCGGCGTGCCGCAGAACCTGTGCGTCGCACTCCGTGATTCGGGCGTGAAGGGCCTCACCTGCATCAGCAACAATGCCGGCGTCGACGGCGCGGGTCTGGGCCTGCTGCTCGACACCCGTCAGATCCGGAAGATGATCGCCAGCTACGTGGGCGAGAACAAGACGTTCGAGGGCCAGTTCCTCGACGGCTCGCTCGAGGTCGAGCTGAACCCGCAGGGCACGATGGCCGAGCGCATCCGGGCCGGCGGGGCCGGTATCGGGGCCTTCTTCACACCGACCGGCTACGGCACGCCGCTGACCGAGGGCAAGGAGACGCGGCAGCTCGACGGCCGCTGGCAGGTGCTGGAGACCGCGCTGCATGCCGACCTGTCGCTGGTGAAGGCCTGGAAGGCGGACGAGGCGGGCAACCTCGTCTACCGGATGACCGCGCGCAACTTCAATCCGCCGATGGCCGAGGCGGGCCGTGTGACGGTGGCCGAGGTCGAGGAGATCGTGCCGGCCGGCGCGCTCGACCCGCACCTGGTCCACACGCCGGCGGTCTACGTCGACCGCATCGTCGTCGGCGAGGACCCGACGAAGGTCATCGAGCGCCGCCGAACGCGGCCGGCGTAGCCCGGAAGGAGCACGTCGTGGCCCTGACACGAGAGCAAATGGCCGCCCGCGCCGCGCGCGAGATGGACGACGGCGACTACGTGAACCTCGGCATCGGCATCCCGACGCTCTGCGCCAGCTTCATCCCGCCGGACGTCAGCATCATGCTGCAGAGCGAGAACGGCCTGCTCGGGATCGGCCCCTACCCCACCGACGCCGAGATCGACGCCGACCTGATCAACGCCGGCAAGGAGACGGTGACCGCCGTCGACGGCGCCAGCTACTTCAGCAGCGCCCAGAGCTTCGCCATGATCCGCGGCGGCCACATCGACCTCGCCATCCTCGGCGCCATGCAGGTCTCGGCCACCGGCGACCTCGCCAACTGGATGATCCCCGGCGCGATGGTCAAGGGACCGGGCGGCGCGATGGACCTGGTCTCCGGCGCGAAGCGGGTCCTGATCGTGATGGATCACCTGTCGAAGCGCGAGGACAAGAAGATCCTCAACGAATGCAGCCTGCCGCTGACCGGCAAGGGCGTGGTCAACACCATCGTGTCGTCCCTGGCGGTCCTGGAGGTGAAAGCGGACGGTTTGCACCTGCTGGAGCGCGCGCCCGGCGTCTCCGTCGACGAGATCCGCGAGGCGACCGAGCCCGCGCTGATCACGAGCGGCGACGTGCTGGAGATCGCCGTCTGAACGCCGACGACCTTTGATGCTCAGGTGGTAGTCCGTACCGCCTGTTCGATGACCTCCAGCGCGCGCGCGTGCGCCTTCCGGCGCCACGGCCCCCGCGCCGGACAGAAGCACTCGACCAGCTCCCGCTTCGCGCGTCCGTACGCCGCCGCGCTGGCCACGGAATGGTGGTGCGCCCGGTTCTCGGCGCGCAGGGCGGCCAGCACGCGCAGTGGCCCGTACGTGCCGAACTCCAGGCACGCGAAGCGGTAGCGCCGCGGGCCGGCATGACGCGCCAGCCAAGCGCCCATCACGCCGCGGGCGGCATAGGGCGTGTCGCCCCCGACCGCCGCGACGCGCTCCGGATCGAACAGCGAGCGGTACCATTCCAGATCGTGCAGGTGCGGGGGCTCGACAAGGAGTCGATAGTCCGCGTAGTCGCCGAGCCCGGTATGGAGGTCCAGATGCAGCACCTCTTCCGCCGCCCGCGTCCAGCTCCAGAAGCGGTCCTGGACGAGACGGGTCGACGCGGCCGCCTCGCGCCCGCCGAAGAACAGACCGGACGAGTGCTCGTACTGCCCCGTTGCGACGGCGTTCTGCAGCACGGACAGCCCGTGACGCCGTACTGCCCAGGCCGCCCGCAGACGGAAGGCATCCAGCCGTGGCGGCGGCGTCGCCGGATTCAGCAGATCGTGGACGCGGTCGTAGTGCTCGGGTACCCCGCCGTAGGTCTCGCCGTCGGCGAGGAAGTTCCGGTTGAGATCGACGTTGTCCTCGTTGGCGCGCCGCCGCCAGGCGAACCCGAATGGGTTGACGGCGTGGAGCAGCACCACGAGCGTGCCACCAGGAATCGGCGAAGCCCCTTCTCGGAACCGGCGCAGCCAGGCGAGCTGCACGGCGCACCCGAAGAACCCCTCGACTCCGTGGAGCCCGGACGAGACGACCACCGCCCGGCGCGGGTTGCGGGCACCGACCAGCGCCACGTCGATGGCCAGATCGCACCCGTCCGGCCCGTGGCCGGGCAACACGTGGCGCTCGAGCGGCGCTGCAGCCGCGCGGGCCGCCTCGCCGAACCGCTCCCGCGCGACCCGGTAGCTTCCCGAGAACGGATCGAGCACGGCGCCGCCGGCTACTCCGGCATCAGGGCGAACGTCCAGATCGAGCCGCCGGCCGGCACCAGCCCCCGCGCGTAGCGGTTGGCGAGCCCGCCGCCGAGCCCGGACGCCACCGTCACCTGCTGGCGGCCGTTCAGCATGTAGGTAACGGCCGTCGCGTTGACACTCGATCCCGTCTGGAACTCCCAGAGCGTCTCGCCGGTCTCCTCGTCGAGGGCGACGAACTCACCGGTGATCTTCCCGGTGAAGAGCAGCCCGCCGCCCGTGGCGAGCACGCCGGCGGAGCTGGGGAAGTCGTGCATCGGGATCTCCCATTTCTTCTCGCCGGTCAGCGGGTCGATGGCCACGATGTGGCCGAGCAGATCCCCGGGCTCGACGGGCGGGAAGCGGTTGGTGACCCCGGTGGAGCTCGCCCCGAGGACGAACTCCTGCGGCTCGGGGAGAAGCCGCTGGATGCGCGGCACGTGCCACGTGGTCGAATAGATGAGCCCGGTGTCCGGGTTGAAGGCGATGGGCACGGCGTTGGTGCCGCGCGACGGCCAGATGTAGACCTGCTCGCCGGCGAGGAAGTCCCGGTAGATGTTCGTCAGCACCGGCCGGCCGGTCTCCAGGTCGATGTGCGTGGCCCAGTTGACGTAGACGTACGGGTGCGCGGCGATCAGGGAGCAGTCGGTGCGATCGAGCGTGTACAGGAACCCGTTCTTGTTGGCCTGGATCATTACCTTCCGCAGCTCGCCGTCGACCTCCAGCTCGGCCAGCACGTTCTCGTCGATGCCGTCCACGTCGTAGACGTCGTTGGGCGTGTACTGGTAGTAGCAGTGGATCTCGCCCGTCTTCGGACGGATGGCCAGCACGGTCGAGGCGTACAGGCTGTCCAGCGCGCCGCGCGGGGCGGGATCGTACGGCTCCGCGTTGCCGGTCCCCCAGTAGACGAGATCGAGCTCGGGATCGTAGGAGCCGGAGCGCCAGGTCGGCGCGCCGCCGTACCGCCAGGCGTCGGTGCCGGCGGGCCAGGTCTCGTGGCCGGGCTCGCCGGGCCCGGGGATCGTGTAGCGGCGCCACAGCTTTTCGCCGGTGGCCGGATCCCAGCCGTCGAGGAAACCGCGGGTGGTGGACTCGCCGCCCGACATCCCGGAGATCAGGACGCCGTTGGCGACGATCGGCGCCCCGGTCGCGTAGTAGCCCTCCGCCGCGTCGGCGAACTTCTGATTCCACAGCTCCTCGCCGGTCTCCATGTCGAGCGCTAGCACATGGTTGTCCACCGTCACCCGGAAGAGCCGGCCCTCGTAGATCACCGGCCCGCCGCGGTTGAAGCTGCTGCGCCGCCGCGAGCCCTCTTCCAGGACGACGGGCGTGCGCCAGATCTGGCGACCCGTCTCCAGGTCGATGGCGAAGGTCCAGCTCCCGTTGATGGCGTAGAGCACGCCGTCGTAGATGGCCGGCGCGGCCAGCTCGCCCGACTGGTTCATCAGGCTCGTGCTCCAGATGGGCACCAACCGGTGGATGTTGGACTTGTCGATCTGTTCGAGCGGGCTGAAGCTCTTGCGGTCGTACCCCATGCTGTGGACCAGCACGTCCTCGGGAGTCTGCGGATCGTTGATCAGGTCTTCGTCCGTCTGGGCCAACCCCGGACCGGACACCCCGATGAGCATCGCGAGCAACGCAGCCGTCTTCTTCATGATTCAGCCTCCAGTCAGCCGTCCGCCACGCGCTGCTTCCGCAACGACCGGACTCGGCATCGTCCCGGCCTTCAGGGCAACGCCGGCGCGGTCCCGCCGCGCACCGCTGCCGGCCATCATACGGGCTGGCGCCGGGACGATCCAGATGCGGCCGGTAGCGGGTCAGCCTTGGGGGCCCGCCTGCGCAAGCGCCCATGTCTGCACGAAGGACAGCCGGCCGCCGCGCACGCGCGGCCGCATTCCCGTGAGCGGCCCGCCGTCGAGCTCCTGCTCCAGGGCCCGAACGATGGTCCGCCGGGTCGATTCGGGTGTGCGCGTGAGGTCGAGCCACGACTCCAGGGGGACCTCGACGTCGCGCGCGGACCAGTCCGCGACCGGCCGCCCGGCGGCGTCCAGCACGTTCCGCAGCTCGCCGGCCGTAAGGGCCCAGGAGTGCGACGGATCCCGCATCCGTTCGAACGCGTTGTACCGCTCGGCGAGATCCACGTCGTCGGGCGAGAGCAGGTCGACGATGGCCAGGGTGCCCGAGGGCCGCGCGACGCGCGCCATCTCCGTGACCTCCGCCGCCGGATCCGCGAAGTGGTGGAGTCCGAGGCGGCACAGGACGAGGTCGAATTGCCCGTCGGCGAACGGCAGGCGGGCGGCATCCGCCTGCACGGGTTGCAGGTTGTCCAGTCCTTCCCGTACGGCCTCGGTCCGCAACGCGTGCAGCATCGCCGGCGTGACGTCGACGGCCGCGACGGACCGGACGTGCGGGGCGGCCGCGCGACTCAGATGGCCCGTGCCGGCGGCAACGTCGAGCGTGCGCGCGCCCGGCGTGAGCGGCAGAGACTCGACCACCCAGCGCAGGAGCTCCTGCCGCCCGAGGTTCAGGCCCGCACCCCCGAACCCCGGCGCCTGCGTGGTGAACGCCGACCGCACGCGCTGGATCTGGTTCGTCATCTACGATCGAAGCTACCATGATCCGCATGCCCGATTCCAAGGTCGCCCCGCTTGCCGAGCTGGCCGCGCTCGTGCCCGACGGGGCGTCGGTCGCCCTGGGCGGGAGCTTTCTCCACCGCGGCCCGTTCGCGTTCGTACGCGAGCTGATCCGCAGGCGCAGGAAGGCGCTGGAGATCGTCAAGCAGTCGCCCGGCTATGACATCGACATCCTGTGCCGTGCCGGCTCGGTGGCTCGGGTGCGCGCCGGCATCGTGGCCATGGAGGGCCATCTCGGGCTGGCCCCCGCCTATCGCCGAGCGGTCGAGCGGCGGGAGATCGAGTTGGAGGAACACGCCTGCATGACGCTCACCGCCGGCTTGCGAGCCGCCGCCTACGGGGTGCCGTTCCAGCCGGTCGGCGGCGTGCACGGCTCGGATCTGCCGGCCCTCAACCAGTGGGCTTCCGTTCCGGACCCGTACGGCTCGGGCAGGGACGTGTGGGTCATCCCGGCGATCCGGCCCGACATTGCCGTCATCCACGTCAACGAGGCGAACGAGCAGGGCGACGCGCGCGTCTACGGCACGTCCCACTGGGACCGCATCCTCAGCCGGGCCGCGAAGCGGGTCTTCGTCGTGGCGGAGACGCTGGCGCCGGTGGAGAAGTTCCGGGAGCGTCCGGAGCTGACGCTGATCCCGGGCTTCATGGTCGAAGCCGTGGCCGTGGTCCCGCAGGGGGCATGGCCCGGCTCGTGCTGGCCGCTCTACGAGGTGGACTACCCGGCCGTCGAGACGTACATGCAGTCCGAGGGCCTGCCGGAAGCGCACCTGGCGGCCGCGCCCGAGCACGGCGAGCCCGTCCATGCCTGAACGCTGGTCCGCGTTCTCGTACCTCGTCACGAACCTCGCGCGCTTCATCCGTCCGGACGAGGTGACGTTCAGCGGCGTGAACTCGACACCGCCCATGCTGGCCTGCCTGCTGGCCAAACGGGCCTACGACTTCGACTTCGTCTACCTCAACGTGGCCGGCGGCGTGCAGCCCACGCCGTCGTCGATACCCCGATCGAGCTCCGACCCGGTGCTGGCGGAGGGCTCGACCGCGATCTTCGCCAACGAGGACTTCTACGACCTGTGCACCAGGGGCGGGATGGACCTGTGCTTTCTGGGCGCCGCCCAGGTCGACGGGCTGGGCCGCACGAACGTGTCGGCGATCGGCGACTGGCACGCCCCCAGGGTGCGCCTGCCGGGAGGCGGAGGCGGTGCCGTCATGCTGCCGACGGCGCGGCGCGCGGTAACCTGGCGCACCGAGCATTCGACGCGCACGCTGGTCGAGAAGCTCGACTTCGTGACCGCGGCCGGCGGCCTGCACGGCGTGGTCACCCCGATCGCCGTATTCGAGAAGCGCGACGGCCGGCTCGCCCTGCGGTCCTGGCACCCGGACGCTTCGCTCGAGGAGGTGCGACAACGGACCGGGTTCGCGTTCGACGCTGCGGGCGCCGGACCGACGCCGCTGCCGAACGCCCGCGAGGTCGCCGCGCTCCGCGCGCTCGACGCGGCCGGGCAGTTCGAGCGAGACGCAAACGTGGCGTCGCGGTAGCGTTCCCCTGCCGCCGGAACACCGGTGCCATGACCGCATCCTCCCTGAGCCAGCTACTGCGCGAGCGGATTGGGCGCCATGCGCGGGCCGGACGGACGGCGCTGCTCGGGCCGACCCGCTCGACGTCGTATGCCGAGCTCGGTACAAGCATCGACGGTTACGCGAGCGCTCTTCGAAGAGTTGTTCGCGGCGCGCTGGTCGGTGTGCCCGCGGCGCGCTCGGACGACTCGGTCGCGCTCTTCTTCGGTGTCATGCAGGCGGGCGGCTGCCCCTGCTTCGTCGAACCCGGCCTCGCAGCCGAGGCCCTGCTGTCGCGGGCGCACGCCGTCGGCCTGCGCCGGATCGTGCTCGGCGAGGGGTCGGAAGCCATGGCGCGCGACCTGGAGCACGGCGAACTGCAGGTGCACCGCGCGGCGGACCTGGCGCGCGTCGCGCGCAAGGCTTCGCGAGGCACGGGCGCGATCGACGACACGCTCGGCCCCGCCGACCTGGCGATGATGCAGTTGACCTCGGGCAGCACGGGGCTGCCGAAGGGCGCCCTGCTCACCCACGGCAATCTGCTGCGGCATGCGGCGGGCATCATCGAGCGAACGACGCTGGCCGCAACGGATCGCCTGCTGCACGTGATGCCGCTGCACCACACCAACGGCGTCAACAACCAGCTCATCGCTCCGTTCCTGGCCGGCGCGTCCGTCGTGCTGGCCGAGCGGTTCCGGGCGGAGGACGTCGAGGACCGGATCGCCGCTCACGGCGTCACCTACCTGACCGGCGTGCCGACGATGTACTCGCGGATGCTCCCGCATCTGCGCGACCAGGCGCGGCTGCGTTCGCTGAGATTCCTCCGGTGCGGGTCGGCGCCGATCACGGTGCGCCTGCACGAAGAGGTCGAAGCCGCCTTCGGCGTGCCGCTGATCGTGTCCTACGGGTTGTCCGAGGCCACATGCACCTCGACGATGAACCCGGTCGGGGCGCGGCGCATCGGAACGGTCGGCACCGCCCTGCGCGGTCAGCGGGTCCGAATTTTCCGTCCAGGGACGGAGGACGAGTCGCCCGCGGGCGCCGAGGGCGAAATCCGCATCGCGGGCCCCTGCCTGATGCGTGGCTATGCGGGCGACGGGTCGGAATCACCAATCCGGGACGGGTGGCTCCGCACGGGTGACCTGGGACGCTTCGACGCTGACGCGTATCTCGCCGTCACCGGCCGCCTCAAGGACGTAATCGTGCGCGGTGGCGAGAACCTGTCCCCGCGGGCGATCGAGGACATCCTGGCTCGGCACCCGGGTGTGGCCGCGTGCTGCGTGGTGGGCGCGCCGCATCCCGACTTGGGTGAAGTGCCGGTGGCGTTCGTCGTGCGGCGCGACGGCATGGCGGTTGATGCTGCGGCCTTGGCCGCACTGGTCCGCCGGCGGCTGTCGAAAGCCCACATTCCAGCGACAATCCGCTTCGTCGAGGCGCTGCCGGTGAACGCAGTGGGCAAGGTCGACCGCAAGGCGCTGCGAGCCAGCAGCACGCGGCCGCATGACTAGGAGCTCGTGGTGCGGGGGGATGGCCCGAAACGCCGAGCCGGCGAGGCGTTTCGGGGCGCTATCGGACGGCAGCGACCGTCCTTCTGATCAGTGACGTGAACGCATCGGTGAGACCGTCCGTGCGGGCCAGGATGACGCCTTCCCGGTCGACGAGCGCGTAGGTGGGTAGAGCGCGAACGTGCCAACGCCGCGCGACGTCGCTCGCCGGGCCGGCATACCAGTTCGTCCACGGCATCGGCTCGTCGCGCCCGAGCTCGATGACAGCCTCCGGCGCTTCGTCGACGCTGATCGCGAGCAGGGTGAATCGATCCGCAGGCAACTCGGCGACCAGCTCGCGCAGCGCCGGCAGCTCGACGGCGCAACGCCGGCACCCGGTCGCCCAGAAGTCGATCAGCACGACCCGGCCGGCATAGGCCGACAGGCGATCCTCGGACCCGTCCAGCCGCCTGCCGACCATCTCCGACGATGCACCCCCGACGGTCGCGTGCCGGATGCCGTGGATCAGGTGGGCCTCCGCCGCCGCGAAGGTCGGCGGGATGGATGCGAAGGGATTGCCCGGCTCTTGCGCCGGGTCGAACGCCTCCTGCTCCACCCCGGCGCTTAGACCGGCCGCCGCCTCGAGAGCACGCTGCCGCCTCGCTTCGCGGGCGCCGGGCTGCGACCAGAAGCCGTTGGCGGACCGCATCAATCCGAGCGCAACGTAGTACCGCGCCATGGCGCGCACCGCCGGATCGGCAGCGTTCGCCGCCATCCGCTCGAAGAACGCGTCGATTTCCCGCGCCATCGACCGCCCGTTCGGCGCGAACGTCCGACCGGCGTCCAACTGCACCATGACTCGCGGCCACTCCTCGAAGCGGGGCGCGTGGGCGGCCAGCGTCCGTGCCCCCACGGCCATGTGCCAGTCCGCGTCCGGTTCGGCGTTCGTGTGCGCCACGAGGAACGCCGCCGCCTCGATCAGGCGCTCCTGGGCACCGCCCGCCTCCACGATCGCCGTCGCCGCCGCGATGGCGCGGCGGATTTCCGGACGCTCGGACCACGCAACCTGCCGCCGGCGCCACTTTTCATCGGCCGGGATGTCCGCGAGGGCGAGCTCGCGTTCGAGATCCGTCCAGGCCCGCCGCCTCTCGAGATACTCCTCCACCACCGCCCAGTCGGGACCGACGTCGCCCGGCAGCGGCAGACGCGGCGGCGGCCGGAACGCGAACGCTCGGCGTCGCGGCGCCGGAATGGCGGCGGCGCCGCCCGTGAGCGGCAGTCGTCGGATGCGGCTCTGCAACCAGTCGCCGGCGCCATCGGGAACCAGATCCGGCGGCGGCGCCGGAACGACGAGGCCCGGCCGCAGGGCGTACAGCACGACCGTGATCAGCAGGAGCAGCAAGGCTGACCCGGCGCCGACCCCTAGTAGAACAGCATCGCGACGACGATGACGAGGATCGCCAGGATGACGAACCACTGCCAGATCTCCTGCTGGTCCTCGGACGGAATGAGCTGGAAGGTGATGGCGCGGTGGGCGTCGATCGCGTTGCGGAGGAAGGGCGCCGCCGACAGGCCGACGTTCTCCACCACGAACGAGCCGCCGCCGGAACGCTGGTCGAACATCGCGACGCCTTCCGGGTTGACCCGTGTCCGGATGCCCTCGAGATCGGCCTCGAGCGTCTCGTCGAAGTCGAGGCCGCGCACGTAGTCCTGCAGCACGATGTCGACGTCGACGCCGGTCCGCGTGCCGATGACCACCGGATAGACGGCCAGCCCCCGCCGGCCGAACTCCGAGAGCGCCTGATCGAGGCGGGAGATCTGCTCGTTGTCCGAGGCGAAGTCGCCGTCGGTGAACAGCAGCGCCACCCGGTCGGAGCGCTCCGCCGGTTGCCAGTCCTCGTCGCCGCTGTCGAAACGGTCCTGGTTGTCGAGCGACTGGTAGACGTGCTCGAACGCGGCGGCGATGTCGCTGTCCCAGGGAAACGCGTCGCCCGAGAGCTGCTCCGGCGGCGCGATCTGGCCCAACTGCTCGACGAAGCGCTCCGCATTCGAAGACAGGTGCACCTGCCGGAGCGCGGTGGTGCCGAAGACGAACAGGGCCACCCGATCGCCCGGCGTCAGGATCTCCTCGGTGTAGAGGCCGAGCGCCTCGCGCACCGCGATCTCCAGCCGCGAGGGACCCAGATCGCGGACCCACATCGAGGCGGATGCGTCGATGATGACGGCGACGTCGACATCGCCGCGCTTGAAGCTCGACCCGCCGTAGACCCAGAAGGGGCGCGCCGCGGCCAGGCTGAGAATGCTGAGCGCCAGGACGGCCAGGAACCAGAACTTGATGTGTCCGAGGAGCGGGTAGGACGAGCCTTGCGTCCTCGGCGGACGCAGGCGCAGCCGGAGGAAGAAGATGCCAGCGCCGAACAGCAGCAGCAGCCCGGCGAGCGGCACGAACGTCAGGTACTCGGGATTCTGAAACTCGACGCTCTCGCGCAGTACGGATTGCAGCTCGCCCATCCCGAACGCCCCTGGCTAGTCCGGCGTCAGCCGCGCCGGCGGCGAACCGGCGTTCCTTCGCCCCGCATCTGCTCAAGCTGCGGCGGCTCGGCCTCGCGCAGCGGTTCGAGCGCCCGGCGCACCGCCTCGGGATCGCTCGTCAGGTCGTAGTTCCACTTGAAGTCGAAGCGCCCGGTCGTATCGGCCCGCAACGCCCGCTCGTAGTCGGCGTTCACGTCGTCGAGCACTTCCTCGATGATGGCCGCCTTCTTCATCTGGCCGTCGGGGTCGTCATCGGAGATCGCCCGGTAACGCTGCCGCGCGAGCTGGAACTTGGCGCTCGCCAGCAGGTGCGACGCCCGCGGGTCGTCGATCTCGTCGGCCAGATCGCGCACGATGGCCTCGAAATCCCCGGTCAGGTAGTTGTACGAAGCCTGCTGCAGGAACGCGTCCGCGAAGAGATAGGCGTCGGAGAACCAGCCCAGGCCCAGGTTCCGGCTGCGCTCGTAGAACCCGGTCACCTCGGCGAGCTGCAGGTCCGCCTGCTCGTAGTCGCCGCGGTCCACCGAATCGCTCAGGGCGTCGAGGTTCGCGTAGAAGCCCCCGAGACTGCGCGACGGGATCGCCACGAGCGCCAGAAACAGGATCGCCAGGACGAAGCCGATCAGGTATTTGAACGACCGTTCCTTGTCGAGAAGGTCCGTCAGTGCCACGTCTGTATACCCCCTGTGCAGTGACCGGCGGCCACGCTACGGGCTCGTCCCCCAGAACAGCTCCGCGACGAACCCGAGCGGGATGCCCACCACCAGCAGCCCCATCGCCAGCAGCAGGAACCGCCCGTAGATCGGCACCTTCAACGCACGGTGACGCTGCTCCACCCGCACCGCCTCGCGCTCGTCGATCGCCTGGTAGGCCGCGAGCAGGCTGTCCTCGTCGGTCACGTCGAAGTAGTCGCCGCCGTATTCCCGGATCATCTCGATGAGCCGCGGCGTGCTCGGATGGCCGATCATCGCGGTCCGGATGTCGCTCGTGTTGATGTAGATGATGTAGGGCGTGACGTTGCGCTGGCTCAGTGCCGCGAACTCCGCGTCCGGGAACTCGTCGACCGCCGCGTCGGTCACGATGAGCACGGCGCGGTTGACCTGGTCGCCCCCGAGCGCCGCCTCGTCCTGATCGAGCTGTCGGGTGATCGACTGCAGCGGCCGGATGATGTTCGTGTCCCCCTCGGCCGGCACGATGCGCACCTTGTCGGGCGGGACGACCATGGCCTTGTCGAGCCGCTGCGTCATCACGTACGGCGCGTCCCACACCTGAAAGTAGTACAACTCGTCGTCCATGACGAAGTCGTCCACCATGTAGGGATAGGTCGAGAAGAGCCACAGCGACACCCGGTCGTTCTTGCCCTGGCGCATGTCGAGGAACCGCAGGTGCGCGTCGCGCGCCACCTCGGCCTTCGACTTGCCGGTGTCGGGGAACTCCCAGGCCATCGAGCCGGAGGTGTCGACGAGGTCGACCCGCACGCGCGACTCGATGTAGCCGCTCACCTCCTCGGTCGCGGTCAGGAACGGGTCGGCAGCGGCAAAGAGCATCAGGGCCAGAGCGCCGCCCACGAGCACCTTGGGCAGCGAGTGGGCCGTCTTGACCCACATCCGCTTGGTGTGCCTGCGCTCGATCACATGCCCCGAGTGCTGGCGCACGTGCTTCCGCCGGCGGAACATCAGCCGGGCCGCCGCGGCGACCGCCACGACCCCGACGGCGATCGACAGCGCGGTCGCCATCCCGATGTCGCCGTAGCGCACCTGGGCGAACTCCGTCTCCAGCAGCTCGACCAGGCCGGTGTTGAGAAACGCGACGAACTCGGTCCAGGGTTGGAGCATGATTTCCTACCCGTCGAACATGCCCGTGAACGCGCGCCAGAGGCGCACGTGCGGGCGAAGCGCGGCCAGCGCGTCCTCCAGCAGCCGGGCCTCTTCCTTGGGATTCGCGATGGTCGACGCGTCGCCCTGCTCGAGCCCCGCGTGGTGCTCGACGAGTCGCGCCGCGAGCGTCGCCAGCGCCGTCTTGCGTCCGCCGCCGTCGAGCCCTTCGATGTGCCGCAGTATGTCCTTCGGCGTGTCGCCGCTGCGCAGGGCCGGCAGCTCGGCCTGCAGGTACTCCCGCGTGGAGATGACCAGATCCTGCTTGAGCTCGCCGAGCGCCCCGTTGCCCTCGACCGCCTCCAGCGTCCGCACGTGGTGCTGCAGGGTGCGGCGCGCCTCCCAGATGGACGGCGGGGCGGGAATCTGCGCCTCCAGCCGCTCGATCTCCTCGAGCTCGCGGGCCACCTCGGTGGGAATCACTTCCTTCTTGCGCCACTGCCGCACGAGAAACACCAGCCACACCAGCAGCGGCAGCGGGGCCACGGTCCAGGCCGCCGTGCTGAAGAGCGCGGCGCGACCGCCGAACTCGCCGAGCTCGATCGTGTCCCGGATGTCGAGTACCGGCACGTCGGTCATCGTCGAGACGTAGCGCACCAGCCCCTGCCCTCCGTCGACCTGCTGGATCTCGGCGTCCTCGATGTCCTCGCCGAGGTCGCGGATCAGGTAATAGAAGGCGAAGGACGGGACCAGGTAGACGGCCTTCTCCGGCGCGATGATGCGCAGCCCGTACTCGAAGTCCCAGATGTGCTCGTCCTCGATCTGCCGCTTTGCCACGTCGAGCGAAACCGCCTCGAAGGGGTGCACGGGCAGGTTCTCCGGCACCATCCGATCCTCGAGGACGATGATCTCGCGCCCCTCGGAGATGAGATCCGGGAAGCGGAGGCGGTAGGTCTGCGAGATGACATCCCCGGTCTTGACGACGGTGGGCTCGAGCTCGAGCGTCTCGACGACGATCGGCGACTGCGCCGCCGCGGAACCGGCAACCACCAGGGACACGACGAACGTCACGACGGCGAGGCGTCTCACCATGCTTCCTTCCGTTTCGGCTAGCGGGCGGTCCGCGCGATCAGGAACTCCGCCAGGGCGTCGGCGTGGTCCCGCGGCGTCAGCACGACCGAATCGACCCCGCTCTTGTGCTTCAGCATGTACTGGAGCTCCGACATCCGCTCGTCGATCGTGCGCCGGATGGCGCTCGCCTTGCGCGCGGAGATGACGGTCTGCCGGTCGGTCTCCATGTCGTTGATCCGGATGTAGCCGAGACTGCTCCTGACCTCGAATTCCTCAGGATCGTCCAGGATGAGCATCATCATATCGTGCTTCGCGGCCAGCGTGCCCAGGAGCTTGAAATCGAGCGACGCGCGGTCGTTGACGAAATCGACGGCGTCGGAGATCAGGATGAGCGTGTGGCGGTTCTTCAGACGCGACGCGATGAACCGGAACGGGACCGTGAAGTTCGCGGCCCGCTTCTCCGGGAACCGCCGCTGGAGCTCGATCTTCTCGAAGATCTGCTTGGCGATGTAGAAGACCTGCGGGTTGCCGAGCTTCGGCTTGACGAACGTCTCGATGCGGTCCGAGAAGCCGAGCAGGCCCACCGGATCGCGGACGTTGGCGCGGGTGAGCCCGATGTTGCCGATCAGGTCCAGCATCAGCATGGCCTTGCTCGACGCCTGCGAAAGCTGGAACAGGATCGACGACGACAGGTCGACGACGAACACCGTACGGAGCTCCTTCGGCTCCATCCGCTCGATGCGGAAGAGCTTCTCCGGATAGGTCCGCAGGCTGAGCACCCACGCGATGTCCTTGAGCGGCTGGCCCGGCCGCCACTGATCGACGCCGACGATGTCGTAGCCGGCTCCCTTGAACCCGCTCTTGTGGTCGCCGTAGTGGATGGAGGTGGACTTCTTGCGCGTCTTGATCCCGTGCTTGATGTTGCGGAACCGCGCGAAGACCTCCTCTATTTCCACGGCGGGATCTCCATGTCCGTCACTATCTGGCGGAGCAGGTCCTCCTTGTTGACCGAGAACTCCATCCCCTCGCGCAGCACCAGGCGATGCGCCAGCACCGGCTCGGCCACCGCCTTGATGTGGTCCGGCGTGATCACGGTGTCGCCGTTGAAGAACGCGAAGGTGCGCGCGACCGCCTCGAGGTGGAAGTGCACGCGGGGCGAGATGCCGACCCGGATGTACTCCTTGACCGTGCGGGCGGCGCGCCCCTGGACCCGGTGCGGCCGCGTGTTGCGGATCAGCCGTACCTTGTACTGCTGGCCGTAATCCGACATCTTGACCGTGTCGAAGATGTGCTGCGCGATGTCGAGCACCTCGTGCAGGTTCGTCAGCTTCTCGACGTGCTTGCCGACGACGTTGCGGGAAGTGATGTTCAGCTCGTCTTCCTCGCTCTCGGGGTCCATCATGTTGATCGAGAGCGTGGTCCGGTCGAGCTGCGCCACGGGATTGGCGAACGTCCCCTCCTCCTCGCCGAAGATGTTCTCGGTGCAGATCACCATGAAGAAACGGGGGCCGTCGATGTCGTTGTAATCGCACGACAGCGGAAAGAGCGGCAGCATCTTCCCTTCGGCCATGTCGCCGTAGTCGGAGTTCAGCGTCGCCGAGCTCTCCTCCATCCCCTCGAGCACTGCGGCCTTGGTCTTGCCCGACAGGCGGTTGTCTTCGTCGATGAGGACGATGTGGGCCATCAGCTTGCCCGGCTTGAAGTGGATCTTGCGGCTGCCGTCCACCTCCTCGACGATCGTCTCGTAGCCGAGGATGTCCTCCGGCATGTAGGTCGGCAGTCCCTGGATGCGCTCGAACCTGGCGTCGATCGCCATCGCGCAGGCGCTGACCAGGTCGGTCTTACCGGTGCCGGTCGGCCCCCGGAACATGATGTGCGGCTGGCGCAGCTTCTTCCCCTGGCTCAGCTTGTCGGTGTACGGCAGGAGCGTGAAGAAAGCCCACGAGAGGATCCGCGCCGCGTCGTCGAGCCCGTACAGCCACTTGGTGGACTCCCTCTGGAAGCGCTGCACGACCTCGTTGGCGCGATCACGATCAACGGCGGGTCTGGTCTCGACAGTCATCGCTCGTACGAGCCGCCTTTCACACGGGAGGAACGGCGCACCGGGCCGCCCTGCGGCCGGTGCGATCCGGAAAAGTGCAAAGCATAACAGTGTCTCCGCCGAGACGCTACCGGAGCGACTTGGCATCCGGCCGGCGGAATGCCAACATGGACCGTTTGCCCGACGCCGCCGGAGTCGGGCGCGGGACGGCGGAACCGGGAGGAACGGAACGATGCCACTGATGACGGCCGAGGACTACAAGAACAGCCTGCGCGACGGACGGACGGTCTACTACCGGGGCCAGCGCGTGGAAGACGTCACGACGCACCCCGTGATCGGCCGCGCCGTCGACCACGCCGCCATCGACTACCGCATGGCCCACGACGCCTCGGATCGCCCCCTGGCCGTGGTCGACGGACCCAACGGCCCCTGCTCGCGCTACTACGCGATCCCCCGCACGCCGGAGGATCTGCTGCAGCGCAGCGCGCTCATCGAGCGCTCCACCGCGCTCGGCGGCACGCTGGTGATCCTGATCAAGGAGATCGGGACGGACGCGCTGCTGGCCCTGCGCCTGATCGCCGGGCACCTCGACCGCACGAAGAAGACCAGTTATCTGAAGCGCGTCGAGGCGTTCCACGCCCACTGCCGAGACCGCGACCTGGCCGTCGCGGTTGCTCAGACCGACGTGAAGGGCGACCGGAGCAAGGGGCCGACCGGGCAGGACCATCCCGACTACTACGTGCGCGTGGTGGCGCAGGACGCCGACGGCCTGACGCTGCGCGGCGCCAAGGTGCACACGTCGGTGTCGACCAACGCCCACGAGATCATCGTGCTGCCGACCCGCAACCTGTCCGCCGGCGAGGAGGCCTACGCGGTCGCGTGCGCAGTGCCCGCCAACGCGCCCGGCCTGACGATGCTCGCCAGCGGCTACGGTCGGTCGGGCAACGCCTTCGAGCATCCGATCAGCGCGACGCACAAGATGATGGAGACCCTGACCGTCTTCGACGACGTCAAGGTGCCCTGGGATCGGGTGTTCCTGAACGGCGAGGTGGACATGGCGGGGCCGCTCGCCAAGACCTTCGTCGAATTCCACCGCTTCACCGCGGTGAGCTACAAGCTGCCGCTCGTCGACCTGTTCGTCGGCGCCTCGCACCTGATGGCGGAGTACAACGGCATCCTGCGCGCCGGGCACGTGCGGGACAAGCTGGCGAAGCTCATCAGCTACGCGCAGATCTGCCGCGGCATGACCCGCGAGGCCGCGCGCGAGGCGAGCGTCGTGGACGGCGTGGCGGTACCGAATGCCGAGCTCATCAACATCGCCAAGCTGCACTTCGCCACCAACTACCACCAGGCGCTGGCCTGGGTGCAGGACATCGCCGGGGGCCTGCTGGCGACCGGCCCGAGCGCCGAGGACCTGGAGGACCCGAAACTGGGCGCACTGATCGACAAGTACCTGGGCGCGGCGGGAGGGTCGGCCCGCGACCGCCTGCGGCTGATGAACCTGATCGCGGAGATCACCGCCACCGACTTCGGCGGCTACCAGGCGGTGCTGGCGGTGCACGCGGAGGGCAGCATCGAGGCCGAGAAGATGACCATCTGGCGCCAGCACGACATCAAGCCGAGCGTGCGCTACGCGAAGCGGCTGGCCGGGATCGAGGCCTGATCAGGTCCGCATGACGCGGAACGCGAGCGGGGGGGCGGGCTTTTCCGCCTCCGCAAGCGCATCTGCGATCAGGTGGTGCTGCGGCGACAGGTGGCAAACGGGGTCGGTGGCGGTGGCGTCGCCGGTCATCAGGTAGGCCTGGCAGCGGCAGCCGCCGAAATCGATCTCGCGCCGGTCGCAACTCCGGCACGGCTCGGGCAGCCAGTCGGTGCCGCGGAACCGCTGGAAGACGTCCGACGTGAACCAGATGTCCTCGAGCGACGCGTCCCGCACGTTGGGGAACTCGAGGCCGGGGATCTCGCGCGCCGTCTGACACGGCAGGGCCGCGCCGTCCGGCGCGACCGCCATGAAAACCATGCCCCAACCGTGCAGGCACGCCTTGGGAAACTCCTCGAAGTAGTCGGGCAGCACGTGCACGACGTCCAGCCGCCCGGTGCTCGCGGCCAGCTTCTCGTCCACCACCCGCTGCGCACGCTCGACCTGCGCCCGCGTCGGCATCAGCGCCGCACGGTTGCGGAAAGCCCAGCCGGTGTATTGCGTGTTGGCCAGCTCCAGCCGGTCGACGCCCCAGGTGAACGCCGTATCGATGACCTCCCCGATCCGTTCCAGGTTGTGCCTGTGCAGCACGACGTTCAGCGTCACCGGGAATCCGATCCGCTTGGCCGCGAGCACCGCGTCGCGCTTGCGGGCGAAGGACGGCGCTGCGGCCAGCCAGTCGTTGGCCTCCGGATCGGTGTCGAGCAGGCTCACCTGCAGGTGATCGAGCCCCGCCTCGCGCAGGCGCTCGATCATCCTCTCGTCGGCTACCGTGGCCCCGGTGCTCAGGTTCGAGTAGAGCTCGCAGTCGCGCGCGGCGCGGCACAGGTCGAGGATGTCGCGGCGGACGAGCGGCTCGCCGCCGGAGAGATGAAGCTGCGCCACGCCCAGCTCCGCCGCCTGCTCGAAGACCCGCACCCAGGTGGCGGTGTCCAGCTCGTTCTTGTAGCGGGCCAGCTCCAACGGGTTGCTGCAGTACGGACACTGCAACGGGCAGCGGTAGGTGATCTCGGCCAGCAGCGCGCGCGGCCGGGGCAGCTCAGTCGGCGGCGGCGTCATGGACCAGTCCTCTCTCGGCGAGCTGGCCGAGGAACTCCCGCACGTCGTCCTCGGGCTCGGCCCCGGGAAACATCTCCTTGAGCGCCGCCACGATTTCCTCCAGCGACCTTCCGTCACACAGCTTGACGATGGCGGCGCTCGGCTCGTTGAGCAGCATCATCTCTTCGGGGAAGACGAGCTGGTGCTCCTTGCGCACCTTGTCCCAGCGGTAGCGGGTGTGGGGCGCCAGCACCGGACGGCGGATGCCGCCGTCCATCGTCATCCAGCCGCCCCGTCGGTCGGCGTCACGCACTGATGATAGATGGCGTCGAGCTGCGCCCACAACAGATCGCACTTGAAGCGCAGCGCCGCCGCGGCGCGTTCCTGCTCCGGGCGCGTGATGCAGTGATCCAGGACGATGCCCAGGCCGTGGTCGGTGTCGCGCGGCGCCTGCGTGAGACGCGAGCGGAAGTACGCCAGCGCCTCGGGATCGATCCAGGTGTAGTGCTCCTCGAAGGCGGCCAGCCGGGTCGCCATCAGGTTCGGGGAGAAGAGCTCGGTCAGCGACGAGGCGACCCCCTCGACCCACGGGCGAGTCTCCACGAACTTCACGTAGGCGTCGACCGCGTAGCGCACCCCGGGCAGCAGGCGGCGATCGTCCTCGAGCTCCTCGGGCGCCACGCCGGTGGCGGCGGCCAGCCTGAGCCACTTGTCGATGCCGCCGGGACCGGTCTCCGTGCCGTCGTGATCGTGGATGCGCTGGATCCACTTCTGGCGGATGGCGCGATCGGGACACCGCGAGAGCAGGATGGCGTCCTTGATCGGGATGTTCTTCTGGTAGTAGAAGCGGTTGGCGACCCAGAGCTGAAGCTGCTCCCGGCTCAGCCGGCCGTCGTTCATCAGCCGGTGGAACGGATGCTTGTCATGGTAGCGGGCCTGCCCGATCGCCCGGAGCTTCTCGGTGAACTCATCCCGTGACCACGGTTTCATTGGCGCTCCCCACCGATCCGCGGCGGCCCCTGACGCCGCCCGCGGCCGCTCCCTGACTCCTCAGAGATCGAAGACGTCCCCGTCCGCGCCGACCCGGAGCCCGGCCGCGTCGACGCGGCGGCGCTGGGGGCTCGAGTCGTTCAGCATCGGGTTCGTGTTGTTGATGTGCACGTAGACGCGGTGGCGCACCGGCAGGCCGCCGATCCACCCGAGGCTGCCGCCGTCGCCGTCCACCGGCAGATGCCCCATCTCGCGCGCCGTGATGTCGGTGATGCCGGTCGTGCGCGGCTCCTCGTCGGACCAGAAGGTGCCGTCCATCAGCAAGGCATCGGCTCCGTCCACCGCGGCGCGCAACGCGTCGTTGACGACCGGCACGCCGGGCGCGTAGACGAGCTTCGTGCCGCGCGCGACGTCGGTTATCTCAAGTCCGATCACGGATCCGACGGCGTCTGCCGCCGCCGTGCCGACGACGAACCGCGGCACGTCGCGTCCCGCCTCGAAAGCCTGCAGCCGGAGCCCGCTCGGTTTGCCGTCCGCGCCCGCCGGCAGGTCGGTCGGCCCATCGAGCGACAGGTCGATCCAGGGTCGCGGGGCGAAGTGCGACAGCACCGGGGCCACCGGGAAATGCTCGGTCAGCCACTCGCGCACGAGCGGCGTCGATACGACCGGGAACGAGCAGCCCTCGCGGATGAGCAGGAGCCCCGACATGTGGTCGAGCTCCGCGTCCGTGAGCACGCAGCCCGCAATGGCCGTCGCGCGCCCGCCGCCGCCGGCCGGCGTCAACTCGGGCGTCGCCTGGATCTGCTGCCGGATGTCCGGAGAAACGTTGAAGAGGAACCACCGATCGCCGTCGGCGGTAATGGCGAGGGAAGATTGGGTGCGTGCGGAGATCTCGGGAGACCCCGCACGCACTCCAGAACAGTTCGGGCACCGGCAGTTCCATTGCGGCAATCCGCCGCCGGCCGCCGAGCCCAGGATCCGAACGCGCACAGCGAACGACCCTGTAGATCCCGCCTAGCGGCTGTTGACGTAGAAGGTGACTTCCATCGACAACGAGATCGCTTTGAACTCAGGCTTCGTCCAGGTCATCTTGGCTACTCCTTGGTAGTTCCGAAGAAAACGCCGTGAACTGTGAATGGGGGAGAATACCACCCTCGTCAAGCGTGCGCAAGGGGCGGCGTGCGATTTTCCGATTCGGCCGCCTTGAAGGTGACCTCGGTACCGCGGCGGGGTCGAGTGGCGGCTCCCCTGCCACCGGCGTGCCGTCAAACGCGGAGGGTTCGCCAGCGTCCGCTGCGAAAGAGCCGCTGCATCAGCAGCACCTGCACGGCCGGCGCCGCCACCCACGCGAGCAGCGCGCCCTCCGGCTCCCAACCGAGCCCGATCAGCAGGATCAGCGTCAGCGCCAGCAGGACGCCCCACTGCGTCGCGACGGTGTAGCGGAAGATCGGCTTCGTGTCGCCCGCCCCGGTCAGCGCTCCCTGCGTGCCGATGCTGAGCGAGCTGAAGAACTGCGCCACCGCGAACCAGCGCAGCACCGTGGCCCCGAGCGCGGCGACTTCCGGGTCGACGATGAACAGCGCCGCAATCGGCTCGGCGAGCACGAACGTCGCCGCCACCACCCCGGCCATGATCAGCCCGAGCAGCAGCACGCTGCGCTGGCCCACGGAATGCGCCAGATCGAACCGCCGCGCGCCGACCGCCTGGCCGACGAGGGTCGCCGAGGCCACCTGGAACGCCAGGGCCGGCAGCACGCTGACCAGGCGCACCTGCAGGCCGACGCCCACGGCGGCGTGCAGCGACGCCCCGAGCGGCACGACGCCGAGCAGGGCCAGATAGACGAGCCGCGCCCCGTTGCGGGCGATGGCGGCCAGGGCCGGCGACGTCCCGATGCGCAGGATGCGCCGCACCAGCCCCCAGTCGACGCCCCCCCAGGGCCGCACCCGCAGGCGGGCGTGCGGAGTGCCGCGCACCAGCAACACGAGGTAGACCGCCGCCCCGAGGCCGCGCGCCGCGACCGTGCCGATTGCCGCCCCCGCCACGCCGTAGGCGGGCACCGCCCCGACGCCGAAGACGAAGACGTAGTTGAGGCCGATGTTCAGCACGCTGACCACCGCGGCGAGCTTCAGCGGCGTCAGCGTGTCGCCGGTCCCCCGGAAGACCGCCGCGGCCACGACGCTCGTCCACAGAAAGAGCGTGCCCAGGAAATAGATGTGCAGGTAGGGGACGCCGTGCGCCAGCGTCTCGGCGCTCGCCTGCAACGCCGTCAGCAGCGGCCTGCTCGCCAGGTATCCGACCAGCGTGGTCGGCACGCCGAGCAGGACGACGAGGCGGAAGCTCTGCCGGACCGCGCCGTCGACCTGCGCGCGGTTCCCCGCGCCCACGCCCTGGCTGACCAGCGTGATCACGCCGGTCGCCACCGCCAGCGCCGCCGACTCGAGCAGGAAGGTGACCTGCCGGTTGAGACCGATGGCCGCCGTCGCCTCGCTGCCGAGCCCCCGAACCATCAGGAAGTCGGCCGTGCCGAGGCTCAGCTCCAGCACGCTGTAGACCAGGGTGGGCCAGGCGAGAGCCCAGATGCGGCGGTACGAGCCGCGGTCTTCGGATTCAGGCGACGAAGCGGGCATCTATCTTGCTTTCGAAGTGCTCGGTGAGCATCTGAGACCCACGGCCCAAGCCGGACCAGTGTATATCAAGGTAATATACAACTCGGCAGTGATCGATGTCGGTTCGATCGTTGGATTCCAATGGGATGACGGTAACGCCCGCAAGAGCGCCGTCAAGCATGGCGCCACCCGAGCGGAAGCCGAGCAGGTGTTCCTCACCGAGCCGCCGCTGATCGTCGAGGACGCTCGCCACAGCCAGGCCGAGCCTCGCTTTCACGCGCTCGGGGTGACGAGGCAGGGGCGCCGGTTGCACGTCACGTTCACGTTGCGGGAGGACGATACCAGGATCCGCGTGATCTCCGCCCGCGACATGCACCGTACGGAGAGAGCCCGATATGACCAGCACGCGTGAACGGCCTGCCCGGTTCCGAAACGAGACCGAGGAGAGAGCCTTCTGGGAGACCCATGACTCGAGTGCGCACGTCGACTGGGAGCGGGCAACGCGGATCCGGTTCCCCAACCTGAAGCCGTCGACGAAGGCGATTTCCCTGCGGCTCCCGGTCGATCTGCTCGAGCGCATCAAGGTGGCCGCCAACCAGCGGGATGTCCCCTACCAGTCACTGATCAAGGTCTGGCTGGCAGAGAGAGTCGATGCGATGCAGCCCCGGACGGAACTCTCCGCGTCACAACGACCGGACGACTGACATGACCGGCGCGGATCGCGTCAGGACCGGGAACGCCAAGCGCAAGCCGACTCCGCTCGCGCAGGAGGGCGCGCGGCGAGCGGCCGCGAGCGTCACGGCCGCGGTCTCGACGCTGGCCACGCTCGTCGCCTTTCCGACGGTGGCCGCCCCGCCGGCGCCGAACGTGCAACTGGCGGCGTTCCGGCGCCTGAAGGAGTATCTCTCGCGCGTTTGCGACGACTGGGGCTTCGACGTCGAGGACCACGGGGCGGCCGTCGTGATCGGCCTTGGACGGGCGCAGGACCGCCTGGGGATCCTGACCCACGGGGACGTGCAGCCGGCGGATCGCGAGCGCTGGCGCGGCGACCCGTTCCGCCTGGATGCGACGAGCGAACCGGGACGGCTCATCGGCCGCGGCGTCGAGGACGACAAGGCGTCGATCGCCACCGCGCTCCATGCCATGCGCGCAGTCAGCGGCCTCGGCGTCCCGTTGCGGCGGCGGATCGAGCTCATCGTCTCGATGACGGAGGAATCGGACTGGACCCCGTTCCGGGAGTTCGTCCGGGGCTGGGACCCGCCGGCGCTGAACGTGGCCCTCGACGCCAAGTACCCCGTGGTGACCGCAGAGAAAGGCACGGGCGGCATCTTCCTGACGGTCCCGCCGGACACGCCCGACCAACCGCGGCCGGTTCGGCGCGGCGCCCGTCTCGTGTCGCTCACCGGCGGCGAGGCGCGGACCCGGGTTCCCGCCGCCGCGGTGGCGGTCATCGAGGGCGGGAACCGGGAGCTGGCGGAAGAGCTGCGCGCCGCCGCGGATCCGGCATGCGGCGTGACCTTCGCACTGGAATCGGAAGGCGACGTGCTCACGGTCCGGGCGCGCGGCGTGGCCGCCCACTCGTCCACGCCCTGGGAGGGCCGCAACGCCGTCACGCACCTGGCGGCGCTGCTGTCGCGCCGCGACTGGCCGCCGACGCCCGCGAGCCGCATGCTGCAGCTCGTCGTCGATCTGGTCGGCACCGGCGACCTCGCCGAGCGCTTCGGCGGCCTGGCCTGCACGCATCCGTTCATGGGTCCGCTCACCCTCGTCCTCACCCGCCTCTACGCCTGCGAGGACGGGGGCCTGGAGGCGTGCCTCAACATCCGCTGCCCGGTCGGACGCAGCAGGGAGCAGGTCGAGGCACAGGTGCGGGAGGCGGTGGCAGGCTGGACCGCGCGGCGCGGGGGCGCGGCGCCCGGCTGGCGGCTCACGATGGGGGACCCGTACTACCTGGAGTCGGCGCCCCACGTGCCGGTGCTGGTCGACGTCTACCGCCACTACACGGGGCAGCACGACGCGGGCCCCGTGGCGGTGGGCGGCGGCACGCAGGCGCGCCTGCTGCCCAACGGGGTCAACTTCGGGCCCTCGATGCCCGGTGCGGCCTATACCGGGCACAGCGACCACGAGTTCGTGACGGTCGAGCAGTTCCGGCTGAACCTGATGATGCAGGCGGCGATGCTGGTGGAGCTGGCCGCCGGGTGACGGACCTACTGCTTCCTCGCGGTCCAGTCGCCGGAGCCGTACCAGACGAAGTGGCCCTCGTTGCCGGCGATGGTGGCGCCGTCGATCTCGCCCGAGAGGTTGATCGGCATGTCGCCGTCGAGGTCCGGGACGATGAACACGAACTCGATCGCGTTGCCGTCCACGGAGCCTTCGACGGGCAGCGTGCCCTCGCCGTCGTGCATGTCGATCTCGCCGCCCAGGGTGGCGCCGCTCTGCTCGAACGTGACGGTCCAGGTCTGCTCGCCGGTCTGGGTGTCGAGCTCGATCCGCCAGACGCCGCTCACGTCGGACTGGGCGCGGAGGCCGGCGCCGGAGAGGCCGAGCACCAGGGCGAGGCCGGTGCATCCCAGGATGGCTGTCGTCAGCGTACGTCTCGTCATCATCACTCCTGTCCGCTCTTGGGCTCGCCAATTCTACGGCACCGGTCCCGCGACACAAACCTGACGCCGGCGCCCATCGCCGGTTCAATCGACAGGAACGACGGGGACACGAGTAGAATGTGTGGCCGGCCGGCGCGGGCGACGTCCGCGGCCCGCCGGCCAGCAGTTCGCAGCGGCGGGAACCAGACCGCGATGCCGCCGGGCGTCGCCACGAGAGGAGCGCCCGAATGACTGACGCGACCGCAGGCTCTGCCGATTCCGCGCCGAACCGCTGGCTGCCCCTCATCGGCGGGGTGCTGATGAATCTGGCCCTCGGCGTGATCTACGCCTGGAGCGTCTTCGTGGCGCCGTTCGACGCCGACTTCGGCTGGACGCGCACCGAGGTCTCGGTGGTCTTCACCATCGCGATCCTCTCGGTCGGCTCCTGGTTCGTGGTCGCCGGCTTCCTGCAGGACCGCTTCGGACCGCAGAAGGTCGCGGCGTTCGGCGGCGTCCTCTACGCGCTCGGCTTCTTCCTGGCGAGCCAGACCGAGTCGCTCATCTGGCTCTACGTCACCTTCGGGGCGATCGCCGGCGCCGGCAACGGCTTCGGCTACGCGATCCCCATCCCGGTCTGCTCGAAGTGGTTCCCCGACCGGCGCGGCCTCGCGGTCGGCCTCGTCGTGGGAGGCTACGGCGCCGGCTCCGGCATCTACGGTCCGCTCGCGCGGGAGTGGCTGATCCCGACCTACGGCTGGCAGGGAACGATGCAGATCTCCGCGGTGATCTTCCTGGTGATGACGCTGGCGGCCGCGTATCTGCTGAAGAACCCGCCGGCGGGCTACCGGCCTCCGACCCCGGCGGCGGCGCCTGCGGCGGGCGGCGCGCCGAAGGCGGCCCCCGCAACGGCACGCGACTTCACCACGCCGGAGATGGTCCGCACCCCGACCTTCTACCTGCTCTGGATCGCCTACTGCCTCGGCGCGGCGGCCGGCCTGATGGTGATCAGCCAGCTCGTCCCGGTGGGTACGGCGGCGGGACTGGGCGCGGCGGCGGCCCTCGGGCTGACGATCGGCGCCATCGGCAACACTGGCGGGCGAGTGCTCTCGGGCTGGATGTCCGACACGTTCGGCCGGCTCAACACGCTGCGGCTCATGGTGCTGCTCTCGGCCGCCGCGCTCCCGCTCTTCCCGCTCTTCGCGGGACAGGTCGTCCTCTTCTATCTGCTGCTCGTCGTCATCTACTACTGCTACGGCACGCTGCTGTCGGTCTTCGCCTCCACCTGCGCCGATTTCTACGGCACGAAGCACATGGGGGTGAACTACGGCCTGCTGTTCTCGGCGTGGGGCGTCGCGGGCATCGTGGGGCCCGTCATCGCGGGCCGCGTCTTCGATGCGTCCGGCAACTACGAGCTGGCGTTCTACCTGGCGGCCGGGCTGTCCGTCGTCGCACTTGCCGCGCTCATGCTGGCGAAGCAGCCGCAGGCACCGGCCCAGGCCTCCTGATCGGATTCGGACGGGACCATGCCTGAGCCACCGAACAGCAGCACGGGACGCATCATCGCCATCGTCGGCGATCTCGGGGATCGCCTCTGCCGGTTCACCCAGCGCTGGATTCCCGACTCGTGGGTCGTCTGCATGCTGCTGACCGTGGCGGCGCTCCTGCTGGCCATGTTCGGCGCCGGGGCGAGCCTGAACGAGTCGGTCCTCGCCTGGGGCGACGGCATGTGGGCGCTGCTCGAGCTGGGGATGCAGTTCTCGATCGCGATGATCGCGGCGCACGCCTGCGTCTCGTCCCGCCCGGTCTACCGGTTCCTCGACTGGCTGGCCGGCCTGCCGGATCGCAACAAGCCGGTGCAGGCCATCTTCCTCATCGGCGCCTACGCGCTGGTCACCGGCTATCTGAACTGGGCGCTCAGCGTGGTGGCGTCGGCGCTGTTCGTGCCGTTCGTCGCCCGCCGCAATCCGAAGGCCGACATCCGGGTGATCATCGCGGCCGCCTACCTCGGGATCTGCACCATCTGGCACGGCGGCCTGTCGGGCTCGGCGCCCCTCATTCTCGCCACCCCCGGCAATCCGCTGCTCGCGCCGGCGAGCGGCGAGCCGGTCATCGACCGCCTGATCCCGGTCACCGAGACCCTGTTCATCCCGTTCAACCTCGTCTTCATCGCCATCCTCGGGGCAGTCGCCCTGGCGATGGTGATGCTGCTCCACCCGCGGCAGAACGCCCAGACGCTGACGTCCGAGCAGATCGACCGGATGATGCCGACGCTCCCCGAGGACCAGGCGCCGGAGACGCCGGCCGCCCGCATGGAGGCGTCCCGCGGCTGGATAGTCCTGGCCGCGATCCTGATCGGGTATCCCCTCGGCTACTCGATGGTCACCCGCGGCTTCGGCGCCACCTGGACCATCAACGCCTACAACGCCGTCTTCCTGGTGGCGGCGCTGCTGCTCCAGGGACGGCCCGCCAACCTCGTGCGCGCGTTCGCCAACGGCGCCCGGACCGCCTCCGGGGTCATCCTGCAGTTCCCCTTCTACGCGGGCATCTTCGGCGTCATCAACAACACCGGCCTCGGCGCCTGGCTCGGCGAGCTGTTCGTCACGTTCGCCACCACCGAGACCTACCCGCTGGTCGTCTACTTCTATTCCGGCTTCGTGAACCTCTTCGTGCCGTCCGGCGGCTCCAAGTGGCTGATCGAGGCGCCCTACCTGCTGCCGGCCGCGCGGGAGCTGGGCGTGTCCGCCACCACCACCGTGCTCGCCTACGCCTACGGCGACGCGACGACCAACTTCATCCAGCCCTTCTGGGCGATTCCGATCCTGACCGTCACGCGACTGAAGTTCGGCGACGTGCTCGGCTACACGGGGATCGTGGCGGTCGTCTGCGTGCTGATCAGCGTGATCGCGATGCTGATCATCCCGACGGACTTGTAGGTGGCTGGACCGACGCTCGCCGCAGAGTCTGCCTGACGGCGCCATGCAGGGTGCAGGGGGGGTGCAGACAGGTCCAAACACCTCAGATGAATGAGTTTGATTCCAACACGATTATCGGCACTTTCGGCGAGTTGCTCGTTCAAATTGCGACTCTTCCAACACGGCGTTCAGGCTGCTCCGCCGCTGAAGGATTCGGGTAACGACCTCATCGCGGTCAGGGAACGCGTGTTCAGAGCCATCCAGGTCAAGACGACGACCCAGGATCGCTTCGACCTTCGCAAGCCTTTCATTTGGCTCCAATAGCCTTCCCGTCGCGCAGCTCGCCCGATGCGAATTGAGCGCTGATAGAGTTGATCATCTGTTTCAATCGGGCACGGGCACACAAAGGAGGCCATAGAATGGGGAGTGCTTATTCTTCTCCATCCCGAAGTTTTCCCGGCAGAAGCGCCCCGAGACGTTCCAGAACAACCCGGGCTCCCCGTTCCATGTCCCAAGCATAGCCGTGCGAGAGTAGCGGGCCGATGTCCGCAGCAAACCGGGGGTCCAACAGCTTGGCGGCGAGATCCTGCGCGAAGAGCGCGCGCGTCACGTGATGATTCCCGTGGTCCATGTACTGTTGGAACGCTGCGATGATTCGCTGGGGATTCGTTCTCTCGTCATCGAGTACCGTCGCCAGGTCAAAGAGATCCCGGCCTTTCCTGCGCTGGTAGAGCGCGCGGAGCTTGGTGCCGAGCAACTCGTCCAGTTCGTAGGTGACGACCTCGGAGTCGCCCGCGAACCATCGTGATTCCACGACGAAGGGGACTCTGGCGAGCTCAAATACGGAGAAGTGCTCGCGCGAGTTTATCTCTATCTTCAATCGTAGCGGGAGGGGCGGTGTACCCTCGGCATCGAAGCGATACACGAGAGTCACCCGCCCTTCGGTCTGCTTCCAACGAGGCACGCCCAGCCAGGGATTGCTGTGCCGCCGCGCATCGCGAGCCCTTCGGCCAAGACCGGATGCGAGAAGATCTCTACCAGCGCCCGGCTCAGAACCAGGTCCTGCTCGACCTGAGCATCCTGTACCCAGGGTGCGCGGGTCCGCCAGGCGGTGACGTAGTCGCGGGGAATCACCAGTCCGGCTCGACGTCAACGTTGATCCGCAGCAGCCAGTCGTCGGAACGCGGCGCGTGCTCGAGACCGGCCGCCGGCAGGAGTGCGGTGACCTGTCGACCGGTTCGGCGTACGTGCGCCTTCAGGGATATCACCTTGTCCGCGGCGCCAACCCGCTCGAGAAGGTAACCGAGGCGTTGCGCCCAGGAAACGGGCGCCGTCTGCGCCGCAGTCACCAGCCGCTGGGGATCGATTCGTTCGGCAAGCTCCGAGAGCACGGTCGCCACGTTGTCCAGCCCCCCGGCGCGGCGCTCGTAGCCCACGAGATCGACTGCCGTCGCCTCGGGCGTCGAGACCAGGACCGTTCCGCGCGGGGTGTTGAAACGCAGCAGCGGCACCGCGGCGATGCGCCGGCGCGCGATGAACGATGCCCGAACGGACCCGCAAGAGATCGGCCGGCGGCTGCTGGCAACGGCTACCTGGAATTCCTGGGGTCGATGATGTGCGGCGCCATGGTACTGCGCGGCCGACAGCAGCGCCGCGTAGTAGCGGAGCTTCCGATACTCCATCAACGCCGGGATGAACTGGTCGGCCGGCAGACAGCCCAGACTTCGGTACTCGGGCGGCACGACGACGTAGAATCCGCGGGCGGGACTGGCGACCTTCCTCTGCTTGATCAGTCGCCCCAGGGCGAGCTTCGACGCGGTGCCGGACACGCCGAGTGCGGATCGCATCTCTTCCGCGGTGAAATGGTAGCGACCGGCCGCGGCCAGATCGTCGACGATGGTCCTGGCTCTGGGTCTGGGCCGATCTGCTTTCACAATCACAAAGTATCATTTTTCGATGCTTTCCGAACGCAGACGCTGTCGCGCGGCGTGCCGCTCGACGAATGATGCGGAGCATCCCCGCGCATGGAGACCGATTCGTTCAGGTCGAACGCGCGAGCGGATTCTGCTCGATGACGTAGTCGTTTACCGGCCGGCCGCGGACCACGTGCTCCTGGATGATCCGGTCGAGCACGTCGGGATCGCAGGCCCGGTACCAGATGCCTTCCGGATAGACGACGGAGATCGGCCCGCCCTCGCAGACCCGCAGGCAGTTGGCCTTGGTCCGGAGCACGCCGCCCCGCTCGGAGAGGCCGAGCTCCTTGAGGCGGCGCTTCAGGAAGCCCCACGCGGCGAGGCTCCGCTCCTTGTCGCAGCACTTCGGGACCGTCTGATCGCAGCAGAGAAAGATGTGCCGGCGGGCGACATCGACGCCGACCGCGGCGGCGACACGACGCTGGCTGTCGAGGCTGCCCGGCTCGGCCGTGGACGGGCTGGCGGCAGGACTCGACGGGCGGGAAGGCTCCAAGTTGCCGTAGGATAGCACGCAGGGTTCGGCCTCCCGCGCCGCCTCGGCGTCGCGCCGGCGGCCACGACTGCGCGACGTCGAGACCGGAACCATGGCAACACGCTTCCGCCTGTCGGCGCTGAACAACTGGACGTCGATCTTTCTGACCGCGGTCGAGCGCGGCGGCAACGCCCTGCCGCACCCGGCCACCCTGTTCGCCATCCTGTCGGGCGCCGTCGTCATCGTCTCCGGCATCGCGGTGCGCACCGGGATCGAGGCGGTCCATCCCGGCACGGGCGAGACCATCCAGCCGATCAGCCTGCTCACCGTGGCCGGCCTGCACCGCATCCTGGTCGAGATGGTGACGAATTTCACCAGCTTCGCGCCGCTCGGCACGGTGCTCGTCTCGATGCTCGGGATCGGCGTGATGGAGGCGAGCGGCCTGATCGGCGCGGCCCTGCGCCTGCTCGTTCTGTCGGCGCCGAAGCGGCTGCTGACGTTCGTGATCGTCCTCTCCGGCGTGCTCTCCAACACCGCCAGCGAGATCGGCTACGTGCTGCTGGTGCCGCTCGGCGGAATCATCTTCCTCGGCGCCGGAAGGCACCCGATCGCGGGCCTGGCCGCGGCGTTCGCCGGCGTCTCCGGCGGCTACAGCGCCAACCTGCTGCTCGGCACCATCGATCCGCTGCTGGCGGGCCTGTCCGAGGAGGCGGCGCAGATCGTGCAGCCGGGGTACGTCGTCAACCCCGCCGCCAACTACTTCTTCATGGTGGTGTCGACGTTCGTCGTCTCCGCCGCCGGCACCTGGGTGACCGAGCGCATCGTCATCCCCCGACTGGGCGAGTACAAGGGCGAGGAGCGCTCCACCGCCATCGACGAGCTGTCGGATCAGGAGCGGCGGGGCCTGCGCTTCGCCGGCGTCGCCATGGCGGTGTTCGGCGCCTTCCTGTTGTGGGGGACGGCGCCCGCCGACGGCTTCCTGCGCAACCCGGAGACGGGCAGCCTGCTGCGCTCGCCGTTCCTGTCGGGCATCGTCGCGTTCATCTTCCTCGGCGGCACCTGGGTGGGCATCGCCTACGGCGTCGGCGCGGGCCGGTTCAAGAGCGACACCGACGTGATGAACGGCATGGGGAAGACGATCGGCACCCTCGGAACCTATCTGGTGCTGGTCTTCTTCGCGGCGCAGTTCGTCGCCTACTTCAACTGGACCAACCTCGGCCTGATCATGGCCGTCAAGGGCGCCGAGACCCTGCGCGCCTCCGGTCTGGGCGGCGTGCCGCTGATGCTCAGCTTCGTGCTGTTGTCGTCGGCGCTCAATCTGCTCATGGGCAGCGCGTCGGCGAAGTGGGCGGTCATGGCCCCGGTCTTCGTCCCGATGTTCATGCTGCTCGGCTACTCGCCCGAGCTGACCCAGGCGGCTTACCGCATCGGCGACTCGACGTCGAACGTCATCGCCCCGATGATGTCCTACTTCGCACTCATCGTCGCCTTCTTCGAGCGCTACGACAAGACGTCCGGCATCGGCACCGTCGTCGCGACGATGCTGCCGTACACGGTGGTCTTCCTCGCCTGCTGGTCGGTGATGCTGGTGATCTGGATGCTCCTCGGCCTGCCGGTCGGACCCGGCGCCGGGCTGTACCTGTAAGCCGCCGCCGGACGCGCCACGGCGCTATTCCGGCAGCGCCAGGTCGATGCGCACCGCTCCTGCGAGATTCGCCGTCGTGTGCACGGCCACGTAGAGCCGCCCCTCCCGCAGGGCGTGCATCTCCGGGCCCGTGAGATCGAGACTCCCGGCGGCGCTCACGCTCCGCCGCGACAGGTACCGCAGCACCGGACCGTTCTCTGCATCCTCGTCCGGACCGCGGCGGTGGAGAGCCACCAGCAGCACCTGGTCGGCGATGGCCTCCGTCCCGCGGATCTGGTAGCGCACGGTGCGCGTGGCGGGACTGAGCACGAAGCTGGCGTCGACCCGCAGCCCCGGATCCGCCTGCACGCCGGCCACCAGCGGCACGGGGGCGGGGAGCGAGACCAGGCTCGGCGTGAAGTCGGGCGCCCGCCGGTGGCCGGTGCCCTGCTCGTAGGCGAACGCCAGCTCGATCAGGCGCGGCTCCGCCCAGGCCCGGCCGAGCAGTTCCACCCCGACCGGCATGTCGTCTTCGGCGAAGCCGCCCGGCACGGTGATGGCCGGCAGGCCGGACGTCGCGCTCAGGGCGCAGTTGCTGCCGGGCTGCGGCTGGCCGATGGGCCGCGCCGTCCTGCGGATGGTCGGGTACATCAGTGCATCGAGCTCCTGCTCGTCGAGCAGCGCGGTGACGGCGGCGCGAATCTCGTCCCGCTTCGCGAGGCTCGCGCGATAGTCCTCGGTGTCGAGCTCCTCGACCTCGAGCGAACGGGCGAGCCCCCCTTCGAGAATGCCGTGGTAGAGGCCCGCCGAGACGAAGTCCGCCAGCGAGCGGACATGGGCGCCGGGTGTCGCCTCGAGGTAGGCGTCGAGCTGAAACGGAAACTCCTGGCCGATGACCGAAGCATCGCGGGTGAGCTCGCTCGGATCGAGGTCGTCGATCTCGACGACCGTCGCGCCGAGCCGCTCCATGTCCTCGGCCGCGCGCGCGAGGACGTCGCGCACCGGCCGGCCGGCATCGCCCTCCTCGAGCATGGCCGCGACCAGGCCGAGCCGCGCACCGGCGAGCCCGCGCGCGTTCAAGGCGGCGGTGTAGGTGGCGGGCACGTTGCCCTCACTGAGCCGGGTCGTCTCGTCGGCCGGATCGAAACCGACCGTCGCGTCGAGCGCGTAGGCGAGATCCCGGACCGTCCGCGCGAGCGGGCCGCCGAAGTCCTGCGTCGTCGACAGCGGCACGATGCCGTCGCCGCTCGCCAGGCCCCGCGTCCCGCGCAGGCCTACCAGCGCGTGGTGCGCCGAGGGGATGCGGATGGATCCGCAGGTGTCGCTGCCCATCCCGAAGGCCCCGAAGCTCGCCCCCACCGCCGCCCCCGTCCCGCCGCTCGACCCGCCCGGATTGCGGGTCGGGTCGTAGGGATTGCGCGTCTGGCCCCCGAACGACGCCACGGTCGTGATGCCGCGGGCCAGCTCGTGCATGTTGGTCTTGCCGAGGACGATCGCGCCGGCCTCGCGCAGCCGCCGCACCTGCGTGGAGTCGTCGGGCGGCACCGAGGTGGCCAGCCCCAGCGTGCCGGCGGTGGTCGGCATGTCGGCGGTGTCGTAGTTGTCCTTGACCACCACCGGAATGCCGTGCAGCGGCCCCCGCACGTTGCCCGCCGCGCGCTCGGCGTCGCGCTCGGCGGCGACCTCCGCGGCGCGCGGGTTGACGGCGATCATCGCGTTGAGGGCCGGGCCGCGCTGGTCGTAGGCCTCGATTCGGTCCAGGTACGCCGCCACCAGCTCGACGGCGGTCACCGTCCCATCGGCCATCGCCGCGGCCAGCTCGCGAACCGATTTCTCCGCGACGTCATAGTCCGTCGGCGCGGCATCGGGCGGCGCGGCGCAACCGATCGCCAGACCGAGCAAGGCCGCCGGAACCGCTCCCGCTCTCACTGCGTGCTGTGACACTGAAAACCTCCAGATCAACGGTGAGCCGCATCGCCGTCAGACGAACCGGCAGTCCTGCCGCATGGCGTCGGCCAGCAGCACCCGATAGCGCGTCCTGTGCACCGCCACCGCCCCCAGGCTGGCCAGATGGGGAGTCACCCACTGGATGTCGAGCAGCGTGTACCCGCGCGCCCGCAGCCGCTCCACCAGCCACGCCAGGGCGACCTTCGATGCATCGGTCACCCGGTGGAACATCGACTCGCCGAAGAACGCCCCGCGCAGGGTCACGCCGTAGAGCCCCCCGACCAGCTCGCCCTCGCGCCAGGTCTCGACCGAATGGGCGAAGCCGGCGCGGTGCAGCGCCGCGTAGCTCTCGGCGATCTCCGCGTCGATCCACGTCCCGTCCGCGTCGGGCCTCGAGGCGCAAGCGGCGACCACGCCTTCGAACGTCCGGTCGACGGCGACCTCGAACCGACCCTGCTTCAGCACTCTTCTGAGCCGTCTCGACGCGTGGAAGCCGTCGAGCGGAATGATGCCGCGTTCCCGGGGCGAAAACCAGCGGATTTCACCGTCGATCGCCATCGGAAAGAAGCCCTTGCGATACGCCGCGAGGAGCATGCCGGAGGGGATCATGCGAAATGTCGTGTATATATTGTTGCGTGCAGACCGACCAGACTTCACCCGGCGTTTTCACCTCGGAAGCGATCACCGACGGCGTCCGTGTCCGGGTTCGGGCCCGGTATGCGCCTGACCAGTCCGAGCCGCTGCATCAGCGGTGGATGTTCCTCTACACCATCACGATCTCCAACGAGGGCGCCGAGACCGTCCAGTTGATCAGCCGTCACTGGGTCATCACCGACGCGTCCGACCAAGTCCAGGAGGTCAAGGGACTCGGGGTCGTGGGACGGCAGCCGACGCTCGCCCCCGGGGAATCGTTCGAGTACACCTCGGGCTGCCCGCTCGGGACTCCGTTCGGCTCCATGGAGGGAACGTACCAGATGGTCACCTCCGGCGGGCGCCGCTTCGACGCCGAGATAGCCGCGTTCGCGCTGTCCGGGCCGTATACGTTGCATTAGCGCGCCCGCATCGGCTCTACCGCGACGCCTACGGCTTCGAGCCCCCGGCGCAGCGTCATCGCGAGTTCGGCCGCCCCGGGCGTGTCGCCGTGGACGCAGATCGTCTCGCCGCTCAGCTCCAGCGGCGTGCCGTCGATCGCTTCCACGCTACCGTCGCGGACCATACGCACCGCGCGTTCTATCATCCGCTCCGGTTCATGGATGACCGCGCCCGGCCGCCGGCGCGAAACCAGCGCGCCGTCCGCATCGAAGGCCCGGTCCGCGAACACCTCCGGCACGACGTCGAGGCCCGCGTCGCGACCGGCGTCGAGCAGCACCGATCCGGACAGCGCAACCAGCGGCAGAGCGGGATCGAAGGCGGCGACGGCCTGCGCTATCGCATCGGCGACGCGCCGGTCGCGCCCCGCCATGTTGTAGAGCGCTCCGTGCGGCTTGACGTGACTGAGCGTCATGCTCTCGGCGCGGGCAATGGCGGCCAGGGCGCCGATCTGCGCCAGCACCAGGTTCTCGATCTCGTCCGACGTCAACTCGATGTCGCGCCGCCCGAATCCCTCCCGGTCGGCGAAGCCCGGATGGGCGCCGACGGACACGCCGGCGTCGCGGGCCGAGCGGACCGTCGCGCGCATCGTGTCGGGATCTCCGGCGTGCGCGCCGCACGCCACGTTGACGGACGTGACGTAGGACATCATCCGGCGGTCGTGCTCGGTCGCGCCGGCGCCGGTCGCCTCGCCGAGGTCGCAGTTCAGATCGATTCGCATCATGTGCCCCCAGTCGACTCCCGTCAATGATGCACCATCGCCGGACGCCGGGGCGGCTCGCAGGAGCAGTCCTGCCGCGACGGACCGTGGTTCCGGTTCCGCCGTACCGCTACACTGCACCACCGTCGGCAGAGGTCAGGCACACCATGAAATGGCTCACAACGACCGCCCTTGCACTCTTCCTGCTCGCTCCCGCCGCCGGCGCCCAGCCCGGCAACGGGCAGGCGATGGACGCCGACTTCGCGGATCGGGTCCGCGAATGGACCACGCGGCCCGAGTTCCTCAGCCCGCTGGTCGACCACCTGCCGGTCAGCGATCGCGTCCCGTCGCCGAAGGAGATCCTCGGCCACCACGCCGGGGCGCCGCGCGAGCTCACCTACTACGCGGAGATGCTGGAGTACTACGGGGCGCTGGCCGCCGCCTCGCCGCGCGTCTCGATCAGCCCCATCGGCCGGACCGACGAGGACCGCGAGATGGTCGTCGTCACCATCGCGAACGAAGCGACGCTCGCCGGGCTGGAGCGCTATCGCGGTGATCTCGCCCGGCTCGCCGACCCGCGCGGGCTGACCGAAGCAGAGGCACGGACGGTCATCGACCGTTCCAAGCCGATCTACGTCCTCATGGCCGGGCTGCACAGCGGCGAGACCGGCCCGCCGGAGATGCTGATGGAGCTCGCCTACCGGCTCGCGGTCGAGGAGGGGCCGCTCTTCGACCGCATCCGCGGCGAGCTGATCGTGGCCCTGATCCCCGCCGCAGACCCGGACGGACGCGACCGCTACGTCGACTGGTACTACCGGCACTTGATCGACATCACCGACGATCGCGACCGGATCGGCGGCCCGCCGTACTGGGGCAAGTACATCTTCCACGACAACAACCGGGACATCAACTACTCGCAGAAGAGCATGCGGAACGTGCTCGACTGGTATCTGCAGTGGCACCCGCCGGTGATGCACGACCTGCACGAGTCGGTGCCGTTTCTCTACACCTTCAGCGGGCAGGCGCCGCAGAACCCGTTGCTCGACCCCATCGTCTACGGCGAGCTGCCGTGGTTCGCGAACTTCGAGATGGCGCAGTTGACGAGCTACGGGATGCCCGGCGTCTGGACCCACGGCTTCGTCGACATGTGGTCGCCCGGCTATCTCGCGTTCATGGCCTCGAACCACAACGGGCTGATCCGCTTCTACGAGACGTTCGGCAACGGCGGGGCCACGACGATGACGCGCCGCCTGAAGACCGAGGACAACACGGCCGAGCAGGCGCGCACCAGCCGCGAGTGGTACCGGCCCTCGCCTCCCTACGAGGAGGTCGAGTGGTCGATGCGCAACAACACCAACTACAGCCAGACCGCCGCCCTGACCGCCCTGCAGCTCGCATCGTCGAACCCCGAGGTCATTCTCCGAAACTTCTACCGCAAGTCGAGGAACGCGGTGGAGGACGGCGAACGGAACCCGCCGCACGGCTTCGTCGTCCCGGCCGGGCAACGCGACATGACGCGTGCGGCGACGCTCGTCGACCTGCTGCGCATCCAGGGAGTGGAGGTCGGCCGCTCGGGAGAAGCGCTCGCGTTCGGCGACGAGACCTGGCCGGCCGGGTCCTACGTCGTCAAGGGCGGCCAGCCGTACTTCCGGCTCGCGAAGATCCTCCTGGGCAACCAGGAATTCCCCGACGACGGTCTGCGTACCTACGACGACACCGGCTGGACGATGGGTCTGATGCACCGGACCGAGGTGGTGGCCATCGACGACCCCGCGGTGCTCGACGCGCCGGTCGAGCCGATCGAGGAGGCGCGGGTCACGGGCACGGTCGCCGGAGACGGCCGGGCGCGGTTCGGCTACGCCGTCGCGCACTACGGCTCGAATCACCTGACGACCCTGCGCTACCGGCTCGGCGACGCGCCGGTGGAGGCTGCCGAGGAGGGCTTCGATGCGGCCGGGGTGGAGTTTCCGGCGGGGTCCTTCATAGTCGAGGCCCCTCCCGGCAGCGACCGCTCCGCGCGCCTCCGGGAGTGGATCGTCGAGCTCGGCCTGACCGCCGCCGCGCTCGACGAGCCGCCGGACATCCCGACGCACGCGGTCGATCTGCCCCGCCTCGCGATCTTCAGCACCTGGGGCAACACCCAGGAGGTGGGCTGGGTCCGGCATGCATTCGACCGGTTCGAGATCCCGTTCGATCTGATCTTCAAGGAACGGGTCCGGGAAGGCGACCTGGAGACCGACTACGACGTGATCCTGCTCCCGAACCAGGGCCGTACCGCCAAGGGCCTCGTGTTCGACATCGAGCCGCGCGGCGGGCCGCGGGCCTACACGAAAACGGACCGCTACCGGTTCCTCGGCGACTACGGCTCGTCGGAGGACATCACGGGCGGGATGGGAATCGAGGGGGTCCTCGAGCTGCAGCGCTTCGTCGCCGGGGGCGGGCTCCTGGTCACGCTCGGAGCGGCGAGCTACGTCCCGCCGGAGTACGGCCTCACGCGCGAGATCGACGCCCGGGGCCCCGGCTCAGGCTTCTACGCTCCCGGCCCGCTGGTCGAAGCGGAAATCGACCAACCCGGCCATCCCATCTTCTACGGCTACGAGAAGACGAAGACGCCGGTGCGCTACGCCAACGGACCGCTCCTCGACGTGCCGCGCCGGTTCCGCGACGACTGGGTGCTCATGTCGTTCACGAACGAGGTGCTGAGCGGTCACCTGCGCGGCGCCGATCGGATCGACGGCCGCCCCGCCGTCGTCGACGTGCCCCGCGGCGACGGGCGTGTCGTCCTGTTCGCCACCAACCCCTGCTACCGGTGGCAGAACCACGGCGAGTTCGGGATGCTGTTCAACACGATCCTGCACTACGACGATCTGGAGAGCCGGCCCGACAGCGAAAACCGGTGACTACGGCCGGGTCGCTTCCGGACGGGCGTTCGCGAGCGCGATCTCCCGCTCGGCCTCCGCGATCGCACCTTCCAGCCAGACGAGCCATTCGTAGCCGTACTCGTCCATGTACCAGGTCGACACCCTTCCGGCCGCCATAACGAACGCTCGGCGCTCCGCCGGCGTCGGCACATGGACATCCCCACCCGCCGCCTCGAAGACCGCAACCGCCTCGGCGGCGCGGTCCCGCGCCCGCGCCAGCGTCAACCGCGCCAACTCGTCGAAGCCGGCGCTGACGAGCTGACGGAGATCCGGTGGAAGCGCCTGGAAGGCTTCCTCGTTCATCAGCCACAGCGCCGCCCGATAGCCGTGGCGGTCCTGGGTCAGATACGCCAGACGCCCCTGCAGCCCGGCTTCGACGACGTCGACAACGCCATCGGCCGTGCCGCCGACCTCTCCGGCCTCGAGGTCGGCGGCGAGCGCGGACCGCGGCCCTGGTGCGGGTAACGCCCCGATCGCCCGCGCCCACGCCATCTCGACCGGCGACTCGGCGGTCCGCAGCGTAACGCCCCGCACATCGGCCGGGGCGCGCACCGGGCGCATCGTGGTGGCGATCCCGCGCCAGCCGCCGGCGCCGCCGAGCGCCATCAGCCGCAACCCGGTCCGGTGCAGAAGCGCGTCGCGCATGCGGGCGAAGAACGCTCCGCGGAACACCCACTCGACGACATCGTCGGTTTCGAGCAGGTACGGCACGTCGAGGACGTGAAGCTCCGGCATGAGGCGGCCGATATCGGGCACCGTCGTCCGGTAGACGTCTATCGTCCCCGCCTGCAGGCCCGCCAGGCACCGGGCGGGTTGGTCGCAGTGTGCGCCGTTCGCATCGATCTCGACGGCGATCCGCCCCCTCGAGAGCGCCTCTACCAGCGACTCGAACGCTACCGCCTCCGCCGACTCCGGGGCCGCCGCCGGCAGCACCATCGTGACGCTGTGGACGCCGCCGGCGCCGGACGCATCCACTCCGGTCTGCTCTTCGCTCGCCACGCCGGCACAAGAAACCACAGCGCAGCCAAGCAGGGCGGCACTCAGGTCAGGATGCAGGAAGCGCCGCACTATCCCACCCGCCCCGGATCCCGGGCATCCCGGCGCCCGGCTTCCATGTCCCTTCCCATAGTGCTCACGATAGCACCGCGCTCAGGTCAATGACGCCCGCTCCGAGTCGCCCATCTCGACGCCGCCGCCGGGGAAGTACTCCCGCCACCGTTCGGTCACGCGTTGCGCGACGTCGGGCCGGCAGGTCAGCTCCTGCGGATACGACGGCTTCATGCGGGCGTCGATCACGATGGGCGGGGTGTAGGAGAGGTGATGGCGCACCACGCGCGTCGCGCCGGCGTGGATGTCGGCGGCCGGCTCGAAGCGGGTGAACGTCGTCCAGAGGAAGTTCATCACCGAAGCCGCCGCGCGGTCCGGCTCGTCCGACAGGACGACGAGCGGCCAGCCGCCGAACGCGGGGTGGGTCGCCAGCCGCTCGGCGGCGCCCGGCTCGTCCGCGTACGCGGGCGCATCCACCACGAGGCAACCGGGGCAGAAAACCCGCACGGTGGTCACGCCCCGCGGCAGCTCAGCCGCCCGGAACCCGGCCGGCAGCTCGCGCACCGCGGGCCCGAGGCCGAGCCAGACGCCCTTCGACCCCTTGTTTACCTCCGGCCCGGTGTAGTCGAGCGTGTCCATCGACAGGTTGGAGAAGACGTAGAGGTCGGTCTCCGGGTTCGTCCTTTCGAGCAGGTGCACCAGCGTGCGCCGGAAGTCCCTCAGGTCCACCCGCTCGTCGGTCACCAGCAGGAACTTCGTCAACGAGAGTTGCCCCTCGCCGAGGATGCGGAACGCACTGGCCATCGCCTCCCGCGCGTAGCGCTGGCGCACGACGGCGGCTCCCAGCGAGTGATACCCCGTCTCGCCGTACGACCAGAGGTCGACGACACCGGGCATGACGAGCGGAAACAGGGGCGAGAGCAGCTCCTGCAGCAGGTCGCCGATGAAGAAGTCCTCCTGCCTGGGCTTGCCGACCACCGTCGCCGGGTAGATCGCATCCCTGCGGTGCGCCATCCGGTCGACGGTGAACACCGGATAGTCGTGGGCCAGCGAGTAGTAGCCGTAGTGGTCGCCGAACGGCCCTTCCGGCCGGCGGACGCGCGGCGCGACCGAGCCCATCAGCGCAAACTCGGCGCTGCCGAGCAGACGATGCGGCCCCATCCCGCCGACCACCGGCAGCCGCTGCCCGGCGATCAGCGACGCCAGCATCAGCTCCGGCACGTTCTCCGGCAGCGGCGCGATCGCCGCCAGCATCAACGCCGGCGGACCGCCGAGGAAGACGGTGACCGGCAACGCCTCCCCCCGCGCCTCGGCCGCCGCGTAGTGGAATCCTCCTCCCTTGCCGATCTGCCAGTGCATGCCGGTCGAGCGGGCATCGTGCACCTGCAGCCGGTACATGCCCAGGTTGTGCCCCGGCCGCTCCGGGTGCTCGGTGTACACCAGCGGCAAGGTGATGAACGGGCCGCCGTCCTCGGGCCAGCAGGTGACGGCCGGCAGGCGGTCGAGCCGCACGTCGCCGGTGACGACCTCGGTCAGCGGCGCCCGCGCGCGGGAACGGAGGCCGATCCCGACCAGCGCGCCGGCGACGTCGCGCGCCCCCCAGAGCTTCGCCGGCGTCGGCGGCAGCAGCGTCTCGGCCAACTCGACCAGGCGCCGGATGAGCTGCAGCGGGCGCGTCCCGAAGGCGAGCTCGGCCCGGCGCGCGGTCCCGAACAGATTGGTGACCAGCGGAAACGACGCGCCGGCTACGTTCGTGAAGAGCAGCGCCGGCCCGCCGGCGGCGATGACCCGCCGGTGGATCTCGGCCGCTTCGAGGACGGGGTCGACCGGCGCCTCGACGACCGCGAGGTCACCGTCGCGGCGCAGTTGGTCGATGAACGCACGGAGGTCGGGGAATCCGGTGCGACGCATGAGCACGCTGCCGACGATACATCACCGGGCGCGCCGCCGGGCGTGCTCGCGGTCGGCGTGCTGACGATCGCGCGGATCCGGAGCAGGCGGGGGCGGCTGGCCCGCATCTTCGCGCGGACGTCGGGAATCGCCGGGCGCCTCGGTGCGCGGCCCCATGACGCGGGGGTCGTCGGCGAGGTCGTCGAGCACCAGCGTGCCCATGCACCGCCGGGTGCCCGGCGCCTCGCGGGAACGTCGCACCTCACACGCTGCGCGGGCCACCGGCAGCCTCTCCCGGAAACGTCAGCATCGGCATGCGCGACATGGGACACGGCCCGCGGTCGCGGTGGAACCGCAGGCGAGCCGCCATCGCCGGCGGGACGCAGTCGCGACGAGGCTCCTCGAACCACTCGACGACGTCGCGGAGGTACCAGAGGCCCCAGCGCGCCACCGCCGCACCTGCGACAACGACGTACAACCACGTCATTCGAGCCCTCCCGTCGCCTTGCCGGCATCGCGTCGGTTCCCAATCGAACGTTCGTACGGCGGGCGACATGGCGACTATCGGCACGAGGGGGCAGACTCTGTACCCTGTCCGGCCGCCGCGCGCGGCGCGGGCGGACGGCTACAATGCGGACATGCACAAGACAGCCATGCGCGTCCCGGCAGGCCTCCTCGCCCTGGCGCTCCTCGCCGCGCTCGCGACCCGGCCGGCGGCCGCGCAGGCCGGCCGGTACCCCGCGTCGCGGCACGGCGGGAACTACATGTTCAACTTCTACTTCCCGCCGTCGCCGAGCTCGACGCCGTGGGCGCCCGCGTGGGCGCCGGACGGTCGGTCGGTGGCCGTGGCGATGGCCGGCTCCATCTGGCGCGTAGACCTCGCGAGCGGCGCCGCGGACGAGTTGACATACGGGGAGACCTACCACTCGTCGCCCGACTGGTCGCCGGACGGGCGCTGGATCGTCTACACGGCGGACCACGACGGGGAGGCGGTGCAGCTCGAGATCCTCGACGTGGCCACCGGGGAGGCGCATGCGCTGACCGACGACGACCAGATCTACGCCGACCCCGTCTTCTCTCCCGACGGGACCCGCGTCGCCTACGTGGCCACGACGCCGAGCGGCTACTTCAACGTGTACATCCGGCGGATCGCCGAGGGCCGGTGGGCCGGGGAGGGGATCGCGGTCACCCGCGACAACGACTTCGGCCGCAACCGGCTCTACTTCGGCCCGTGGGACATGCACATCACGCCGGCCTGGCTGCCGGACGGCAACGAGCTGCTCCTGGTCTCGAACCGGAACATCCCGCTGGGTTCGGGTCACGTCCTGCGCGTACCGGCGCGCGCCGGCGGCATCGACGACGCAGCCGTGGTGCTCCGGGAGCAGACGCTCTACCGCACGCGGCCCGACGTGGCGAGCGACGGCCGGCGCTTCGTCTACTCGTCGACGAGCGGCGCCGCCGACCAGTTCAACAACCTCTACGTGCAGCCGACGGCCGGCGGCGAGCCCTACAAGATCACCTTCTTCCAGCACGACGCGTTCCACCCGCGGTGGTCGCCGGACGACGAGTGGATCGCGTTCATCACCAACGCGGGCGGGTTGCCGCAGCTCGCGCTGCTGGAAACGCACGGCGGGGCCCTGCGCACCGTCACGATCGAGCGCCGGCGCTGGAGGCGGCCGATGGGGGTCCTGTCGGTCACCACCCGGGACGCCGCGACCGGCGCGCCGACCGGCTCCCGCATCCACCTGACGGCCTCCGACGGTAAGTTCTACGCCCCCGCCGACGCGTACGCGCGCGTCGGCGGGCAGGGCGACCACGTCTTCCACCACACGGGGCGGTTCACGGTGGAGGTACCCGCCGGGCGGACGGGCCTGACCGTCGTCAAGGGCTTCGAGTACCGGCCGCAGGAGGTCGCGCTCGAGGTCGGCGCGGGCGAGGTGGCCGAGCTGACCGTGGATCTGAGGCGCATGACCGACATGGCGGCCAAGGGCTGGTTCAGCGGCTCGACGCACGTGCACATGAACTACGGCGGCAACCTCCACAACACGCTCGAGAACCTCGTCATGATGTCCGCGGCCGAGGACCAGGACGTGGTCAACGAGCAGGTCGCCAACAAGGACAACCGCATCCTCGACCACCAGTTCTTCGTGCCGGGCGGCGGCCCGCATCCGGCGTCGACGCCGGAGCACCTGGTCGTGGTCGGCCAGGAGTACCGGCCGCCGTTCTACGGCCACGTCTTCATGTTCGGGATGCGCGACCACCTCATCTCCCCCTTCACGATGGGCTACGAGGGAACCGCCATCGAGAGCCTCTATCCGAGCAACACCGACATGTTCCGGAAGGCGCGGGCGCAGGGCGCCACCGTCGGCTACGTGCACGCCTTCGGCGGCGAGTCGGATCCCCTGAACGGCAACCTGGGCGGCGGCAAGGGTTTCATGGTGGACGCGGCGCTCCGCACGATCGACGGCATCGAGTGGTCCGACGCCGCGCGAGCCGGCTTCTTCCCGGTCTACGCCGCCTGGAACAACGGGCTGCGCGTGACCGCCACCGGCGGCGAGGACTCGATCAGCAACCTGCACCGGTCCAAGATCGTCGGCTCGGTGCGCACCTACGTGCACACCGGCGCCCGCGGGCTGGACATGGACGCCTGGTTCGAGGGACTCCGCGAGGGGCGCGCGTTCGTCTCGTCGGGCCCCCTCGTCGAGCTGACCGCAAACGGGCGCATGGCCGGGGACACGGTCGCTCTCCCGGCCGGCGGCGGCGCCGTCGCGCTGGCCGGCCGCGTCGAATCGATCACACCGCTGGAGCGCGTGTTCGTCGTCTGCCGGGGAGACGAACGGGCCGACATTCCCCTGAGCGGCGACCGGCGGAGTGTGGCGTTCGACATCGACCTCGATATGGACCGCAGCGGCTGGTGCCACCTGCGGGCCGAGGGCCGCCCGAGCGAACGCGCGCCGCTCGACGTCCGCTACGCGCAGGCGTTCACGAATCCGATCTGGATCACCGTCGGGGACCAGCCGATCCGCGACGCCGCCGCGGCGGAGTACGGCATGCGCTGGATCGACCGGCTGCGGGCGATGGCGGAAGAATGGCCCGGCTGGCGGTCCGACCGGGAGCGCGCGCACGTCTTCGCGCAGTTCGACGAGGCGCGGCAGGTCTACGAAGGGTTCGCCGCGGAGGCGCAGTGAACCGCCACGGGTTCGCACACCGGCGCCGGAAATCGGCTCACCTCCGCAGCGCGGATTGACGGCGATGGCGATCGAGGACCGTTGAGCGCCAGCCGTAAACGGCGATTATCATGACAATCGCGGTGCTGCGCGACACGCTCATCGCGTTCGAGTTGCCGGCTGGTCCCGCACCGTCAAGCGCAAGGCGATCGAGACGGCCAAGTTCTACTTCTTCGACACCGGCGTGGTCCGCACGCTACGCCGCCCGCCGCGCGTCAGCGAGGCGTCCGCCGACTTCGGCGAGCTCTTCGAGCCAAACATGAAGGCCATGTGCTGGCCCGAAATGCTCTTCCTGCGGGCAGATTCAGGTTCTTCCGACACCGGAGCGATTCCTGGGAATGCGCCGACGAGCGCCGGATGACGATCGGTGGATCTGGAAACTCCCATGAACAAGAACGAACTCCTCGCCCGGATATCGATAGACGCCAACATCTGCTTCGGCAAGCCCTGCATCCGCGGGCACCGTATCTGGGTGTCGCTGGTGCTCGACCTGCTGTCCAGCGGTTGGACGGTCCAACCTGTCCTCGAACAGTATCCCGGCATCGAAGAGGCGGACGTTCTCGCCTGTATCGCATACAGGGCGGAGATGTCCCGTGAACCGGAGGACGAGTGATCCGGTCGACGGCGTATCATGCCACGGTGGACAGGCGCAGGCTCCCCGTCGGCATCCAGACCTTCCGCCAGATCCGGGAAGAGGGCTACTACTACGTCGACAAGACCGCCTACGCCCGCCGGCTCGCGGACGACGCCGGCAAGCACTATTTCCTGTCACGCCCGCGGCGCTTCGGCAAGAGCCTGTTCGTCGACACCCTCAAGGAGCTGTACGAGGGGAACGAGCCGCTGTTCCGGGAACTGGCCGTGCACGACGGGTGGGACTGGTCCAGGCGCCATCCCGTGGTGCGCCTGAGCTTCGCGGCCGGCAACTTCAAGCGGCGGGACGAGCTGCTGGCCAGCACCGCGGAGCAGTTGGCCGACATCGAACGCGAGACGGGAGCGCCCGTTGCCGAGGCCGCCACCGTGCCGCGGCGCTTCGCCCGCCTCCTGGCCGCGTTGCACCGGCAGGCAAGCCGGCGGGTAGTCGTCCTGGTGGACGAGTACGACAAGCCGATCCTGGACGCGCTGGACGAGCCGGATATCGCGATGGCGAACCGTGACGACCTGCGCGGACTGTACGGCACGATCAAGGACTGCGACGCGCACGTCGAGCTCACCTTCATCACCGGGGTGAGCAGGTTCTCCAAGGTCAGCCTGTTCTCCGACCTGAACAACCTCATCGATCTCACCCTGGACCCCGGCTACTCGACGATCTGCGGCTACACCGAAGCGGACCTGGACACCGTGTTCGCGCCGGAGCTGCCGGACCTGGATCGCGATCTGATCCGGACCTGGTACAACGGCTACAACTGGCTGGGAAGGGAGAAGGTCTACAACCCCTTCGGCATCCTCAAGTTGTTCCGCAGCCGCACGTTCAGGGCGCACTGGTTCGAGACGGCGACGCCGCGGTTCCTCATCGACACGCTCCTGCGGCGTGGCTTCTCCGCCCCAGACCTCGATGCCGTGCACGCCAGCGAAGCGCTGCTGTCGTCCTTCGACGTGGACCGCATCGCCCCCGAGGCGCTACTGTTCCAGACCGGCTACCTGACGATCGCGGAGGAGGAACGCCGGGACGGCTCCCCGCAGTACCGCCTGGGCTATCCGAACCTCGAGGTCCGGCAGGGGCTGAACGAAAGCCTGCTGGACGCGCTGGCGCCGAACTGGCGGCGGTCGGCCGGAGACGCTGGCGCGCTCCGCCGGTCGCTCGCGGCGAAGGACTGGACAGGCGTGGAGGCGCTTTGCCGACAGTTGCTGGCGGGTATCCCTCACGACTGGCACCGGCGCAACGAGATCGCCCGCTACGAGGGCTACTGGTCGAGCGTGTTCTACGCCTGGTTCCAGGCGTCGCTGGACGGCGTGGCGGTGGAGGACGCGACCAGCCGCGGCCGGGTGGACCTGTCGGTGCGGCTGGCGGACGACGTCTACCTCTTCGAGTTCAAGGTGGCCGAGCGCTCGGACCCCGGCGCGGCGCTGGCGCAGTTGCGGGCACGCGGCTACGCGGACAAGTACCGCGCGCCGGGCCGCGCCGTGCACCTGATCGGCGTGGAGATCGGCGCGGAGTCGCGGGAAGTCGCCGGGTTCGAAGCCGTCACATGCCCTGAACGCTGATCCGGCGGCCGCCCGCGGACAGAACAGAGCAGGCGGCCGCCCCGACACCGCCGCGTGAGAACCGATCCCCGCCGCCAGAGTAGAATCCCCGTGCCGGGCGCACCGCGGCGCGCCTGTGGAATCAGCAAGCAGGGGGAAGGCATGACGGATCGGATAGCGGCCGGCGGACTCCAGGTCGACAAGGAGCTGTACGACTTCATCAACGACGAGGCGCTGCCGGGCACCGGTGTGTCCCCGGAGGCGTTCTGGTCCGGCTTCGACCGGCTCGTCCACGGCCTCGCGCCGCGCAACCGCGAGCTGCTGGCCAAGCGCGAGGACCTGCAGCGGCGCATCGACGCCTGGTACCGGGAGAACCACGACGAGCCGATCGACCTGCCGGAGTACAAGGCGATGCTCCAGGAAATCGGCTACCTGGTACCGGAGGGCGAGGACTTCTCCGCCGCGACGGCCAACGTCGATCCGGAGATCTCCACGGTCGCCGGGCCGCAGCTCGTCGTGCCGGTGACGAACCCGCGCTACGCGCTCAACGCCGCCAACGCGCGCTGGGGCAGCCTGTACGACGCGCTCTACGGCACCGACGTCATCCCCGAGGACGACGGCTGCGAGCGTACCGCCGACTACAACCCGGTCCGGGGCGCCCGCGTCATCGCCCGCTCCCGCGAGTTCCTCGACGCGGCGGCGCCGCTGGCCGGCGGCAGCCACGCCGACGCGACCGCCTACGCGGTGGCCCACGGCGCGCTGAGCGTCACGCTGAAGGACGGCGGCACGACGGGGCTGGCCGACGGCTCGAAGTTCGCCGGGTACCGCGGGAATGCCGGCGCGCCGTCGACGGTGCTGCTCCGCAACAACGGCCTGCACATCGAGATCCGCATCGACCGCAGCCACCCGGTCGGCAAGGCCGACGACGCCGGCATCAAGGACATCATCCTGGAAGCGGCGACGACGACGATCATGGATCTGGAGGACTCGGTCGCGTGCGTGGACGCCGAGGACAAGGTGGTCGCCTACCGGAACTGGCTCGGCCTGATCAAGGGCGACCTGACGGATCGGTTCGAGAAGGGCGGCCGGATGGTCGACCGGGCCATGAACCCGGCCCGCGAGTACACCGCGCCGGAGGGGTCCACCGTCACGCTGCCCGGTATCAGCCTGATGCTGATCCGCAACGTCGGGCACCTGATGACCAACCCCGCCATCCTGGACAAGGACGGCAACGAGGCACCGGAAGGAATCCTCGACGCGATGATCTCGTCGCTGATCGCCGTCCACGACGTCAAGAGCGGCAAGAACAGCCGCGCCGGGTCCATCTACATCGTCAAGCCGAAGATGCACGGGCCGGAAGAAGTGGCCTTCTGCGACCGGACCCTCGCGCAGGTGGAGGACGTCCTCGGCCTCGAACGCCACACGATCAAGATCGGCATCATGGACGAGGAGCGGCGCACTACGGTGAACCTGAAGGAGTGCGTGCGCGCCGCGAAGGAGCGCGTCTTCTTCATCAACACCGGCTTCCTCGACCGCACCGGAGACGAGATGCACACGGCGATGGAAGCGGGGCCGATGATTCGCAAGAAGGAGATGAAGACCGCCGACTGGATGGTCACCTACGAGGACTGGAACGTCGACGTCGGGCTGGAAACCGGACTGCCGGGGCACGCCCAGATCGGCAAGGGCATGTGGGCCATGCCGGACCTGATGGCGGAGATGATGAAGGCCAAGATCGGCCACCCGCGGCAGGGCGCGAACACCGCCTGGGTGCCCTCGCCCACCGCCGCCACGCTGCACGCGACCCACTATCACCAGGTGGACGTCGCCGAACGGCAGGCCGAGCTGCGTTCCCGCCCGCGCGCCGATCTCGACAAGATCCTCACGATTCCGCGCGAGGAGAAACCCAACTGGTCGCCCGAAGAGATCCAGCAGGAGCTCGACAACAACGCGCAGGGCATCCTGGGCTACGTCGTGCGCTGGGTCGACCAGGGCATCGGCTGCTCGAAGGTGCCCGACATCAACAACATCGGGCTGATGGAGGACCGCGCCACGCTGCGCATCTCGAGCCAGCACATCTGCAACTGGCTGCACCACGGCATCTGCACCGAGGCGCAGGTGCGCGAGACGCTGCAGCGAATGGCCGCGGTGGTCGACGGACAGAACGCCGGCGACCCGAACTACCGGCCGATGGCGCCGAACTTCGACGACAGCGTCGCCTTCCAGGCGGCCTGCGATCTGGTGTTCAAGGGGCGCGAGCAGCCGAGCGGCTACACCGAGCCGATCCTCCACGCGCGGCGCCAGGAGGCCAAGGCGAAGTACGGGCGCGCCTGATGGGGTCCGAGACGCCCGGCGCCGGCAACGGAGCCGCCGTGGTGCAGGCGCGCTACCCCCGGACGGTCACCCTGCCCGACGGACGGGACGTGACGTTGCGGCTGATGACGCGCGCAGACGTCGACGCGGTGCTCGCGTTCGCGAGGACCCTCGACCCCGACGAGTTGCTCTACCTGCGCGTCAACATCACCGAGCCGGGCGTCGTGGAACGCTGGGTCCACTACATCGAGACCGGCCGCACCGAGACGGTGCTCGCCCTCGACGGGGACACGGTCGCCGGCGAGGCCAGCCTGCTCCACAACCGGACGAGCTGGACCCGGCACCTCGGCGAGATCCGGCTCCAGGTGGCGCCGCCCCACCGCCGCCGCGGGGTGGCGCGCCTGCTGACCGACGAGGTGGACTGGATCGCCCGCACGCTGAACCTGCGAATGCTCACGGCGCGGATGACGCTGGACCAGACCGCCGCGCAGGGTTTCTTCCGGCAGATCGGATATCAGCGAGAGGCGGTGCTGTGGGACTACGTGATGACGGCGGACGGCAGGACGCGCAACCTGCTCGTTGCGACGAAGCGGCTATGATGATTCGCCGCCGATGCGGCGGTTGACGAAGGGGAGGACGCTGTGGCCGACGAGAAACCGACCGATGGATTCGATGCGCTGCTGACCGAGGACCGTACCTTCGATCCGCCGGAGGCGTTCGCGAAGAACGCAAACATGAACGACCCGGACATCTACGCGAAGGCGGACGCGGACCCGGAGGCGTTCTGGGCCGGGATCGCAAGCGAGCTGGAATGGAGCCGGCCCTGGGACACCATCCTCGACTGGCGGCCGCCCGACGCCAAGTGGTTCATCGGCGGGAAGATCAACGCCAGCGTCAACTGCGTCGACCGCCACGCGCTGGGCGGCCGGCGCGACAAGCGCGCCATCGTCTGGGAAGGCGAGCCGGGCGATCAGAAGACGCTCACCTACGGCGAGCTGCACGCCGAGGTCCAGAAGTGCGCCAACGTGCTGAAGCGGCTGGGCGTCGGTCACGGCGACCGGGTGGCGGTGTATCTGCCGATGGTCCCGGAGCTGCCGATCGTGATGCTCGCCTGCGCGCGGATCGGCGCGGTGCACAGCGTCGTTTTCGGCGGCTTCTCCGCCGAATCGCTGCGCGACCGCATGAACGACATGCAGGCGAAGCTGCTCGTCACCGCCGACGGCGGATACCGGCGGGGCGGCGTCGTGCCGCTCAAGGAGATCTCGGACGCGGCCCTCGACGGGGCGCCCAGCGTCCAGAACGTGCTGCTGGTCAAGCGCGAGGGGCTGGAGACGCCGTTCAAGGTCGTCGAGGGCCGCGACCACTGGTACCACGACCTGATGTCGTGGGTCGGCGAGACCTGCCCGCCGCGCGAGAACGACGCCGAGGACCTGCTCTTCACCCTCTACACCTCCGGCACCACCGGCAAGCCGAAGGGCATCGCGCACACCACCGGCGGCTACCTCACGGGGACCTACATCACGACGAAGTGGGTGTTCGACCTCAAGGAGGACGACATCTACTGGTGCAGCGCCGACATCGGCTGGGTCACCGGACACAGCTACCTGGTGTACGGCCCGCTCGCCAACGGCGCCACCTGCGTCATGTACGAAGGAGCACCGGACACGCCGGGCCGCGACCGCTTCTGGGACATGATCGAGCGCCACAAGGTGACCATCTTCTACACGGCGCCCACCGCTATCCGCGCCTTCATGAAGTGGGGACCGGAACACGTCCAGAAGCACGACCTGAGCACGCTGCGGCTCATCGGATCGGTCGGCGAGCCGATCAATCCCGAGGCGTGGATGTGGTACCACCAGCACGTCGGCGGCGGCCGCTGCCCCATCGTCGACACCTGGTGGCAGACCGAGACCGGCAGCATCCTGATCACCCCGCTGCCGGGACTGACGAAGCTGAAGCCGGGCTCGGCCTCGCGGCCGTTCCCGGGACTGAAGCCTGCCATCGTCACCGAGAGCGGCCAGCCGGTCGAGGTGGGCGGCGGCTACCTGGTGCAGACGCGCCCCTGGCCGTCGATGCTGCGCACCATCTACGGCGACCACGACCGCTACGTCGCCACCTACTGGAACCGCTGGGGTCACGCCACCTACGTCACCGGCGACGGCGCCAAGGTGGACGAGGACGGCTACTTCTGGCTGCTCGGCCGCGTCGACGACGTGCTCAACGTCGCCGGGCACCGCGTCGGCACCATGGAGGTCGAGAGCGCCCTCGTCGACCACCAGGAAGTGGCCGAGGCGGCCGTCGTCGGCAAGGAGCACGAGATCAAGGGGCAGGGGATCTGTGCCTTCGTCACCCTCAAGGAAGGGGTGCAGTCGTCGGACGAGAAGGTCGAGGAGCTCCGGCAGCACGTCGCCACCAAGATCGGCGCCATCGCCAAGCCGGACGAGATCCTCTGGACCGTCGACCTGCCGAAGACCCGCTCCGGCAAGATCATGCGCCGCCTGCTCCGCGACATCGCCGCCGGCAAGGCGCTCGGCGACGTGACGACGCTGGCCGATCCGTCCATCGTCGCGAAGCTGCGGGAGCAGTACGAAGAGAAGGAAGGCTGACGGCGTCTCTTCATTGCGATGCCGCCCTGGCGCGCCGACTCTGCCACGGAAATCGTGCGGGTTCCGAGACCCGCAGGATTTCCGTGGCCTACTTCCATAGGCTCTTCAGGTGCTCCTCTATGTCGGCATCCTGATATGTCGTGATCCCGTGGGCGCGGTTGTTCAGGAAGTACTCGATGTAGCGCTTGCCCTTACCTTCGCTCCACGCCTTGGCGACTTCAGGAGGCTCAGGATACTTCTTATCTTCGACCGGCTTCGTCGCCGTAGCCAACAGCAGGTCCAGTTCGAGTTCGGAACAATCCAGAGGCCACGGAATCGCCAGGAAGCCGTCATCTCCAACGGGTGACGGCTCGTCTCCCGGCCCGGACATTTTTCCATAGCCCGGCTTGCCGAATACATGCTGCACCCAGTCCTTTCGCAGTTTCTCGGGAAGCCCGTTGTTGCCATTCTCGACAACCGAGACACAGCCCCACTTGCCGGAGACGCAGTCGCACGGAGAGCAGTTGCGCTCAGCCGCCCACAGCCATTCCGCCTCGGCAACGAGGTCGCTGATGTCAGACACAACTCTGCGGCACGGCACGACGATGGCTTGTCCAAGTGGATCTGCTTCGAGGAGGCTACGAGAAAACACCATCGTGTAGGAATCGCCACGAGACCGCGACCGTCGTCCGTACCGAATCGGCACAGGAACCGGCGTCCTTGAAGTGACGTTGAGGCGCTTCGCACGCCACTTTCCTCGAACGTCGCTCGAGTCCCAAATCAGCGATCCGACAATCAAGATGCCCAACTTGAGTGGCGTCCGAGCCGGTTCGGCAGTGGCTGCAGAATTCATCGTTCGAAACGCTCCTTCAATGTGGTCAAGTCCCCCCTCAGCGCAAACTCGCGCACAACGCGCCGCAGTCGAAAAGCTACGACCAACTTCCCCGTCGCGCGAACCGCTCGCAACGCTCCAGTGCCCGCGCCAGGCTGGGAGACGCAGCGCGCGCCCGGTTCGGCGACCATCGGCGGCGGACGTACTGAATGACCTCGTCGGTGTAGGCGGGGCCGATTCGACGCCCACTGGCTTCGGACGGGACGAGACCGTCGCGAATGGCACGTCTGGTTGACTCGCGAGCCAGCTCGACGACGGCGTGTTTGGGATCGGCGAGCTGCTCCGGCTCGCGAGGAATGTGCTTCATACCGACGCCGAGAAAGCTGGCGAACGATTGTCGGTCCGCCATCAGCCATGCCTCGACGGCCCGCACGGCCACCCTCAACTCCATCCCGTCGGCCTGCCCCGTTCCCAGGAAGCCGCTGCGCAACGCCGGGGCGCATTCGTTACGGTCGAGGTCGCAGAGCACGAACCATGGGGAATAACGGGCGCCTGCGTTGAATCCGTCGAGTCGCAGGCGCAAATTGCCGATCCCGTCGCAAACGTACGGGGTGCCGGAAACGACGCCGGACGCTTCGAAGAGCTTGAGGACGACCGCCTGATCGACGATGCCCTCCACGGCGAAGGATACGGGCAGGCTTGCGCGGTTCGCCATGGAGGGTCAGAAGTCGAAGCGAAACTGATCGGCGTTCGCCGGCGCCGCCTTGGGCAGGAGGGCGGCACCAATCGACAGTCCGCCCTTCTCCACCATGGCCCGAACGTCCTGGTAGCTTCTGCCGACCTTGATTTCCGTTCCCTGAGAGTCGGCATTCAGAACGTGAACCTCGTCGAGACCGATGCCCGCGTCGGCCAATAGTGCCGCGGAGTGCGTGGTGATCAGTACCTGCCGGCCGGACTTCGTGTGCATCCGGGCCATGAAGCGCGGCAGGTGTCGCACCAGGGCGTCGTGCAGGGCAAGCTCGGGTTCTTCCAGCAGCAGCGGGCCGCCTCCCTCCGCCAGGGACCACAGCAACCCGATCAAGCGCAGCGTGCCGTCCGAGAACGAGCGTTCGTATTGACGCGCCGCGCTGTGCCGCCAGTGGCCGAAACGCGCTTCCAGGTGCCAGCGGCCCCCTGCATCCTGCTGAAGGGTCAGGCTGTCGAACTGCGGAATCGCGAACTTCAGGGCCTTGTTGATGTTGCGCAGCCGCGCGTCGCGCGTCTTGGACGGTGTCGAGGCGACTCTCTCGAGGAAATCGCCGCCGAACGGATCATCGTGCTTGCCGATGGACCGTTCGGGATCGCGCACCAGATGGGGCACAATGTGAAGATACCGGATGGACTTGAGGAACTCGGCGAGCTCACGAAACTCCTGGTTCACGACGATCTGCTCCAGGTAGGTCTGCGCCAGCCGCTCGGGGTCCTTCTTGTCCGCCTTGTCGGGCCGCTTCAGAAGCCGATCGTCCTTTTTTCGAACCTCTTCCTTCATGACCACGGGCAGGTGCTTCTGGGGATGGTTGCGGAACCCGAGACTGTAGGTCCACAGGTGCGGCTGGTCGTCCGTACCCACCTGGACCGCCAGCTCGAGGCCGGCCGGCGTCCTGGCCTGCAGGGTGCGTATCTCGCCCATGCCGCCGCGCAATCGGACGGCCTCCTTCAGACCGTGCCCGGCGGTGTCGCGCAGGAACCGCAGCGCGTCGAGCACGTTGGACTTCCCGGAGGCGTTCGGCCCGATCAGGAACGCGCGGCGGCGCAGGCGCACGTCCACCGGCCCCCGGAAATTGCGCCAATGGCGCATGTGCAGGGACGTGATGAACATCTGGGGCGCGCGCGACGGTTTCATGGGGTCACCTTTCAGGCCAACGCGCCTCCACGGCGCGGCGACGGTGCTGCCGGAGGCCAGTGTGGAGGGGGACGGTGACCTGGCGGACCGGCGACGGCAGCCTCCCGCGGGCTGCCGCCGCCTGCTCGCAACGCCACAGGAGAGCTACCGTACGGTTACGCTAGTTCGAGCCCCCCGCCACCGCGCCGGCGAGGATGTTGTAGAGACCGTAGTTCCCCTCGTGGCAGGCGTACTCGTAGACCGGCTCCGGGTTGCTCCGCATCGGCACCGAGAAGGTCCAGGGCTGCGTCCACACCGTCGGGTCGTCGACGGTGACGTCGTACTGCAGCGTGTCGGCGTCCACCCGCGTGAGTCGCTCGACGAGCGTGAGGTTCGGCGTCGTCGCCCCCCGCATGAAGTTCGTCTCGCGCAGGAAGTTCGTGGTCTCCACGACCAGGGTGTCGCCCTCCCAGCGGCCGCGCGAATCACCCGTCCACTGCCCGATTCCCGCGTTCAGATGGTCCCGTCCGTCCAGGGGCACGACCCGCGCGTTGTGGTTCATCTCGTTGAACAGGACGACGGTGTCCTCGGTCTGGAAGACCTGCACGTTGTTGTTGTACGCGCTCGGCGCCATCGGCGGACCCGAGTTGAAGCCCAGGATGCAGCGGACCTGGAGCCCGCCCGGCCCGAGATCCTCGACGAAGCCGCCGGAGGTCGGCTCATGTCCGCCCACACCGGCGCGCGCCTCCTCCAGCGCCTGCTGGCGGTCCATGGCCTCCTGCGTCAACGGGGGAATCCGTCCGTCCGGGGGATCGACCACCAGCGACGTGCGCTCGGTGGTGACCGCGGTGCCCTCGTCGAACCAGAAGTCGTTGTAGGGCACCACGCGATCCGAGGTGTCGTTGTCGCGGCTGCGGCGCCGGATGGTGTCCTCGGCGAACTCCGCCGCCTGCTCGGCCGAGAACGTCTCGGTGTCGGCGAGCTCCTCGGGACGCTCCATCGGGGTGAGACTGCGGAAGTCCCAGACCCCCTGCAGGTCGGGAGCGCCCCACGGGGTGCGCGGCGGCTCCATCGACGCCTCGGTCTGCGCGCCGGTCTCCGCCGGAGCCACCGCGGCGATCGCCAGCACGATGAACAGGGCCGTGAGCACGTGACGATTCATGGTTCACCTCCAAATTGCCGGTGTTCGTCCGCGCCAGCACCATTCTCCGGGCGCGGACTCTCGGCCGGCATCGTCTCCAAAACGAGAACGGTCCATTCTAGCGCCGCCGTCATCCACTTCCACAACGGGCAGCAACGGGCTTAGCAACGGGCTGCCGGGGCGATTCGCCAAGCGCGCGGGCGCCCGAGTACTTCGGACGCATCGGCTGCCGCGCCGCGGGCTACCGCCCGGCCGCCGTCGTCTCGGCCTCGCGAACGATCCGCTCGACGTCCTCGTCGAGCAGCAAGCGCTCGCCCGCCAACCCGTGCGCCGCCGCCGCGACGGCCTCCACGTACACCCGCGGGTCCGGATAGCGCTCCTCCAGCGACGGCCGCGGGTCCTCGGTGGCGAGTCGCTCGGCCCGGGTCGCGGCGAAGTCGATCCGCTGGCCCGCCGCGTCGCACAGGTCGGGTCCGCCGAACGCCGGCGCCCGCAGGGCCCAACCGGTGAACGTGGAGCGCGGAACGGCCACCGCCGGCAGGCGGATGCCGGCCAGATCGTTCCGTCGGCATCGGTGCGCGGCACGAAGACGGGATACGGTGATCCGGCGGAAGTCGGCGGCAGGGTGGTCAGGATGCCCTCGTCGAAGTCGGGACCGTAGTCGAACAGGTCTCCGGTAGTCATGAGTCCGGTGAAGAGCACGCCCGGGATGCTGGGAAACCCGACCATCTCGCGCGGCAGCGGCGGCACCAGCGACCCGTCGGCGCGGCGCGGCACCCGGCTGGCCGGCGGCTCGTCCCCGGTCGTGACCCACTCGTCGAGCGCCACGAGCAGTGCCCGCAGGCCCGCGTTGGCCACGAGCGGATTCCGGGGCTGCCGGCAGATGCCGGGCCCGCTGGAACCGATGCCCGCCGCATGCGGCAGGCTCGAGAAGAGGTAGAAACGGACCTCGGGCGGGTCGGGCAGATCGTCGCCGGCGAGGTCGGTGTGCAGCAGCGACGCGCCCTTCACCCAGTACTCGTTGGCCGAGTTGGCTTCCATCAGCTTCGGACAGGTCCCGCTCGCCCGGCAGCGCTCCAGCCGTCCGGCGGTGCGTCCGGTCACCGGATCGGTCAGCCGGTGGTTGGCGAAGGGGAACTCCCGCTCCGGAAACCGGCGCGCGATGTGCTGCCGATGGGTACGGAACGGCTGGGCGAAGCGATAGTTGAAGAAGCCGCCGCTGGCGCCGCCGATCCAGTTCAGCACGCCGTCGAACACCTGCCGGCCGCTCTCGTCTGCGTTGAAGCCGAGGTGCACGAAGTCGCGCAGGAAGCGGGCCGCCTGCGAGATGCCCATCGTGAGGACCTGCTCGACGGAGCCGGCCAGCGGATTCGGCGCGCCGGCGTCATCCGCCGCGGCATGCCGCAGAAAGGCGACCGTGTCACGCACGGCGGCGAAGCCCAGCCCCACCACCTGCGGGTCGCGGGCCGGATAGGCGAGCTCGTACAACCGGCCCTGCAGGAACCGTGTGCCCGGAGGGCGCAACCGGATCGTACGGGTGTCGATGTACTCCCACCGGCTGGCGTCGATCGGCTCCGGGTCGTCCGTGTAGCGCTTCCTCACCGTCAGGTTCGCCCGCGCCGTGTCCCGGCTCGCCGCCGGCCAGGTGAGCGTCCCGGTCAGGGTGGAATCGTTGTCGACGACGAACTCCTCGAGGGCCGGCCCCACGACGGCCGAGCCGTCCGGGTTGACCGCGATCGGCGCCGCGATGCGCAGCCGCGTGCCGTCGGCCGCCGCCGTCGCGTCCCAGCCGCTCGACACGAACGTATAGCCGCGGCGCATCAGGAACCCGTTTCCGGCGTCGGCCAGCGTCGTCGGATCGTTCCCTCCCGAGCGCGCATCGTTCAACTGGCCCAGCGACAGCATCCGGCCGCGGTTGTTGAGCTCGTAGAAGATGCGGCCGTTGCCCTGCGACGGATCGACCGGACGCAGGATGAGCAGGTCAACGGCGTACTCCACCATGCCGCCGGCGTTGCGGCGAGCCAGCTCGACATCGGTGACGACCGCGTTCCCCGGCGCGTCCGGGTCGACCTCTCCGAAGACGCGGCCCACCAGCTTCTCGTACGGCCCCACGTCACCGAACGAGTGGCCCTCGAACGTCGGCGATTCCACCCGCTCGATCTCGATCCGCACCACGCGGGCCTCGACCGCGCTCGGAATGACGAGCACTGTGCTCAGGGCCGCGCAGAGGATGGCTCGGCGGAGACGCCGGCGGGTTGCTGATCGCATGGACGGCCTCCCTGGGCAGTTGTCGGTTGGCGTCATGACGTCGCCCGCTCCCCCGTGTGCGCAGGCAACGTCGCGCGGAAGTACGTTCTTCCCTCGTCGAAATCGAAGCGGGGCGGGGGCGATCCGTTCCGCGCCATCGCCCCGAAGATCTTCGACACGCCGGTCAGACGTCGTTCGGCCAACTTGAGCTCCGAAAGGAACTCGCCGATGCGCCGGTTGCGCGCCGGCATGGCGGGCACCGCCGCCCCCGGCAGGAAGTGGTCCGGCTCGATCCCGGGTACGGGACCCGGGTAGCTGGTGATGTCGATCCTGTCGGGATAGCAGTAGACCTTGGTCGGCTCGGACGCATCCGGCTGATAGCTCCGGTGATAGAGGGCGTTGACGAGCGCCTCGCGGATCGCGTCGAGCGGGTAGTTCGTCCAGGAAAGCGACGCCACGCGATCGGGAGCCTTCCTGATCTCGGTTTGCAGAAGGCTCTCCAGATACCTGAGGCTGCCGCGCAACTGGGTCACCAGGCCCCCTCGGAAGATCCGTTCGCGCAGCGTGTCTCCCGCCGGTCCGTCCGGAAACAGCACGACGTCGGTCCGGGCGCCCGGAAACCAGTGCTCCGGATCGTCGGTGAAGAGCAGGAGGGCGATATTGCGGGGCAGCTCGGAGCCGTTGGCGCGCACCGTCAGCCGCATGCGGCGGTAGACCTCGCCCGCCGACGGCTCGTCGACCAGCCCGCTGCGCACGTCGCGAAGGAATTCGCGGACGGCCGCCTCGCGCAGATCCTCAACGCGTGCATCGAAAGCCCGCCGGTCGTCCCACGGGACGCGTGCGGTCTGGGCCATCAGCCCGGACAGCAACCCGTTGGCCTGCGCATCGACCGTCTCCGCTCCCAGGCGAATCCAGTACTTCGCGGCGCCGCGAGGCCCGTCCGGCGCCGAGTGCGGCTTCATGTCGCTCGCCGGCGCCCAAAGCACGAGGACGCGGCGGCCGGCGACGACCTCGGGGGACACGACCGGTTGGTACGGCGGATCCAGACGGTTGCAATGTCCGCGGATCCATCTCCCTGCCGCGGCGATCTCGGCGGCGGTCAGACCGGCCGGCGGCATGATGCCGCGGCCGTGCTCCTCACCGACCCCGAGGACAACGTAGCCGCCGTTGAGGTTGTGGTAGTCGTTCGCGAACGCGCAGATCGTCTTGAGCGCCTGATGGCCGGTGGTCCGCGGGTTCCAACCGGACTTGAACTCGACACGTGCGGATTCCACGCCGCGGCAGTGGAGCAGGTCGTCGAGGTTGATCGGCAGGATGGAGCTCACACCGGCATTGTCGCGCGCAGCGCGCGGTGCGGGCAACGGCGGCGCTACTCCGCCTGCTGGTCGAGGATCGCCTCGATCTCGTCCATCACCCGGTTCATGCGGCCGATGAGCGCGTCGTACGGCGCTTCGGTCGCCAGGTCTATCCCGCGGTCGCGGAGCAGCTCGTAGGCGTAGCGCGAGCCGCCGGCCCGCAGGACGGCCAGGTAGTCGTCGCGCGCCCGGCCGTCGCCCCCGAGCAGCCGCTCGGCGAACAGGGCCGCGCCGGCGATCGACGTGGCGTACTGGAAGACGTAGAAGTTGCTGTAGAAGTGCGGGATGAACGCCCATTCGACGGCGTAGGCAGGGTCGAACTCGAGCACCCCTGCGTCCGAGCCGTGGTAGCGGCGCACGAGCTTCTCGTAGCGGTCGGTCAGCTTCTCGCCCGACAACGCCTCGCCCTGCTCGGCGAGCTCGTGCATCCCGAGCTCGAACTCCGCGAACATGACCTGGCGGAAGAACGTGGCCCGAATCGCCTCGAGGGCCGTTCCCAGGTAAAAGAGGCGCTCGCGGGGCGAGAGGTCCTGCGAGAGGAGGTGCTCCTGCAGCAGGATCTCGTTGGTGATGGACGCGACCTCGGCCGTGAACGTCGCGTAGCCGGCCGTCTCGTAGCGGTTCTGCTGCTTGGCCAGCACCGTGTGCATGGCGTGGCCCCACTCGTGCACCAGGGTGGTGACGTCGTCGTACTCGCCGTTGTAGTTGAGCAGCAGGTAGGGATGCTCGTCATAGACGGCGCCGTACATGTACGCGCCGGGCGCCTTGCCCTCGTGCGGGTAGACATGCATCCAGTCGCCCGCGAGCGCCTCGCGCAGCAGAGCGACGTACTCGTCGCCGAGCGGCTCGGCGGCGGCGACGGCAATCGACTTGGCCTCGTCGAGCTGGAACGACCGCTCCGACGCGACGAGCGAGGGATAGACGTCGTAGTAGCGCAGCTCGTCGAGGCCGAGCATCCGCCGGCGGAGCCGGAAGTAGCGGTGGAGCGACGGCAGATGGCGGTTGGCGGAGGCGACCAGCGTGCGGTAGACGGTCTCCGGGATGTTGGGTCCGGCCAGCGCCGCGTCGAGGGCGCTGGCGTAGCGCCGCGAGCGGGCCTCGAACACGTGCGCCTTGACGTGCGTGTCCAGCGTCTGCCCCAGCGTGGCGGCGTAGCCCTTCCACGTCTTCCAGAACGCGTCGAACACCAGCTTCCGGTCGGCCCGCACGCGGGACGCACGATGCTTGCCGTAGGCCGCCTGGTCGAGTCGCACCTCCTCGCCGGTCGAGAGCGTGACGGTCGGAAACGGCATGTCCGAGCTGGTGAGCATCGCGAACACCCGCTCCGGCCCCTGGCGCATCGCGCTGGTGCCGGCGATGATCGCCTCGGCCTCGTCCGACAGCGTGTGCGGCTCCTTGCGCAGAATGTTGCGCACGTTGAAGGCATGCCGGGCCAGCCGCGGCTCCCCGTCGAGGTAGCCCTCGATGGTCGCGGAGCCGACGCGCAGCAGTTCCGGCGACACGAAGCTGGTCGCCTCTTCGAACGCCGCCAGCAGCAGCGTCGCCGCGCCGCGCCGTTCCTGCGCCTCCGAGACGCGCCGGTCCTCGTCGGCCTTGAGGAACGCGAACACGTAGAGCCGGACGAGATCCTTCTCCGTGGTGCTGATCGCGTCGAGCGCCTCCGAGAGCACGGCTGCGCTCTCGCCGAGCCGGCCCTTGAAGCGCGAGAGCCCCCCCACCTGCTTCTCCAGGCGCGCCTTGTCCGTCCGCCAGGCATCCAGGCTGTCGTAGATCTCCGCCAGGTTCCACTCGATCTGCGCCGGTGCAGGCGGAGCGGGTTCGGCAGTCGCTGTAGTCGTCATCGTATTCCCGCCAGGCAACGCCTACGCGGCGGCGAGCTGCCGCAGGACGTAGGGCAGGATGCCGCCGTGGTGGTAGTAGTCGAGCTCGTCCGGGGTGTCGATGCGCGCCGTCACCGCGAACTCCACGACCGTCCCGTCGGAACGGGTCGCCCGCACCTGCACGTCGCTGCGCGGGGCCAGCCCTTCGGCGATGCCGGTCAGGTCGAACGACTCCTCTCCCGTCAATCCGAGACTGCCGGCGTCGTCGCCGTCCTTGAAGACGAGCGGCAGCACCCCCATGAAGACCAGGTTGCTGCGGTGGATGCGCTCGAAGCTCGCAGCCATGACCGCCCGCACACCGAGCAGCATGGTTCCCTTGGCGGCCCAGTCGCGGGAGGAGCCGGAACCGTACTCGGCCCCCGCCAGCACGACGAGCGGCGTCCCTTCGTCCTTGTAGCGCATCGCCGCGTCGTAGATCGCCATCTGCTCGCCGTCCGGCTGGTGCCGCGTCCAGCCGCCCTCGGTGCCGGGGGCGAGGCGGTTGCGCAGCCGGATGTTGGCGAATGTGCCGCGCATCATCACCTCGTGGTTCCCGCGGCGGCTGCCGAACGAGTTGAAGTCCTTGGGCTCGACGCCGTTGGCGATGAGGTACCGCCCGGCCGGACCGTCGGCCGGGATGGCGCCGGCCGGCGAGATGTGGTCGGTGGTGACGCTGTCGCCGAGCAGGGCGAGCACGCGCGCCCCCGAGACATCGGACGGTGCCGCCGGCGTCGGGGTAAGCGTCTCGAAGAACGGCGGGTGGCGGACGTAGGTCGAGTCGTCGGTCCAGCGGAACAGGTCTCCGGTGGGCGCCGGCAGCCCCCGCCAGCGGTCGTCGCCGTCGAAGACCTGGCCGTACTTGTCGGTGAACTGCTCGGTCCGGACCGCCGCCGCCATCGCCTGCTGCACCTCCGCCGCCGACGGCCAGACGTCCGCCAGGTGCACGTCGCTGCCGTCCGCATCCCGCCCGAGCGGCTCCGTCGTCAGGTCGGTCGTCATCCGGCCGGCCAGCGCGTAGGCGACCACGAGCGGCGGGGACGCCAGGTAGTTGGCGCGGACCAGCGGCTGCACCCGGCCCTCGAAGTTGCGATTGCCGCTCAGCACCGACGTCACCACGAGGTCGCGCTCGCGGATCGCCGCGGCGACCGGCTCGGGCAACGGACCGCTGTTGCCGATGCAGGTGGTGCATCCGTAACCCACCAGGCCGAAACCGAGATCCTCCAGCGGCTTCAGCAGGCCGGCCGCGCGCAGGTACTCGGTGACGACCAGCGAGCCGGGCGCGAGGCTCGTCTTGACCCACGGCTTCGGTCGCAGGCCGCGCGCCGCCGCCTTCTGCGCGAGCAGCCCCGCGGCAATCATGACGCTCGGATTCGACGTGTTCGTGCAGCTCGTGATGGCGGCGATGACCACCGCGCCGTCCTCCAGCGGCGTCTCGCTACCGCCGCCGGCCGACTCGCCTGCCGCCCTGCCGCCCGCGGCCGCCCGCTCGCGGCCGCCCGCCAAGTCCCCGAGCACGGAGACGAAGGCCGACTTCGCCCGCTGCAGGGGCACTCGATCCTGCGGGCGCTTCGGCCCCGCGATGCTCGGCTCGACCGTCGCCAGGTCGAGCTCCACGACGTCGGTGTACAGCGGGTCGTCGCCCTCGGAGGCGAACAGGCCCTGCGTCTTGGCGTAGGCCTCCACCAGATCCACCTGCCCGCGCTCGCGTCCCGTGAGCACGAGGTAGTCGAGGGTCATCCGGTCGATCGGGCAGATAGCCACGGTCGAGCCGTACTCCGGCGACATGTTTCCGAGCGTCGCCCGGTCCGCAAGCGTCAGCGACCCGAGCCCCGGTCCGAAGAACTCGACGAACTTCCCCACCACGCCGAACTGGCGCAGCCGCTCGGTGATGGTCAGCACGAGGTCGGTCGCGGTGGTCCCCTCCGGCAACTCGCCCGCCAGCCGGAAGCCGATCACGTCGGGGATCAGCATCGAGATCGGCTGCCCCAGCATCGCCGCCTCGGCCTCTATGCCGCCCACGCCCCAGCCGACGACGCCCAGGCCGTTGACCATCGTAGTGTGCGAATCGGTGCCGACCAGGGTGTCCGGATAGGCCAGCACGCTCCCGTTCGACGTATCGCGGCACACCACCCGGGCCAGGTACTCGATGTTGACCTGGTGGACGATGCCGGTGTCGGGCGGCACCACCTTGAAGTTGCGGAACGCGTCCTGCCCCCACTTGAGGAACGAGTAGCGCTCGCGGTTGCGCGAGAACTCGAGCTGCGCGTTCAGCTCGAACGCGTTCGCGGTCCCGAAGTGATCGACCTGCACCGAATGATCGATGACCAGCTCGGCCGGCTGCAGCGGGTTGACGAGGCCGGGATCACCGCCGAGCCGCGCGATGCCCTCGCGCATCGCGGCGAGATCCACCACCGCGGGCACGCCGGTGAAGTCCTGCAGCAGGACGCGGGCCGGCATGAACGCGATCTCCTTGTCGACACCCGGCTCCCAGCGGGCCAGTGCCTCGATATCGTCCGCCTTCACCGCCCGGCCGTCCTCGCGGCGGAGCATGTTCTCCAGCAGGATCTTCAGCGAGTACGGCAGGCGCCCGACGCCGGGATAGCCCGACGCCTCGAGCGCACGCAGGTTGTAGACGTCGACGGTCGTGCCGTCGCCGGCCGACAGGGACTGACGGGTTCCGAAGGAGTTGGTGCTCATGGATGGGACTCTTGCTGTAGCTGCCGTACCCTCTCTAGACGCGTCGGCTCGTCCAGGCCGGCGCACGGGTCGCCGGCGCCGCAGCAAGCCGGGCGTCACGAACGACGCCGGACGATGCACGGCGCTGCGCCCCCGCGCGCCAGACGAACCATCAATACTAGCGCGTGTGCGTGCTAGGATGGCCCGTGCAACACGGAATCCTGCGGTGGAGGCGAGCGGCGCTCTGCGCGCTCGCGGTGCTGATGGCGTCGGGGATGCCGGCCGCACAGGACTACGCGGCGGAGATCGAGGCCTGGCGCGTCGACCGCGAACAGCGCCTGAAGGCGGACGACGGCTGGCTGACGGTGGCCGGCCTGTTCTTCCTCAACGAGGGGGACAACAGCTTCGGGTCGTCGCCGCTCAACGACATCCTGCTGCGGACCGGACCCGCCGAGGCCGGCGTGTTCACCCTGCGGGACGGGACGATCACGGTGCGGGCGCCGCGGGGAGAGACGCTCTGGATCGATGGCCGGGACGTCGAAGCGGCGCAGCTCTGGCCCTACGAGGGACGCGAGCGGCCGACCATCGCCCTCGGTCCGCTGTCGCTGTTCGGCCACTACAGCGGCGACCGGCTCGCCATCCGCATGCGGGATCGGGAGAGCGACATCCGGCGCAGCTTCACCGGCCTGCGCTGGTACCCGGTCGACGAGGCCTTCCGGGTGCACGGGCGCTACATCCCGCACGACGAGCCGCGCACGATGCGGCTGCCCAACATCCTCGGCGACGTCGAGACGTTCCGGACCAGCGGCTCGGTCGCCCTCACCGTGGGCGGCGCGGAGTTGCGCATGACGGCGGTCGATTCCGGCGACCGACTGTGGTTCATCTTCCGCGACCTGACGAGCGGCAGCGAGACCTACCCCGCCGCGCGTTTCCTGTACGCCGACGCCCCGGATGCCGACGGCAGGACGACGGTGGACTTCAACCAGGCCTACAACCCCCCGTGCGCCTTCAATCCGCACACGACGTGCCCGCTGCCGCCGCGCGAGAACCGGCTGCCGGTGCGGGTCGAGGCCGGAGAGCTCGACTACGGCTCGCACTGACGGCACGCCGAATCGAACGTCCGGAGGTTGGCGCGAAGGGTGCCCGCCGGCCAGACCGAACGTCCTGATTCAGTCCCGCGTCGGTTCTGCCGGCCGTGCGTACAGATCGAGAATCCCGCCCAGTCTCGCGGCCTGGAGCGGACCCCGCACCAGCGCCTTCGCCCATCCGGACCGCCCCGGCCGATCCTCGGCCGGCGTCTCCCAGTGCACCACCCTGAACCCGGCCGCCTCGACCAGCGCCGCCAGCGTCGCCGGGGTGAAGAACCAGAGATGGTGCAGTGCGCCGTAGTGCTTCCAACGCCGGCGCTTCAGGCCGAGACGGCTCTGCCAGCTCTTGAGGCGAACGCTCAGTCCGGCGAGGTTCGGCACGCCGATCAGCAGAACGCCGTCTCCGGCGACCAGACGCCGCGCCTGCCGCAGCTCCCGCAACGGGTCCGGGGTGTGCTCGAGCACCTGGTTGAGGCGAACAGCGTGGAACCGCGCGCCGTCGAAGCGGATCTCCGGCAACTGTCCCTCCCACAGTCGAGCATCGTGTCGTCGCGCGTCTTGCGTGACGTTGATGTCGGTGCCGCCCACGGTCCAGCCGCGGGATCGGGCGTAGCCCAGAAACGCGCCGGCCCCGCACCCCACGTCGAGCAGGGCGGCGGGGCGGCGGTGGACGTACCGCTCGATCCGCTCCAACTGTCTCGCGAAGGTCCGCTCCCGGCCGCCGTCGACGATTTCGTGCCCTTCGGGATGGTACTTGGGCGTATAGACGGCGGAGGCGATCTGCTCGAACACGGGTCGGGGGTGCTGGAACTCCAGACCGCAGGCGGTGCAGCGCGCGAGGTGCAATCCCTGGAAGTCGACGGCGAACGGCCGGGGCTCGCGACCGCACAGCGGGCAAGCGACCGGCTCGCGATCCGGAAGGGCGGCCTCGACCTCGGCGCGCGGCCGGCCGAAGAGCGAACCTGACACCCGCCCATGATCGCACGCCGGCGCCAGGCGCGCCCCGGCCCCGTGCGGAATGTTTCGCCGACTCCGACGCCACGCCCGGGCGCCCGAGCCGTTCGCAGGCTGTGTTAGGGTCGTGTCCATGCCCGACCGTCTCACCCGCGCCGACGTCGAGCGGATCGCCGCGCTGGCGCACCTGGATCTCACCCCCGAAGAAGTCGATCTGTTCACTCCGCAGCTCGCCGACATCCTCGAGTACGCCGAACGGCTGCAGGGGGTCGACGTGAGCGGCGCCGACGAGTCCTGGCACCCCGGCGGCGCCGACTGCCCGCGGCGCCCGGACTCCGTGCGGCCGTCGCTCGCCCGCGACCAGACGCTGGCCAACGCGCCGGACGGCGTCGCGGACCGCACCTCGGAGACGGGCGGCTTTTTCCGCGTGCCGCGAGTGCTGGGCTGATGGCGGGGGCGGCGCGGCCGGCGGACGCGGAGACCGCCAGTTCCATTCGCGACGCCGTACGGTCCGGCCACCGGTCGGCGGTCGAGGTCTGCAGGCACTACCTGGAACGCATCGCGGAGGACGACGGGCGCTGGAACGCGTTCACCGCGGTGTTCCGGGACGCGGCGCTGGCGCGGGCCGCGGAGGTAGATCGGCACCGGAACGAGTGGCGCGACCGGCCCTTGCTGGGCGTGCCGATCACCGTCAAGGACGTCATCTGCACGCGGGGACAGCCGACGACCGCGGCGTCGCGAATCCTGGCCGGCTTTCGACCGCCGTACGACGCCACGGTGGCCGCCCGCCTGCGGGAAGCGGGCGCGATCGTCGTCGGCAAGACCAACTGCGACGAGTTCGCGATGGGGTCGTCGACCGAGCACTCCGCCTACGGACCGAGCCGGAACCCGTGGGACCCCGAACGCACGCCGGGCGGATCGAGCGGCGGCGCCGCCGCCGCGGTCGCGGCCGGGCTCGCGCCGGTCGCCATCGGATCGGATACGGGCGGCTCCATCCGCCAGCCGGCGGCGTTCTGCGGAATCGCCGGGCTGAAACCGACCTACGGCCGCGTCTCCCGCTACGGACTGCTGGCCTTCGCCTCATCGCTCGACCAGATCGGTCCCCTGGCGCGGACGGTGGCCGACACGGCGCTCGTCCTGGGGGTGCTGGCGGGGCACGATCCGCACGACGCGACGTCGGTGGACGCGCCCGTCGACGACTACACGGCGGCGCTCACCGCAGACGCGGCAGGACTGCGGGTCGGCGTACCGCGCGCGCTGCTGGGGTACGGCGACGCGGGCATCGACAGCGAGGTGCTGGCGGCCTTCGACAAGGCCCTCGTCGCGCTCGCGGCGGCAGGCGCCTCGGTGGTCGACGTCGAGCTGCCGCACGCGGAGCACGCGGTGCCCGTCTACTATCTGGTCGCCCCGGCGGAGGCCAGCTCCAACCTCGCCCGCTACGACGGGGTCCGCTATGGCGCCCGCGCCGCGGCGGCGGCCGAGGACGGAGACGGCGCAGGCTCACCGCTCGCCGCGATGTACGACCGGACGCGCGACGCCGGCTTCGGGGCGGAAGTGAAGCGCCGGATCATGCTCGGGACCTATGCGCTGAGTGCCGGCTACTACGACGCGTACTACCGCCGGGCCCAGCGCGTACGAAGCCTGATTCGACGCGACTACGATCGCGCGTTCGACGCCGCCGGGCGCGGCGTGGACGTCATCGCGATGCCGACGACGCCCGCACCCGCGTTCCGGCTCGGCGAGCACCTGCAGGATCCGCTGGCGATGTACCTGGGAGACGTGTTCACCGTCAGCGCCAACCTGACCGGCCTGCCGGCGATCAGCGTGCCGGCCGGCTTCACGGCGGCCCGCCTGCCGATCGGCCTGCAACTGGTCGGGCGCGCCTTCGGCGAAGCGACGCTCCTGCGACTGGCGCACGCGTACGAACGCGTTCAGGAAGGTCCGGCCTGAGAAGCTCCGGTGTCGGCGGCAGTTCCGCCCGCCTGTTCGAGGAGCTCGGGCGTGCGCAACTGGTCCGCCGGCCCGCTGGGCGCATCCGGCGGGATGTACTGGACCCGCGCACCGTCCATCTGATCCGCCAGATTGCGGACCACCAGCGATCCGCGTCCGGTCTTCCGGAACTTGGTGAAGCCCGCGATTACCAGGAACCCGATGAACAGCGCGAGCAGAAATCCGGTGGAGACGGCCAGCCCCATAAGAGTCTGCACGGCTCCGCCGATGATCGACTGATCTGGAGCCACGATCACTCCCCCGACGCCGGCGCCGGCACGTCGTAATGAATCTTGCGGCGGTCCACTTCGCGCATGGCGATGCGCTCGAGCTTGTGACGCAGCTTCACCGGAGTGTCCGCCTCCGCATCGCCGGCCAACTCCTCGAGCCGCGGCAGAGCGCCGCGGCGCAACTGCTTCGCGCGCTGCGCCGCCACGTCGACATACAGAAAACGGCTTTCGATGGGCGGCGCCGGCTCGCGCGCGGCTTCGGCACCGTCTTCCGCAGCCTGCGCCGGCGCCGTGGCAGCCTCGGAAACCTCTGTCTCGTCGTCCATTCCACTAGGATACGCGAAGATCCGGCGCCGGGTCGACATCCGCCGGGCCACGGCCGGTCTCGACTGCCGCGTCGCGGCCGGGCGCTTCGCAGGCCGGCAACCACCTGTGCGATCATTCCAGCGGATGCCCGCAACCGTCACGCTCCTTTTCGTCGGCGACATCGTCGGCAAGCCGGGACGCACTATCACCCGGCTGGCCCTCCCCCGGCTCGTGGCCCGCCACGGCGTCGACCTGGTGATCGCCAACGTAGAGAACGCGGCCGGCGGCAACGGCATCACCCGCGACATCGGGGAGACGCTGCTCGATCACGGTGTCCAGGTGATGACGACGGGCAACCACGTCTGGGACAAGAAGGAGGCGCTCGCGTACATCGAGAGCCAGCCGCGACTCCTGCGGCCGGGCAACTATCCCGCCGGCGTGCCGGGCCGCGGGCACTACGGCGCGCGGACAAGGGACGACGTGCCGGTCGGCATCGTGAACGTGATGGGGCGCATCTTCATGAATCCGCTCGACAATCCGTTCCGCGTGGTCCGCGAGCAGGTCGCCGCGGTCCGGGCCGAACACGGGGCGCGCATCGTGTTCGTGGATTTCCACGCCGAGGCGACCTCGGAAAAGAAGGCGATGGGCTGGCACCTCGACGGAGAGGTGACCGCGGTGGCCGGCACGCACACCCACGTGCAGACCGCCGACGAGCGCATCCTGCCCAACGGCACCGCATACATCACCGACGTCGGGATGACCGGTCCCCACGACTCGATCATCGGCGTGGACCCTCGGCCCGTGCTGAAGCGCTTTCTGGACGGCATGCCGGCGAAGTTCGACACGGCGACACGCAACCCGCGGATCAACGCGATCGTGGTGACCGCGGACCCGGAGACCGGCCGCGCGCGAACGATCGAGCGCGTGGACCTTTCCGCGGACGACGTAGACGCGCTCGACCGGCGGACAGAACCGTGACGAGGCTGCCATTCGGCGAAGCGGCGCCCGCGCCGCGGACACGACCGGGACGCCAGGTGCTCACCGTCGCGGAGCTGACGGCCCGCATCCGGTTGCGGTTGGAGTCGGCCTACCCCGCGGTCTGGGTCGAGGGCGAGCTGTCGAACTGCCGCCGCTGGAACACCGGCCACCTCTACTTCACCCTCAAGGGCGGCGCCGCGCAGATTCGCGGCGTGATGTTCCGGTCGGCGTTCCGCTATCTGCGATTCGATCCGGCCGACGGACTGCGGGTCGTCGCACGGGGGCGGATCAGCGTGTACGAGCCGAAGGGCGAGTACCAGCTCGTGGCGGAGCACCTGGAGCCGTTCGGCCTCGGCGCCCGTCAGTTGGCTTTCGACCAGCTCCGCCAGCGCCTGGAACGGGAAGGGCTGTTCGACGAAGCGCGCAAGCGCCCGCTGCCGACGCTGCCGCGCAAGATCGGCATCGTCACCTCACTGGACGGGGCCGCGCTGCGCGACGTCCTGAACGTCCTCGGCCGCCGCTTCCCGAACGCACATCTCGTCATCGGCCCGACCCGCGTGCAGGGCGACGGGGCCGCCCGGGAGATCACCGGCGCGCTCGTGCGCCTCGCACGCGTCGGCGGCGTCGAGGTGGTCATCCTGGCGCGCGGCGGCGGATCGCTGGAAGACCTCTGGGAATTCAACGACGAAGGGCTGGCCAGGACCATAGCCTCCCTCGGCGTTCCGGTGATCTCGGCGGTGGGGCATCAGACCGACTACACGATCAGCGATTTCGTCGCCGACCTGCGCGCGCCGACGCCGTCCGCGGCGGCGGAGCTCGTCGTGACCCGCAAGACCGAGCTGGAGGCGCGCCTCGAACGGGCCGGCGGGCGTCTGGTCGCGGCCGCGCGCACCGCCCTCGAGCGGCGGCGGGCGAACGTGGAGGCAATGCGGCACCGGCCGGGACTGGCCTCGTTTCCGACCCGGCTCGCACTGCACGGCCGCCGGGCGGACGAGCTGACCCGCCGGCTCGTCGAGCGCGCGCGGGCCGGCGTCGCACGGCGCGAACGCCGCCGGGCCGCGCTGCTCACGCGTCTCGAAGCGCTCGACGTCGGCCGCCGGCTGGCCCACATCCGGACTCGTCTGGCCGTCGCGCGCGAACGTCTGGCGCGCGCCGCCCGGGACGGCCACGCGGCTCGCCGCCGCCGGCTGGCGGCC
>Ga0209544_1000286_pt1 | contig 76719 bp, 63 predicted proteins | sample MesohylPK_FD_187297 | JGI IMG/M metagenome (GOLD analysis project Ga0209544, IMG submission 187297) | Host-associated microbial community of the marine sponge Aplysina aerophoba from Gulf of Piran - sponge mesohyl, lysed by proteinase K... | ecosystem: Host-associated > Porifera > Sponge >... | reverse complement strand
CGACCGACGGTGATCGGTTTGGACCGGAATCAGTGATCGGTTTGGACCGGAATCAGTGATCGGTTTGGACCGGAATCAGTGATCGGTTTGGACCGGAATCAGTGATCGGTTTGGACCGGAATCCCCAGCCAGGACCATCAGCGCCGCCACCCGGGAGCGATACCTACAGAACCGGACCCGCGGCGGCACCATCGCGCCGCCGATCAAGATCCGGGATCTGGCCCCTGTCTACCCGGCGTCCGTGCGCGGCAGCGGGTTCGAGGGCAAGGTCGTTCTGGATGCGCTGATCAAGACCGACGGGACCGTCGAGGTGCTGCAGATCCTGGCCCCGGTGGACCCGGCGACGATGACGACGGTGTACCCGGACCTGGCCCGCTCGGCGGTGGAGGCGGTCGGCGGGTGGCGCTACGAGCCGACGCTGCTGCACGGCGTGCCGGTGGATACGCGGATGACCATCAGCGTGACCTTCCGGCCGTAGACGCCCATGGCACAATGCCGCACCTGGCTGCCTCCCGTTTGGGGCTTACATACCTAAACGCACCGATATAATCCCCTCCCGTTTCGCGTCCAGCAGGAGGCTGTCCGCCAGTCGGATGGTGGTTCGCATGATGAATGAGCATATTGCGTACGCGTCAATATGTCACAGTGACGACACGTGCTGCCCCGCGGCTCCTGTATTGTTTCGCTTCCTCGCCCACCGCAGCGCGGAGCTGGCGGTCACCGCCATCACGGCAGCGAGCAGGTTGAACAGCATGTCGATCGGATCGAACACGCGGCTCGGCAGCGCCAACTGGATGCACTCGTCGACGACGCCGATCAGCGTCGCCGCCAGTACCGCCAGCAGCGCCGGTGCGGGGACGCGGCGGCCGTGGCTCGCCCGCTCCGCCAGCGCTTCGTGGATGAAGAGGGCAACCACGCCGTACTCGATGAGGTGGGAGCGTTCCGTCGGGATCGACATGCGGACGAACACCAGCAGATAGACGGCCACGACCCCCAGCGCGACGGCGAGCTCGGCTCCCCCCGGCCGCACGCTGAGCCCCTGCGTCACCGCCGTCGCCACGACCAGGAGACAGCAGACGAGGAAGAGGCCCACGCCCAGGTCGAGGTGCCCCAGCATGGTGAACAACGTCCGCGCCAGGCCGAGGGTGGAGTAGATCGCCACCACGACGGCCAGCGTCCAGGCCCAGAGGCGCCGTTCGCGTTCCGAAGTGAAGTTCATCGGTCACTCTTCGGAGCGAGGAGCCGAGCGCCCGTTTCCGCTTCCCGGTAGTCCAGGAACTCCTGCCTGACCATCACGTCGTACTCGCCGAGCGCCGTCGTGGCGCGACCCGACAGCGTCATCCGCGCCGGCATCCAGACGCCGCGGACCGGCGCCAGCTCCATCACCGCCTGCAGGCCGTCGGCCCGCAGGAGCCAGCGGAACCGAAGGAAGTCGAGCCCCGCATTCTCGAAGGCGTACTTCACTATCTGGTGAATCTCGGGATCGATCCAGAGCGTCACCATCGACGTCTTGACGATCCCCCGGTTGATCCGCTCGCCGGCCTCCTCCCGGAAGGGGCCGGTCGGGTAGAACTCGATGCGGACCACCTCGCGGCCCGCCACAGTCTCGCGGCCGACGAAGTAGTAGTCGCCCGGTTCCAACGTCCACTCCAGAAAGTAGAAGAAGTCGGTGACGAAGCGGGGCTCGAGGTGCTCGGGATCTCCCTGATCGACGAATTCCCGGCTCCCGGTACCACGCGTATCATCACCCGTCGGCAGCCCGGCGCCCCGCCGCTCCTCGTCGCGCAGCCAGGACCGTTCGTAGCCGCGCCGCGCCGCGTCGTCGATGCCGACGCCGTCCACGCGCACGGGACTGCGAACGGCCGTTCCGTCGCGGACGTACCACTCGTACTCGCCCACGCGCCGAAAGCTGGAAAGTCGACTCTCCTGTGGCGCGTCCAGCTCGAACGACCAGGTCTCGCGCAGGACGAAGTCGCCCAGCCGCCGCCACGGTAAGGCGTCACGGTTGGCGAGCACGCGCTCCATGAACCGGTCGATGTCGTTGTCGTTCCTGGCGGCGCGTGGTTCTGCCGCGTCTGCGGTCGCCGTGCCAGGCTGTATGGACGAAACCGTCGCGACCGGCTGTGTGGACGAGACCGCGGTACCCGGCAATGCGAGAGCGGGCATCGAAGTGGTCGCCATGGCCATGGCGATGGCGAGTGCCGCGGGTACCCCATGGCCGCCCGACCGTCCGCGAGGATGTTCCCTGTGCATGTGCGACGAACTACGCACAGCGGATGCCAACCCGTCGGTCGGCCCCCAAGCCACTGCGTTGCGGTAAGTTGGATCGTTGGACGAGACGCTGCGAGCGGGTCGAATCCGGGTGGTGTCTGGACACCACGCGCCAACTGCTGTGCATCCAGTGCACGTACACGCCGGCGCGAGTGGCATGCCCGAGTCGAACGCGGCGAAGGGGTCCGCGGGACGTCGGCGCTTGACATGCCGAATCGCGGCTACGGATACTCGAAAGTGGTTCGCCGGATCGACCGAACCGGGCCGACACCATGAGACCTGCGGCACACCCGGACGAATGGCGGCCTCTCACGCCGGGCGACGGTGAGTCGATCGAACCATTGTCGCAGCAGGAGCCGTGGACCGAGGCGCAGTACCTGCAGTTGACGGATCGCTCCCGTCGGCTGCTCGAGTTCACGGACGGCCGCCTCGACATCCTGCCCATGCCGACCGACCAGCACCAGGTCATCGTGCGATTCCTGTTGCTGGCGCTGTTGCCGCGTGTGCTGGAGCTTGGCGGCACGGTGCTCTTCGCCCCGTTGCGGCTGCGTACTCGCGACGGAAAGTTCCGGGAACCGGACCTGTTGCTGCTGCTCGACGCGAACGATCCGCGCCGTGGCAACGACTTCTGGACCGGCGCCGACCTGGTCGTCGAGGTCGTCAGTCCCGACGATCCGAGCCGCGACACCCACGACAAGCGGCTGGACTACGCGGAGGCGGGAATCCCCGAGTACTGGATCGTCAATCCACTGGACGAGACACTGACGGTGCTCGTATTGCGGGGGGCCGCCTACGTGGAGCACGGCGTCTTCCGTCGGGGGCAGCAGACCGATTCCGTCTGTCTGCGCGACTGCTCGCTGGACGTCGCGAGCGTGTTCGACGCGAAGTAGCACTGGTCGCCTATAGCCAAGCCCCGCTGCCCGGTGCCCGCTAGGCCGCAGTGGCTGCTCGCGATTCCCGACGTGTTCAGCTTCGCGCGTGTGAGCGCGGTCGTGGGGATGCGGCGTCAGGACTATTTCCTGCAGGGGACGCGGGGGTGGCTGCGGCTGCACGAGAAGGGCGGCAAGCGGCACGACGTGCCGGCCCATCACCGGGCCGAGGCTGCCGTGGAGGCGTATCTGGTCGCCGGTGGGGTCGAGGACGCGAAGGCGCCGTTGTTTCAGAGTGTCGACCGGTCGGGCCGCCTGAGCGGGCGGTCGCTGACGCGACGCGTGGTGCTGGCGATGATCAAGCGCCGTGCGGCGGCGGCGGGTCTTCCGGCGTCGACGTGCTGCCACACGTCCGGGCGACGGGCATCACGGCGTATCTGTCGAACGGGGGTACGCTCGAGCACGCGCAACAGATTGCCGGCCACGCGTCGCCGAGGACGACGAAGCTGTACGACCGGACGGCGGACACGGTCACGCTCGACGAGATCGAACGCATCGTGATCTGACGGGACACGACCGCGCCGGCCGACACGGCCAATGAGGGCCTTCACGGGCTGTTCGCGGCTCACCGCCGGGACACAGGCCCGTGCACGAAGCGACCGCCAGCCCCCGTCCCTGCCATGTCCGCCAGGCCGCGGTCTCGCCCGCCGAGCTGGCGCACCCGTCGTCCTCTCCGGCCAGACCGGTACCGACGCACGCAAGCCCCGGCCGCCGACCCTCCCCACTTGCCGCATGCCGGAGGTGTGTTATTCGAGGCGGCCAGCGCCAGAAGGAACCTCGCCACTGATCCTGGTGGGTGAATCATTCATGTTGAGGGCACAAGAAGTTGCGACGCTTTCCGCCGTGCAGGCAATGCGTTGTGGCGCTCTGGTTGAGGGCACAAGAAGTTGCGACGCTTTCCGCCGTGCAGGCAATGCGTTGTGGCGCTCTGGGGGCAGGCAATCCTTCTCTCCCAGCATGACCTCAGCCGCCCGGGGCGGCCGCCGGGGGGGCGACCTCCTCGGACTCGAAGCCGCGCCCGCGGCGCCGCGGGCTGGTGGCAGGTGGCGAGGACGGCCGCCAGGTCAGCCGCCCCGAACGGCCGCGCCAGCCCCGGCCGCGCTCGGCGGCGGTCCGCCGGGTAGCCAGCGAGGACCCGGGCCGTCCGTTCCCCGGCCGCGCTCGGCTCGCCGGCGAGGCTCCGGCTGCCGATGCTTGATCGCATCGGGCGATAGAATCGTCGCAGGAGGCGACATGAGCGAAGCAGTCACCGCGATCCTGCAGCATGACTCGGTTGAGCGCCGTCGGGCGACCTACCAGGACGTGCTCGATGCCCCCCCCAATCGGGTCGCCGAGGTTGTTGACGGCGTGCTCCACACGAACCCGCGGCCGGCCATGCGCCACGCGCACGCCAGTTCGTCGCTGGGCACGAAGATCGGCGGTCCGTTTCACCACGACGCGGGTGGCCCCGGGGGCTGGTGGATCATCGACGAACCGGAGCTGCATCTGGGCGAGGACATCCTCGTACCCGACCTCGCCGGTTGGCGGCGGGAGCGGATGCCTGTCTTTCCCGACGCGCCGTACGCCACGCTGGCCCCCGACTGGGTGTGCGAAGTGCTCTCGCCTTCGACCCGCAAGCTCGACCTCCACGGCAAGCGCGCCGCCTATGGGCGCGAACAGGTGGGTCATCTGTGGCTCGTCGACCCCGCCGACCGCGCCCTGGAGGCCTTCGAGCTGCGCGAGGGCGAATGGGTGCTGATCGCCACCGCGCAGGATGACGCTCCCGTCCGCATCCGACCCTTCGACGCCGTCACCTTCAGCCTTGGCGATCTCTGGCCGCCGAAAGTCGCCCCAGCCGAGTAGGTCACCGCGCGGCGAGCGCGTTCCGGCGCGCGTTGGACACGGACCCGCTGTCGTCGCTGGTGTTCGTGCCGACCAACAGGGGCGGAAGACAAGTTGGTAGTCGGCGTCTCTATTCGGCAGTCGTGGGTCTGATAATCGGCGTACGTTACCCGGCCGAGGGGTCGGCGAGGTCGCCGGCGGGTGACGGGAAGGGTGGCCTCGATCCGGTACAGGGCCGTCTCCCGGCGGAGGTGTTACCCCGAATGCCCGATATGCTCCCTCGTCGCGCCTTGCCACGCGGGCGCCTCGCCACTCTCGGTGCTACGCGGCGTTTCACCACGGGCTCCCGGCTCCAATCGCATCACCCCGCCGGTCCCGCGCCGCACAGACGTGCCGATTCCGCGAGCGATCCCAGGGCAAGAAGCGCCGCGCCGCGGTAGTAGCCGGTCTCGGCGTGCCTGTCGACGAGCTCCAGGCACGCGGGCGCCCACGCGAGCAGGTGGTCCCGCAGGAAGTCCTTCTGGGCCTCGAAGCATCTGGCGAGCTGGGCGCAATCGCCCGCAGCCGCGGCCTGAGCGGCCAGGTCCGACAGCGTCGCCACGAAGGCCAGCTCGAGCCCGAGGTGGTCGTCCGGCTCGCGATGAATCGCCGGCGCCCGCACGCCGAAGCGCTCGTAGAGCTCGCGGACCTGGAGGGTCGGCTCCTGGAACGTGAGCTTCGTCTTGCTGCGATAGATCGATTCCCAGGGCGCGGCCAGCATCTCGCCAGGTCCGACGAAGAGCCGGTTGAAGTCCCAGGTCAGCGCGCCGAGCTGCGCGGGGTCCCAGCCCTCGCAGAACGCGGCCAGCAGCGCCACCCCCGCGGCTGTCCTGGCGTCGCCGGACGGAAAGGGCCAGACTTCGAACAGCCGGTCCCCGGCAAGGGCGGCCAGCCACCCCGCACGCGGCGCCTCGTAGAAGCAGCGGCCGAGAAAGTGGTACGCGAGGGCCTGTTCCTCCTGACGCCGCCGCCATTCGTCCGGGACGGTCGGCGCGTCGTCCGACGCGGGGTCCGTCAAATGCCGACCCTCACCTGCATGGCGTAGAACAGGAAGCGCCCGCACACCTCCGACGCCACGGTGAGGCCGAACGCTCCGCACGTGAGAACCGGAGCCAGTGAATGCGGCGAGTGCCCAGCCGGTCCGGCCGGTCCGCCAGATCGGCGGATGCGCGCCACGACGCCGCCCAGCGCCGCGGCAGCCGCGCCCAGCAGTCCGAGCCGCAGCAGGAGGATGCCGCCGTAGTCGATGGTCAGCCGCTGCACGCTCGCCGCTGCGGCCGGCAGGGGATTCGCGCTCAGCGAGGAGAGATGGAGCGGAACGACGACGAACTCCAGCGCCAGCGCCGCGATGCCGGCCAGCGCGAGTCCCCGCAGGGTCGCCGCTGCCCGGCTGACCACGGGTTCATTCCCGGACAGAGCGTCGCCTGTCATCGTGAGGCGCTGCACCACCAATCCGGAGGCCACGCCGAGGATGCCCAGCCGCAGCGCCGTGCCGCCGAACGCGGCGGGGGTGGCGAAGCTGTTCCAGGCCGGCTGGGCCGGCAGCAGGTAGATGGCGATCTGGCAGCAGATGAACGCCAGACCGGCCGCCGCCGTGAGCCGGGGCAGCCACGTCGCCAGCGCCGGACTGGCCGCGAACCGTTGCCGCACCGGAGCCGCCGGCTCCGCCCCGGCGGCGGGCCCCTCCTGCGGGGCACCCGTCGGCAACGACCCGGCCGCGCGCCATTCGTGCCACACGAGCGCGCTCAGCAGTGCCGCGAACAGGCTCCCGAAGACGATCTCACGGCTCAGCCACGACGACGAAAAGTTCACGACGGCGCGCGCCGCCTGGAGCGGGGTGGAGAGGTGGAATAGAGCCGCGAACAGGCCGATCGACAGCACCGCGAGCACAACGAGGAGCGGGGACGGCAACTGCTGACCGGGGCTCCTGGCGCTATCCGCCGCAGGGAAGACCTCCCGCGCGCCACCAGTCTCACGAGCCTGGTCTGGGGTGCGGCCCGGCCCCCGTCCGCCCGGTGGAGCTCCGCGCCGCGCCGACAGGTATTGCAATATCTGCAGCGTGAGGAACGCGCCCACCGCCGCCTGCGTCAGGACCGTGAAGATTACGAGCGACCAGTCGCGCGTCTCCATGCCGGGGCGCGGGTCAGGAGTGGACGAGCTTGAGCGGGATGAAGCGTATCGCCGGCTTCGTGATCTCGGCGTCGGGCAGCGGTCCGAACTCGGCGGTGGCGCCCGCCTTGGCGGCCACCTCGTCCAGCGTGCCCCACTGCAGCGCCTTCGTCGGGCACGCCTCGGCGCAGGCGGGGCCCCCGGTGCCGGCGTCGATGCGGTGCGAGCAGAAGTTGCACTTCTCCATCTTGCCCGTCTCTGCGCTGAACTGCGGCGCGTCGTAGGGACACGCCCAGGCGCAGAGACGGGCGCCGATGCACTTGCTCTCGTCGACGATGACGATGCCGTCGGGCCGCTTGGTGATAGCGCCGGACGGGCAGGCCTCGGCGCAGACGGGGACCTCGCAGTGATTGCACGACATCGAGACGTGGTACATGTAGGGCCCGCCGTCCTGGTCGCCCTCCACCGTGCGCACCTTGCGCCAGCGCGGACCCAGCTCGACGCCGTTCTCCACCTTGCAGGCGACCTCGCACGTGCGGCAGCCGGTGCAGCGGTTGGCGTCGAAGAAGAACGCGACCTGCTGCTTCGTGTCGCTCATGCCGTGTTCCCCCCGGATGCCGCGTCCCTCCTGGATGCCGCGTCTCTCCCGGACGGTGCGTTCGTCCCGGCCGGCGCGTCTCCGGCGGCAACCTCCACCATCGACGAGTTCAGCGTGTGGCCGAGCGAGATCGGCTCGTACTTGTCGGGGCTCAGGATGCTGGCCGTCTGCTTCTCGTTCACGCCGCCCCAGCCGGTGGTCACGCTCACGACACCGCGGAGGATGCCGCGGGTCACGTGCGCCATCGCCTCGATCTCCCCGCGGTCGTTGAAGACGCGGATGCGGGCCCCGTCCTCGATGCCGCGCGTCTTCGCGTCGTCGGGATGGATCTGCAGCACCTGGCTGGCCCAGATCTCGGTGAGGTAGTCGTGATGGTGGAAGCTGGAGTTGACGTGGTTGTGGTTCTTGCGGTTGATGAGCTGCAGCGGATAGCGCGCGGCCCGCGTCTCGTCCACCCAGGGCGCCTCGACCGGGTGCAGGTACTCGAGCAGCGGGTCGAAGCCCCGCTCCTGCAGATACGTCGAGAAGAACTCGATGCGCCCCGACGGCGTATCGAACTTCTTGTCAGCGAACGGGACCCACGGGTCCGGCATGGGGTTGACCGGACCCTCCTCGAGCTGCTCCAGGCTCACCCCGGTCGGCTCGAGCACGTGCCGCAGCAACTCGTCGTCGGGCTTGTCGAAGTCGTCGCCGAAGCCGAGGCGCCGGGCCAGCTCGGTCAGGATCCAGCGGTCCGAGCGGGCCTCGAACAGCGGCTCGATCGCTTGCTGCATGAGCTGGATGTAGCGGCTGCGGACGCCGGCCAGCAGGTTCCGCGTCTCGAAGAGCGTGGTCACCGGCAGGACGAAGTCGGCGTAGCGCGCCGTCGTCGTCATGAAGATGTCCTGCACGACCATCAGGTCGATGTTGTCGAGCCCCGCGATGATCTTGCGCGTGTTGGGGTACTGCGTGAGGACCCCGGTCCCCGCCACGTGGATGGCCCGAATCGGATGCGGCTTGCGCTCGACCAGGTACTCTCCGAGCTTGGTGGCGGGAATGCCGGCGATGGGCTCGTTGCGCTGGACGGGCACCGGGTAGTTGATGTTTCCGCCCTGCCGCAGGAAGCCGCCGTTGTCGTTGACGCCGCCGCCGAGCATCCCGACGTTGCCGGTCAACGAGGCCAGGTAGAGGTGCCCGATGACCGTCAGCGTGCCGTGGTCCGTGCGTTGCGCGCCGGCCATGTTCTGGATGATCGCGGCCGGCTTCACCGCCGCGTACTCCCGCGTCACCGGCGCGACCGAATCGGCCGCGGCGCCGGTGATGCGCTGCACCACCTCCGGTGTGTAGCGGCCGGCGACGGCGCGCATCCACTCGAAGACCGGCTGGTAGCGGACGCCGCCGATCGTGTAGCTGCCCCGCAGGGCGGGCCGTATCCCCGGCGTGTCGGGCGCGGCCGTCCGGCCGCCGAGCTCGTCCCAGACGACGAAGCTCCCCGGTCCGCTGCCGCCGTCGGTCAGCAGCCGCAGGTCGCGCAGATCGACCGGCAGCGTCTCGCCGCCCGCCGGCCAGGCGCGCGATTCGGATTGCAGATCGCAGCCCCGCTCGCCGAGCCGTACCAGGAACGGCGCGTTGGTGAACCGGCGGACGTACTCCTCGTCGAAGAGCCCTTCGTCGAGCAACACCTTCACCATGCCCAGGGCGTACGCGGCGTCGGTGCCCGGCCGGATCTGGACCCAGCGGTCCGACAGTGCCGCCGTCTCGCTCAGCCGCGGATCGATGGTGATCAGCCGCGCGCCGTGCTCTTCCCGCGCCTGGAAGAGGTTCTTCATGTAGCCCTGGTTCGAGACCGCCGGGTTGTTGCCCCAGGCCAGGAAGAAGCGGCTGTGGACCCACTCGTCGCGGAACTCGGACCGCCCGCCGCCGAAGACGGCATTGAACCCCGAGGTGACCGAGGCGCAGCAGAGCTGCGAGATGATCGGCGTGTTGCCGCCGAAGCGGTTCCAGAAGGCGGAGTAGAGCCCCCGCACGCCGGTAGAGAGCGACGACCAGTTGCCCGTCCCGCCGAAGGCCAGGAACGCCTGGTTGCCGTCCTCCTCCAGGATCCGCCGGTAGCGCTCGGCGATGGTGTCGAGCGCCTCCTCCCACGAGATGCGTTCCCAGCGGTCCTCGCCCCGCCGGCCCGCCCGCCGCATCGGGTACTTGAGCCGATGGGGGCTGTAGAGCTGGCGGATACGGGAGATGCCGCGCGCGCAGGCCAGGATGTTGAAGTCGGGGTCGCCGGTCACCTTGACCAGTCGGCCGTCCTCGACGTGGGCGAGCAGGGCGCAGTGGAGGCACTCCGGCGTGTTCGCGGTGCGGACGATCCGGCTGCCGGCCGCCGCTACGGCCCCCGCGCCGGAGACGCCGGCCGGCGCCCCGCCGGTCGGATACCGGGAGAGCAGCAACCCGCCGCCCCCGAGGGCCGACGCGCCGCCGACGAGGGCGCTCCACTTCAGGAAGCTCCGCCGCGACTGCATGCAGGCATCTTATAGCGTTCCATCCAGAACGCAACAATTAGGCGCGGCTGCCGTTCAGGTCGTCGCCATAGACCGACTGCACGGCGTGTTCCAGCGATGCGATTTCTTCGTCCGACAGCCGGCCGAAGTGACTCGCGCGCTTGCCGGCCGAGAGCCGGCCGTCGTTCTGCCCGCAGAAGCGGATGAAAAGATCGACCTGGCGGTCGGGCATGTCCACGATCTCCTGGATCGCCCTCCTCGCGGCGTCGTAGCGGGTCAGGAACGTCAGCTCCCCGGCAAGCTCCGTATCGATGGCTTGGTCGATGAAATGGAAGAGGGCCTCCGCCTGCGCCGTCAAGTCGGGGTAGCGATACCAGATGGCGGTGTCGTTGTGCACGGTCAGGCGCCCCTCGGCGTCGAGCGTGTACTCCACCAGGGGCATCAGCGGGGTGGAGAAGGCCTCCAGCGACGCATCGTAGTCACTCGCATTCTTCAGCATGGTCGCCGAGACGGGCACCATGACGTCCGCGGGAGTAAAGCCGCGCCGGGCGAGGATATTGTGAATCAGGAAGCGGTGGATCCGGCCGTTGCCGTCCTCGAACGGGTGCAGCAACACGAACCCGTAGCCGATGGCCGCGGCATGTACTGCGACGGGGACACTGCCGTCCGTCATGCGCTCGTGAGCCGCTGTCAGGCCGTCCATGAGGACGCCGAGGTCCTCCGGCTTGGGGGGCACGAAGTGGATCCGTTCGTTTCCCGGGGTGACCGTCTCGCCGACGTAGTTCTGGGTGCGCCGGTAGTCACCATCGCGGAAACGGGCATCGACGATGCGGTTCTGCAGGTCGATCAGTTGCGGCTTGCTGCAGAAGTCCTCGCGCCGCGCGAGTCGCAGAAGCGCCACGAAGCGTTCCGTACGGGTGGACGAGGGCCTGATGTGCTCGATCGCGAACGAGGACTTCGTCTCCTTCGCGTACAGGTAGCCGAGCGCCCGCCCCAGGAGCGCCGGGGCGTGGCGGGCGGCGATGTCCCGGCAGCGTGCCGGCAGGTCGGCCGCGTCGAAGTCCCGCAAGATGTCGGTGAGGCGGACCGTCGGGCAGAATCGACGATCCCCCAGCAGGTTGTCGTTGATTCTCTGGCGGCGCGCTCGCCGGGACGATTCGGTCGTGTAGTACTCTTCCGGATCGAGCAGGTCGACGTAGTTTCCCTGCTGCAGGTCCTCCAGCGGGAGCTTCCTGTCCGTCAGGAACTCGTAGAGGAACCACAGCCGCCGCGCATACTTGCCGGTGGGCCGCGACCGCACGTAGGCCAGCAAGTCGCCCTCCGGGGCCACCCGGAACAGGGCGGCCAGGATCGCGAGGTTCGTCCCGTCGTGCTTGAGCGCGAACTCGAGCTGATCGCCCAGCGTGTCGCCGGGCCGATAGCGGTGCGGGAAGACCTCCTCGACGACGCCGCCACGGACCTCGACGCGGCGTACCCCGCTGGCCGCCACCCGCGACGTGTGCCAGTTGGGTATGACGTCGACGCCGTAACGCTCGATCAGGGCCGCATAGCCGGCGAGCCGCGAGGCCGGCTGCTCCGTTCCGATTGCGGTCATGGCATCGTCCAGCGAAACTGTGACGAAGCCGACGTTACGATTACAGATTGCTGTCCGTCAAGAAAAATGATTTCGGCGCCGGCGTTTGGGCTGCCGGCCGTTTCCGCAAACGAAAGCGTCCGTCCGGCTACCGGATTCCCGCGGCGACCCCGTCCGGCTCGTCCCCCAGCCACACCGGGTTGCCGAGCGGGCGCTCGCGCGGCCACGTCTCGTCGAGCGTGTCGGCGTCGTACAGGCGGCCGTTCTTCATCACGTAGCGGATGCGGTTGGTGTTGCGGATGTCGTCGAGCGGATTGGCCTCCAGGACGACCAGGTCCGCCAGCTTGCCCGGCTCGATGGAGCCGAGATCTCCGTCGAGGCCGATGGCCTCCGCGCCCAGCGCCGTGGCCACGCGCAGCGCGTCGTGCTCGGACAGGCCGCCCGACTGCGTGGCCCACAGCTCCCAGTGGTAGCCGAGGCCCTGGAGCTGCCCGTGGCTGCCGACCCCGGCCACGCCGCCCGCCTCCACGATGGCCTTCACGCCCTCGGCGTGCTGCCGGAAGACGTACTCCTCCTCGCGGAACCAGCCGCCCGGCCCCGCGTCGACCCCGGCCCCGCGGCGGCGTGTGAGGCGGTCGAGCTCGCCGTGCGGGATGAACCGCCGCAGCTTCGGGTCGTCGTGGGGGTTCTCGCGGGTGAAGAACCAGTTCTCGCCGAACGGCCCGCCGTAGGAGACGAGCAGCGTCGGCGTGTAGGCCATGCGGGTTCGGGCGGCGAGGCTGACGACGTCGCGGTAGAGCGGGAAGATCGGAAACGAATGCTCCAGCCCCGGGTAGCCGTCGATGATCATCTCCAGGTCGTACTTCATGTCGAGCCCGCCCTCGGTGGTGGGCAGCAGCTTCTGCTCCTTCGCGGCCATGACGATCCACTGGCGCTGCTGCCGGTTGCCCGACATGTACATCTTGATCGTCTGCGTGTCGTAGTACTCGCTGTAGCGCCGCAGCACGCGCCGGGCGTGGTCGAGGTCCTCGATCTGCTCGGCGTTGAACACGCCCGGTCCGGTCGAGTAGATGCGCGGGCCGACGACGTCGCCGGTCTCCACCAGGTCGCCGTAGGTCAGCACGTCGGTCGTGGCGGTCTGCGGATCGCGCGTCGTGGTGACCCCGTAGGCGAGGTTGGCGAGGTAGGTCCACGGCTGCGTCTTGTGGACGCCGAAGCTCGGGCGCATGTGGGCGTGGGTGTCGACGAAGCCGGGGACGACGGTCGTGCCCGGGACCTCCATGATGCGGGCGAAGTCGGGGAACTCCACCGACCCCCGGCGGCCCACGGCGAGAATCCGGTTGCCCTGCACGACGACGTCGGCGTTCTCGACAATCTCGTCGCCGCGCATGGTGATCACCCGCCCACCGCGCAGCACGCCGTAGCTGTTCGGGATGTCGCGGATGGCGTCGACCGTGATGCGTATCTCGACCGGCTCGTAGGCGGGGGCGTCGTCGTCTTCCACCTCGCCGCCCGCGTCGTCTTCCACCGCCGCTTCGGCCGCGCGCGCCGCCTCCTCGGCGGCCGTCGCCGCGTCGAGGTCGTAGATGAAGTGGGCGTTGCCGATCGACCAGTGCGCGCGCCGCCCGCCGGCGCTCCACGCCGGGAACTGCCCACCCACCTCGGTCAGCTTGCGGACCGGCACGCTCGCACGCTCCGGATCGGCCACCGACACCACCGGCGTATCGCCCCCAACGTAGGGCACCGCCAGCGTGTAGAGATCCAGGCGGACCTGGGCCAGGGCCCGGTCGCCCGTCGGCGCCATCAGCACCAGGGACGCCGGCCCCGGATCGCCGCCGCTGGACGGCGCCGGGCCGGTCACCTTTACGTGCGCCTTCTCGTCGGTCCCGTCCCAGCGGATCGAAACCAGGCCTTCCTCCCGGTGATACAGGAAGATGCGGTCCGGATCGGTCGTCGTGTGCGGGAAGCTGCGCCCGTCGGTCGGCGCCACCAGCGTCCAGTCGCCGCCGTCGGCCGGAATGGAGACGATGTTCGCGCTGGCGCCGGGCGCGGTCTGCCGCGGCGCCTCCCGGAAGCTGCGGGCCGGTCCCTGGAGGGCGACCAGGCGCCCGCCGTCCGGCGACCACGCGGGATGTTGGAAGATGGCCGGTCGGGTGCTGAGCCGCACCGGCGCAGCGCTGCCGTCCGCGCGCACCTTGTACAGGTGGCCGCCGTCCGGGGACCAGGTGACGAAGGCGATCCAGGCGCCGTCGGGCGACCACGCCGGTTGCGCTTCCACCATGTCCAGCTCGGTCAGCCGCCGCGGCTCGCCGTCCGGGATCGGCCGCACGTACAGGCGATCGAGCGCCGCGAACGCCAGCGTCTCGCCGTCCGGCGACGGCGCCGCGTCGCGAATCTGCCGCACCGTGAACCGCAGGCTGTCGACGACGGGGTACTTGAAGGCCAGCTCGGGTCCGATCTCCAGATCGGTCCGCACCCGGAACGGCACCGCGATCGGCGCGGACCCCTCGGCGACCGGGACGCGCCAGATCCCGCCCCCGTAGGAGACGACCACCTCCGACGAATCGGGAGTGAACGACATGCCCGGCAGCGTGTCGGCGCCCGCCACCGACTCCTGGTCGTCGCGCTGGACGGGATAGGCGAGCCAGCGCTCGTCCCCCGAGGCCAGCTCGCGCAGCCGCAGGCCGGTCCGGTCCTCGTGCCGCGTGCCGTAGACGAGCCAGGCCCCGTCGGGCGAGAGGGTCGGCCGCAGGGCCGAGCCGTAGCGTGACGTCCGCACGTACTGCTCCCCGGTCTCCCGGTCGTACACTCCAAGCTGGTACTGCGGGAAGATGGCGTTGTACTGCCACAGGCGTTCGCGCTGCGCGAACCAGATGTGCCGCCCGTCGGGCGTCGGGGCCGGCCCCGTGATCCGGCGCGAGCCCGGCTCGTCAATGAGCTGGATCCCGGTGCCGCCGTCGACGTGCCACATCCAGAGCTTCGGGTTGCGCCGGTCGCCCCCGGCCAGCGCGCCCGCCCCGACCGCCGCGACCACGTAGTCGCCGTCGGGCAGCCATTCCGGCGACTCGTAGTTGTTCGCCGGCGCGTTCGTCACCTGGCGGGTGGCCTGCGACTCGACGTCGATCAACCACAGGTTCTCGGATCCGTCACGGTCCGAGACGAAGAGCACCTGCGATCCGTCGGGGCTGTAACGCGGTTGGCTGTCATAGGCCATCCCCTCCGTGAGGGCCGTCGCGTCGCCGCCGGCGAAGGGGATGGTGTAGAGGTCGCCAAGCAGGTCGAAGACGATGGTCTCGCCGTCCGGGCTGACGTCCACCGAGATCCAGGTGCCCTCGTCCGTGTCGAGCGACAGCGTCCGGGCCGGCTCCAGCGGGAGGTCCGCCGCGTCGTTCGATTCGTCGGTCTCCTGGGCGGTCGGGCCGGCCAGGGCGATGGACAGCATCGCCGCCGCGATCGCGAATGGGGTGGCGCGCATGGATTTCTCTCCTCCCGTGGGCAGCGGGGCCCCTTCAACGGGCTGCTAGGATGGGCAGGTTAACGCAAACGTGCGGCGTGGTTCTCGAAGGATGCGGATGCCTGAGCTCCGTATGCGTGTCATCGCTCTCGTGGCCATCGCTGTAGCTGCGAGCACGGGTATCGGCGAGGCGCCGGCCCCGGTTCTTCCGCCCGAGCTGGTCGACCTGCACGCGCAGGCCCGGCAGGGGGAGGCGGAAGCGCAGGCCTCGCTCGGATTCAGGTACCGGCGCGGCGAGGGTGTGCTGCAGGACGACGCGGCGGCCGCGACCTGGTTCCGGGCGGCGGCCGAGCAGGGACACGCGGCGGCGCAGTTCAACCTGGGCTTCCACTACCGCGAAGGGCGCGGCGTGCCGCAGGACGATGGCCGCGCCATCCGCTGGTATCGACGCGCGGCGGAACAGGGCGACGCCGACGCCCAGAACAACCTGGCGGGCATGTACGCCCGCGGCGACGGCGTCGCACCCAACGGCCCCGAGGCGGTGCGGTGGTGGACGCTCGCGGCCGAGCAGAGACATGCGCTGGCGCAATACAACCTGGGCTTCATGTACGGCGACGGCCTCGACCTTCCCGGGAGCCACGCCGAGGCCCTGCCCGCGTATGGACTGGCCGCGAGCGATCCGGCGACGCCGGCGGACGGCTCCAGCCCCGCGGACGCCGAGGGTCGGACGGTTCCGCAGGATTACGTGCGCGCCTACATGTGGCTGATCCTGGCGTCGCGTCACGGGACCGGCGCCGTGCGCGACGGCGCGCTGCGGGGGCGGACCCGGGCCGAGCGGAACATGACCCCGGCCGAGCTCGCCGAAGCCCGGCGCCGCGCACGGGAGTGGAGGCCGGCGCCCGCCATCCGGTGATTGCCATTTAAGTCCTTGACGCCGGTCCCCCGAGCGGCCATTCTCGACACGAAATGCCCGCCAGGGGTCTGCGCCGTAGAACGGTGCAGACTCCTGGTCAGGCCCGGGCGGCAATCGGAGCCGCAGGCAACGATGTCGGGCCAGGGGCGCCGGCGTCCGGGGACGGTCAGGGAAGGGGAACGGCCATGAAGCGAAGCATCTGTGCCATCGTGGTTCTCGCGTTGGGGTTGCCGCTGGCGATCGCCGCCAACGACGATCTGGTCTCGCGGCAGAACGACGACGACCAGTGGGTGTTGCCGGGGAAGAACTACTCGGCGACGCGCTACAGCTCGCTCGCTGACATAACCGCGGACAACGTCGCGAATCTCACCCAGGTTTGGTCGTTCTCGACCGGCGCGCTGCGCGGCCACGAGGGGCAGCCCCTGGTCGTGGACTCGACGATGTACGTGCACAGCGCCTACCCCAACCACGTGTACGCCATCGACCTCACGCAGGAGGACTGGCCCATCAAGTGGCGGTACACGCCGGTCCAGGACGACCGCGCGGTGCCGGTCGCCTGCTGCGACCTGGTCCATCGCGGCGTGAACTACGTCGAGGGCCGGATCCTGATGACGACGCTCGACGGGCACGTCATCGCGTTGGACGCCGACAGCGGCGAGGAGCTGTGGAACGTCAGGAACGCCGATCCGCTGCGGGGCGAGACGATGACGATGGCCGGCCTCGTGGTCAAGGACAAGTACATCGTGGGCGTCTCCGGCGGCGAGTTCGGCATCCGCGGCTGGGTGGCCGCCTACGCCGTCGAGTCGGGCGAGCAGCTCTGGAAGGCCTACAGCATGGGCCCGGACGAGGACGTCATGCTGGCCCCCGACTTCAACGCGGCCAATCCCCACCACGGCGGGCCCGGCGCGGGCACCGAGACGTGGCCGGGCGACCGCTGGCGCAACGGCGGCGGCGCCACGTGGGGCTGGTACGCGTACGACCCCGATCTCGACCTCGTCTACTACTCCACGGGCAACCCCGGGACGTGGAACCCGACGCCGCGCGAGGGCGACAACAAGTGGTCGATGACCATCTTCGCCCGCGACCCCGATACCGGCCTGGCGAAGTGGGCCTATCAGATGACCCCGTGGGACGCCTGGGACTACGACGGCATCAACGAGCACGTGCTGCTCGATCTGAACATCGGCGGGCGGGACGTGAAGGCGCTCGTGCACTTCGACCGCAACGGCTTCGCCTACGTCCTCGACCGCACGGACGGCACGCTGCTGTCGGCGGAGAAGTTCGTGGAGCACACCAACTGGGCCGAGCGCATCGATCTGGAGACCGGCCGCCCCGTGGAGGTCCCGGAAAAACGCACCCGGCAGGGCGTGAACACCCTGGACATCTGCCCGTCCGCGATGGGCGCCAAGAACCAGCAGCCCGTGTCGTTCTCGCCCCGCACCAGCCTGATCTACGCCGGCACGAACAACCTGTGCATGAACTACGAGGGCTTCGAGGTGCGCTACATCGCCGGCGCCCCGTACGTCGGCGCGAACGTGCGGATCTTCGCCGGTCCGGGCGGCTACCAGGGCGAGTTCATGGCCTGGGATCCGGCCGCGGGCGAGAAGGTCTGGGGCATCACCGAGCCGTTCCCGGTGTGGACCGGCACGCTGGTCACGGCCGGCGACGTCGTCTTCTACGGGACCATGGACCGCTGGTTCAAGGCGGTCGACGCCAGGAGCGGCGACATCCTGTGGAGCTCGCGGCTGCCGTCGGGCTCGATCGGCAACCCCATGACGTTCAGGGCGCCGGACGGCAAGCAGTACGTCGCGATCTACTCCGGTATCGGCGGGTGGTTCGGGCTTCCGGTCGCGGCGGACCTCTCGCGCGAGGATCCGCTCGGGGCGCTCGGCGCGGTCGGCGCCGCCTACGACTCGGGGCTGGACAAGGTGACCTCCGTGGGTGGCACGCTGCACGTCTTCGCGCTCGAGTAGGCGCACGGAGATTGCCGTGACCCGTTCTTTCAGGAGCGTCACCGCCGCCGGGAGGGTTGTCGCCGCGATCGGCGCCTGTGCGCTGCTGGCGGCGCTCGTGCTGTCGGCGGCGCCTGCGCCCTCGACAGGCGCCGTGCTCGCGCAGTCACCGGAGTTGCGCGTCTGCGGCGACCCGGACAATCTGCCGTACTCGAACGAGCGGCTCGAGGGGTTCGAGAACCGGATCGCCGCGGTCGTCGCCGCCGATCTCGGCGCCACCCCCGTCTACGCGTGGTGGCCGCACCAGCGCGGTCTCGTCCGGAACACCATCGACGCGGGGACGTGCGACGTCATCTTCGGGGTTCCCGAGGGACTCGACTTCGTGCTCTGGACGAAGCCGTACTACCGCTCGTCCTACGTCATGGCCTACCGTGGCGACCGGGGCTACGCCTTCCAATCCCTGGATGCGCCGGAGCTGCAAGAGTTGCGCATCGGCGTCCACGTCAACACCCCGCCCGAGGAGAGCCTCGCGCGGCGCGGCCTGCTCGACAACGTCTCGACGTACTCGCTCTTCTTCGATCCGCGCGGCGATCGGGACCGGCCGCGCAAGCTGCTCGACGACCTGGTGACGGGAACGGTGGACGTCGCCGTCGCGTGGGGTCCGCTGGCCGGCTACGCCGCCGCGACGTCGAGCACGCCGCTCGAGCTCGTCCCGCTGGAGGACGAGCCCGGGGTGCCCCTTTCCTTCGACATCTCGATGGGCGTCGCGAAGGGCAACGACGAGCTGAAGGACCGGCTGGAGACGGCGATCGACCGGCGCCGGACGGAGATTCTGGCGATTCTGGAGGAGTATGGTGTGCCGCTCGTCCCCGCCGCCGGATCCGGCGCTGCCCCCGCCGGCGGATCCGAGGCCACGAACCCGGCCGCGCAGCCCGAGCCGCCATCTGCGGCGGCGGCCGCGGCGCCGGCACCGCCTGCGGCGCCACGGAAGCTGAACCCGTTCACCGGGAACGCGGACATGGCCGCGGAGGGCCGGACGCTGTACTTCCAGGTCGGTTGCCAGGGCTGCCACGGCGGCGGCGGCGGCGGCGGGATGGCCACCTCCGTGATCGACGACTCCTGGACGTTCGGCAGCGACGACGAGGTCCTGTTCCGGCTCATCAAGGGCGAGATCCCCGAGCAGACGATGCCCACCGTCTACAGCGTGCTCGAGGACGAGGAGGTCTGGCAGATCCTGGCGTTCATCCGCTCGGTATACGCCGGCGACCCCGGCCGGATCGACTGGTAGCGCCGGGATATCATGCCGGGATGGCCGAGACGCAAACGGAGACCACGCCACCGCCGGCGCACGGGGCCCAAGACCTGGATCGCGGCGGCCGGGCGCCCGTCGACGACGAGCTGGTGCGGACCGAGCCGCTGCTAGACACCCGAGGGCCGACGAGGACCTGCGCTTTCCGGGTTGCCGCTGTATTCCGCTCCTCCGCGACCGCCTCACCGACTACGACGGGCGGCTCGAGTACTGGGAGGGTCGGAGCGAGACGGCCTGGGTGCTGGCCGAGCCGACGGGGGGCGTTCACGAGGGCACGTCGCGACGGTTGCCGCATCTGGTGGAGCGGATTGCGATGCTGCGCGGGGCGCCGATTGCATCGTTCGGATCGGTGGATCTGCTGGTTCGCGACGGGAGCGGGCAGCCGGCGCGGATGATGCAAGCGGACGAGACCCTGTACCTGCACCCGCGGCGAGCCCTGACGCCGGAGGGGTCCCTGGTCATCGGCGAGCACGACCTGCCGGACGTCGTGCTGGAAGTCGATCACACGACGGATGTGCGCCCGGGCAAGCTGCTGCTGTACGAGGCGTGGGGCTTTCCCGAGCTGTGGGTGATCGTGCCGCCCGAAGGAGCGAGACGGACGCGTCCGGCGGGAGTGACGATCCACCGGCTCATCGGAGGACGCTATCGGACCGAGGCAGCGAGCAGGGCGTTTCCAGGCTGGACGGCAGCGGAGATCTTCGTGGGCCTGACGCAGTCGGCGACGGCGCACACCTGTCGGGTGCTGGAGCGCGTGGCGCGGGCGCTGGGCGCGCGGGAGGGCACGGGGCCGGACGACGATCCGATGTTGCGCGCGTTCGGTGAGAACAAGCTCGCCCAGGGTCGTGCGGAGGAGTTGACGGCGGTCGTGCGCAGCCTGCTCCGGTCGCGGGATATTCGCGTGTCGGACGGGTTCCCCGGGGACGCGGCGGCGTTGGCCGGCGCCGGTCGCGAGGCACTGGTGTCGGCGGCGCTGGGGTGCGCGGACGAGGCGGACTTCTGGCGCCGTCTGGGGCGGCCGCGCCGCTGACTTCGGCTCGGTCGTCAACTTCCCGAATAGACGCAACGAGGCGGACCGGCGCGTACTGCAACTTCTGACGGAGAAGCAGCAGGTCCAGAAGGCGATTGCTACGCGCCACGAGGACGATCACGGCGATTCGGAACATCGAGAGCTGTTGTTCTTGCTGAAGGCGTTGGTCGACCGTCAGGAAGACGTCGAACTCGCGTGCGGCAAGGCGCAACAGTTCACCGTTTGCGCTTGCTGGCCCACCCCATCTCCGGCACGATCTGCACTTCGTGCCCGTTCAGGGCGTGCTTCAGTCGTCGCGGCAGGCACTCGTCAAGCAGGACATGCACGAGTCAGCAGAGCGTCCTTCGCCTGTTCCAGAGCGGTGACCGCGCGCTCTCTCGACACGGTCGGGAAGTCCTCCAGGAACTCGGAGAGGGGCTGCCCGGCTTCCAGGTAGTCGAGCAGTCTGAAACGGCACGCGGGTACCGACGAAGACGGGAGTCCCGCTGAGGATCTCGGGGTCGCTGGTGATTACCGGGGCTGGTTCCGACATCGGCATTGCTCGTGGATTCCCAAGATCCTGGCGTTCATCCGCTCCGTCTACGCCGACGACTCCGGCCGGATCGACTGGTAGCCTCCGCCGGAGGGGATCGTATCGCGTCTTGCCGGTTATTCGGCGGACGCGGCCACTTACCGTTCACGCCGCCCGGTCCGGGCGGCGCACCAGTGCGGGCAACACGGTCTGTACTGTCGCTCCCAGCGCATCGACGCGGCCCGCGACCCGCTCCATGCGGACCGTCAACCAGAGCACGCCCGCCGCCGTCAGCACGTCTACCGCGTTCACACCCTCGAACATCCGTTCAGCCTCCCGGGGTTCGCGGGTGAGCCTGAAGTTCAGGATACACCGGGGCTTGGCGCCGACCCCGAGCGGTCATCGTCGGCACGAGACGGTCGGCGGGGATGGACCGGGCAACTTGCGGCGGTGCGCCGTCGCCGGCGGTTCACCGCACGGCATAAGCCCCGAACGCCGGCACCAGGATCGTGCTCAGCACGATTATGGCGATCGACGTCAGGACGGTGGCCACCACGCCCGTCCTGAACATCGTCCCGAATCCGACGGCGCCCGCGGCGAACGTCGCCGCCGCCGTCGGACTGGACCAGGGCAGCACCAGGGCATGGGCCGTGCCGGCAATGATCCGGGCGAGAACCGAGGGGTTGTAGTCGACAGCCTCCGCTATCGGAAACAGGATCGAGGAGACCATCATCGTCGTCGCGGTGCCGCTGGCCAGTTGCGTCACCAGCGTCGCGAGCAGACCAGCCAGCCACGGCAACGTCGTCGCCGTGAGGCTCCCCGTGAACGCGGCTCCAATCCAGTCGGTCACCCCCAGCCGGGTCAATCCGCTGACCAGCGCCATGCCGCCGACAACCAGAAACAGCACGTTCCAGGGCACGCCCTCCTGGAAGTCCTTGCGGTCGAGGGTCATCTCGCCGCGCTTCACGTCCACCGGCAGGAGGAACAGAAGGACCATGGCCGCGGGAGGCGCGTACCAGATGTCGAGGAACTCCGTCGTGACGAGGGTCGGCAGCATCCACAGGGCCAGCATCACTGTCGATGCCAACACGACGTTCTTCTCTCCGCGGCTCAGCGGACCGAGTTGCTCGCGTTGCCGGCGAATGTGGGAACGGCGATCGGGAAGGGTCTGCACCTCCGGCGGCAACATCCACTTCAGGACCAGGTAGCAGATGGGAACGTGGGCCGCCGCGAGAACGGCTCCGGTCGATGTCCACTGCGCAAAGCTGACGCTGTAGCTGGTCGTCCGCTCCAGCACCGCGAGGATCAGCGGGTTGAACACGCTGCCCCCGGGGGTTGCCAGCCCGCCGGCGGACGCGCCGTACAGAATCGCCAGGCTCGCCGCCGCGGCCATGCGCGGCGCCCCGGCGGCGGGCGGCCGCGGTCCGCCGGCGTCGAGTCCCGCGACCGCGGACCGCGTCAGCGACAGCGCAATCGGCGTCATCGTCACGATGACGGCCAGGTCGTTGACGAGCGCGGATATGACCGTGGACGCCATCAGCAGCACGAATATCAGGCCGCCGCTGGATCGCGCCACACCGGGCATGCTCAGAATCGCCAGGGAGATCCTGACGGCCAGACCATGCTTCCGCAGTGCGTGCCCGACGAGCATGACGCCCACCAGGAAGGGAAGGATCGTCTGGCCGTACAGGCCCGCCACGTCGGCGAAGGGCAGCGCGCCGCCGGCGGGCAGAAGCACGAACGGCAGAAAGGCGGTGACCGCCCACGGCACCGGTACGGCCGCCCACCACGCCAGGGTCCAGGCGTAAACGGCGACCGTGAAGTGCGCCTCGGGTCCGAGGCCCGCCAGCGGCACGGCGCGGACCGCGGCGAACGCTGCCGGACCGGCCAGCACCCGCAACGCGTACACCTGTCGGCCCGTCAATGCCTCACTGGCTCCCACGGCTCGTCTACGGGGCCTCCACGCGGACCGTGACGATGTCCGTCTCGTGGAACTGCTGGTGGCGAACGGAGGACGCGATGTGGCGCAGCAATCGAAGCGAGACCTCCCGCTCCATCAGCAGATCGTCGGGCCGCTCCTCCAGCAGCGCAATCCGGTCCTGGACGTTCTCCTCGCCGACCGCGGCCACGAACTCCAGGGCCGCGCCGCCCGCTTGCCTCTGCGCCGACAGGAACAGGCGCCGCCGCTGGCGGTCCTCGCCACGCTCGTCCTGGCCGGTCAGCGTCAGCAGCGTTTCCTCGCCGGCTGCTTCCAGGCGGTGCAGCATCCTCGCGTCCCAACCGTTGCGGTGCGCGAACGCACCGAGAAACTCCCGGATCTTCGGCAGCACGGACAGATCGAACTCGACCTCGATGCGGCTGCGCCGGGGTGCCGTCAGCTCCAGGAACAGCGTCATCAGGATGGCCGTCACACCGCCGGCGGTAATGCCGTTCTGCAGCAGACCGCCCGCCACGTCCGCAAGAAACTCGGGAAAGATCATGCCGTTCTGGCAGCCGGCGCCGACCCAGAACGCCACCCCGGCCACCAGCCCTTTGCGAGGGTCCATGCCGCCCTGCACGATCTCGGTCATGCCGCGCACGAAGGTCAATGCCATCACGACGGTCAGATAGGCGCCGGCGACCGGGCCCGGAATGGCCAGGACCATGGCCAGCGCCTTGGGCAGAAGAGCAAGGCAGATCAGGATTGCGCCCGCGACGATGCCGACGCGGCGGGCGCCGACGCCGGTGAGGTCGACCGTCGGCACGCTGATCCCGATGGTCTGGGTCGGCATGATGCCGGCGAGGCCGGACAGCAGCTTGCAGACGCCGTCCGCGGCCACGGCGCCCTCTACCGCGCGGTAATCCACGGCCCGCGGCCGGCGCCACGAGGCGCGCTGAATGGCGACCGCGCTGGTGATGGTCTGAATGGCGCCGATCAGGGCGACGAACACGAAGGCGGGGAGGAGCCCGACGAACGTCGGGCCCACGTCGAGCTCGACACCCGGCCACCCGCCCCGCGGCAAGCCGACCCACGGCGCCTCGACCACCCGGCCCAGGTCGTAGAGACCGAACACCCCGGCGACCAGCGAGCCGCTGACGATCCCGATGACCGGAGCCCACAGGCGGAGCGTCGCCGTCCCCTTCAGCGAAACGGCGATGATGACGAGCATCGTCGCCAGCGCCGTCAACGGCGCGCCCAGAGCCGGCACCGCATTCGGCGTCTGATCCATGCGGCTGAAGACGACCGGCAGCACGGTGACCGGTATCAGCATGTTCACCGTGCCGACGATGGTCGGCGTCAGAAGGCGCCGAAACAGCGAGAGCCGCGTGGAGATGACGATCGGCAGCAAGGACGACGCAACGACCAGCGTGCCGAGCAGTGCGGGGCCGCCCTCGGCCAGCGCGGCGGCGCTGAGCCCGATGAAGGCGCCCGCCGGGCCCATGGCGAGGATGTAGCCGGCTCCGATGCGGCCGGCGCGAACCGCCTGCAGCGCGGTGCAGACGCCGCTGATGGCGACTGCGCTGAAGACGGCCCAGGACAGGTATGCCTCGCTCGCGCCGGCAGCCCGGATCACGATCGTGGGGATCAGCACGATGCTGGCCACGCCGAGAACCACGAGCTGCAGGCCGCAGCCGAGAGCGAGCGCCGCCGGAGGACTCTCGTCGGGTTGATAGCGAACGCCCGTACCGCGGTGCGAAGCGTTGCTCATGAGGTGCCTCACTCCCGTGAGGCCGGCCGGCGATTCACGTGCGCGCTACACGCCCTCGACTATCGTGACGGTCGTATTGGAACACTTGTCGAGCATCGCTCTGAGCTCGGCGTGGTCCGGGGAGTTCCACCAGGCCTGCGCCCGTTCGACGCTCTCGAATTCCAGGAGCACGACGCGGTGAGGGGTCCAGTCGCCCTGTACGACCTTCGTGGCGCCGCCGCGCACCAGATACCTGCCGCCGTGGGCCTCGAGGACGGCGGGCGCTCGTTCACGGAATTCGGCGAAGGCGGCGTGGTCGGTTACTTCAGCGTCTATCAGCGCGTATCCAGCCATGGTCTCCCCTTCCGGATCCTGTGGAACCCGATGCCACGCGTCTAACCTTGTACGCACGTATATTACCCCGAAAGGAACGGGGCCCCATCCAGCCCGGGCGTTGACGGCTGGAGCGAGCCGGCGCCATGGTAGGGTAGTTTCCGTGCCTCCGGGAGCCAGGGAGGCAGGATTCGAAACGGGTAGTCCACCCGAACCGGAGGGGAGATCACGATGCGACGAAGGCTCGAACGGCTGGCGGTGGGCATCCTCCTGGCTCTGGGCGCGGCGGGGCTCGCGGTGAGCGCTCAGGAAGCCGATCCCGCGACCATCACCGGCGTCGTCACCAGCGGCGGCGGTCCCGAGGCGGGCGTCTGGGTCATCGCGGAGACCGGCGACCTGCCGACGAAGTTCCGCAAGATCGTGGTCACCGGCGACGACGGGCGATTTCTGCTGCCGGAGCTCCCGGACGCAACCTATTCGGTCTGGGTGCGCGGCTACGGCCTGGTCGACTCGACGCCGGTCACGGCCGCGCCGGGTGCGGACCTCGCGCTGACGGTCGCCGTTGCGCGGACCCCGCAGGAAGCCGCGGCGGTCTATCCGGCCGCCCACTGGCTGTCGTTGATCGACGTGCCCGAGGCGGACGAGTTTCCGGGGACCGGTCCCGACGGCAACGGCATCAGCGAGCAGCTCCGGACGCGCGACGAGTACCTCTACAACGTGAAGGCCTGCCTGCGCTGTCACCAGGTCGGGGGCGAGTTCACGCGCGGGCATCCGAACGCGGAGGAGTACGACTCGGCGGTCGACGCTTGGGACGCCCGCGTGCGGATGGGTCAGCGCGGGGCCGAGATGAGCATGTGGATGTCGCGCTTCGGGCGCGGGCGCGGGCTGGAGATGTTCGCCGACTGGAGCGATCGCATCGCGACCGGCGATGTGCCGCCGCCGCCGCCGCGGCCGCAGGGGGTGGAGCGGAACCTGGTCCTCACCCAGTGGGAGTGGACCGACGAGATGGGCAAGATCCACGACGAGGCGTCCACCGACAAGCGCAACCCCACCGTGAACGCCAACGGTCCGATCTACGGCGTCGACATCGCGAACGACAACCTCGCCATGCTCGATCCGAACACCCACACCGCGACGATGGTGCGCATCCCGACCCTGGCGGATCGCTCGACGATGCGGGCGTCCTACGCGCAGTCGGGCTACCCCGCGTCGCGGCTGGCGGACATCGCACGCTTCAATCCGGCCAGCATCCACAACCCGATGCTCGACAGCCGGGGCCGGGTCTGGTACACGGCGACCCTGCGTCCGCCGGAGAACCAGCCGGACTGGTGTCTGGAGGGCTCCGAGAACCGCTTCGCGCGGTATTTCCCGGTGGAGCGGTCGGGCCGCAACGTGAGCTACTACGACCCCGAGACCGGAGAGTTCACGATGGTGGACACCTGCTTCGGCAGCCACCACCTGCAGTTCGCGCACGACGACAACGAGACCCTGTTCCTGAGCCGTCCCAACAGCGACGTGTTCGGCTGGGTCGACACGAAGCTGTTCGACGAGACGGGCGACGGGCGACGGGCCCAGGGCTGGTGCCCGACCGTGGTCGACACCAACGGCGACGGCCGGATCACGAAGCCGTGGAACGAGCCGTCCGTGGTCGGCGGCGCCCGCTTCGAGGAGGACGCTACCCGGAGCACCTACGACTTCGACCCGGCGCTGGACACGCGCGTCGCGGTGGGAGCCTACGGGATCATCGTCAACCCGGTCGACGGCTCGGTCTGGGGCGCGCAGGATTCGTATCCGGGGAGGATCGTCCGCCTGGTGGTGGGCGACGATCCCCCGGAGAGCTGCATCGCCGAGGTGTTCGAGGTGCCCTCCGAGCGCTGGGACGTGGAGGCGAACGGCGAGCGCGGCTTCATGCCCCGCGGCCTCGACGTCGACCGCAACGGCGTCGTCTGGACCGCGTTGTCGGGCACGAACCACCTCGCCAGCTTCGACCGGAGCAGATGCGGATCGCTGACCGGTCCGACGGCGCACACGGGGCGTCACTGCGCGGAAGGGTGGACGCTGCATCCGCTGCCGGGTCCCACCTTCAAGGGGACGAACGTCCGGGCCGACTACAACTACTACAACTGGGTCGACCAGTTCGACACGCTCGGGCTCGGCGAGAATGTGCCGATCGCCACCGGCACCGGCTCGGACTCGCTGGTGGCGCTGCTGCCGGCGACCGGCGAAACGGTGGTCATGCGGGTCCCGTACCCGCTGGCCGGCTTCCACCCGCGGGGCCTGGACGGGCGGATCGACGATCCGGATACCGGTTGGAAAGGGCGCGGCGTCTACTCGTCGACGGGCTCCGACACGGTGTGGCACGCCGAGGACGGCTTCGCGGTGGAGGACGGCGAGTACCGATCGATCTCGAAGCCGATCCTGGTGAAGTTCCAGATCCGGCCGCATCCGCTGGCCAACTGAGGATGGGTCTCGGCGCACGGCTCCGCCGAACGGTTCGAATGGGTGATGATCCGCGCGGGCGATGGCGGATCTTCGCGCCCGCGCGAAGTAAAGTACAGCGGTGTCGCCCGAGCGCGCCGGACGGCGTGCGGGTTCGGCGCATCGTGAGCGAGATGCAGCGCGGCCGACACCGCAACCGCGGGTTCCGCGCCGCCGAGGAAGCAGGAGGAAGTCAAATGAAGCGCCTTGTCGCCGGTTCCGTCGTCATCGTCGTCGCCGCACTTATCGTCTCCAGCGCCGCGCCCGTGACGCGCGCGCAGGAGACGATGCCCTGGATGCGCGTCGACATCATGGAGGTCATCCCCGAGGAACTCGACGAGTTCATCGAGGTGCAGCTCGAGCGGGTCAATCCGGCCCTCCAGCGCGCGGGAGTGCAGTGGCGCTCGGCCTGGCGCACGGCCGAGTTCGGGAACCTGTACGAGCGGATGTTCGTGACGCCGATGGACGATCTGTCCGATCTCGATCGCGGCGGTCCGCTGGCGTTCGCTCTCGACCGGCGGGAGCTGCAGGGCATCGAGGAGCGCGTGCGCCGCACCATTTCAGGTCATCGGAGCTACGCGTTGCGCTACCGGCCCGAGCTGAGCGTCGAATCACCGAATGCCGGCGGCCTCGCGCTGGCCTGGATCACGACGCTCGAAGTGGCCCCGGGACGCCTTGCCGACTGGCAGGCGTTCATGCGCGAGCGGCTGCCGCTGTTCCGCGGGGACAACGTCGTATTCGGCATGTACGAGCGCTACCTGGGATCGGGCGCGGCCGTGTGGCAGCTCGTCGAGAACCACTCGAGCTTCACCGAGCTGAACAACCCGACCATCATGCAGCGCGCCTTGGGCGCACGGACCAGCGACACCGCGGCCGGACTGGCCGGTGTGGTCCTCTCGGTCGAGCGCACCGTGTTGCGGTACGACCCGGAGCTGAGCTTCTCGGGAGCGGGATCGGCACCCGAGGGCGGACGGTTCCGGTAGGCCTGGGTAGGGGACCGTCGATGATTCGGGGGCGGCATCGCGCCGCCCCCGGATGACTATCGGCCGTGCCGTCCGGCCTACTGGTCGGCCCGGACGTAGTCAGGCCCGGTTGGGCGGCAAGCGGAGCCGTCGGGCTAGATGAACGGTCGCCACGTATAGAACAGCGCCGCTCCGAACCCCTGCAGCGAGGCGAACACCGCCAGTGCCAGCATGGTCTGCCCTGCCGTGAGTCGTGCGCCCAGGTAGATGAACAGCGGAAAGAGGGTCGAGACGACGCGCCCGACGGAGAGCAGCCCGCCCGAACCAATCGCCAGCGCCAGATTGACGACGATCCACGAGCCGTAGGCCCATCCCAGCCGTCGTGTCAGCGGCACGGCCAGCGCCAGCGCCAGGATCGCAGCGCAACCGTCGAGCCAGCGCAACGGCTCGCCCAGCGTCCTGTTGTAGAGGGCCTCCCCGGACCGGAACTCCAGGGGGACGGCGAGCAGCATGTCCGTGCCGCCGGTGGAGCGCCCCCAGGCGGCGTGCGCGTCGAGCCACGCGAGCGGATTGCCGGTTTGGGCCAGCAGATACAGCGAGAACGCGGCCAGCCCCCCGATCGGCGCGGCAACGGCCAGCCAGGCGCGCGGCGAACGGGTGCGGGCCTGGAGCGCCAGCAGCGCGAGCGGGACGCACAGGGCGAATCCGTTGGGACGCGTCAGTCCGGCGAGCGCGCCCCAGGCGCAAGCCACCCCCCAATCGCCCCGACGGCCGTGGAAGAAGGCCCCGACGGTGGCCAGCAGGAAGAGGTTCTCCGAGTAGGGCGCGCCGTAGAACACGGCGAACGGAAACGCGCAGAGCAACAGTACCGCGCCCGCGGCGGATCGGTCGTCGAGGTCTTCGCGGGCCAGCCGGTACACGTAGGCCAGGCCCCACAGAAACGCGCCCAGCGCGATGACCAGCCCCGCCGCGACGTGCCGGACGTAGTAGCGCTCGTAGCTCAAGCGGACGCCCAGGCCCTCGGGCTCGTTGCTCGCATTGACGAGCGCGGCGCCCAGACTCATCAGCGCGGGAAAGGCCGGAAAGAAGGCGACGTTCTGCTGCCCGTCGGCATCGGGCGACCAGCGGTACCCGTGGACCGCGATGTCCAGGTACCAGCCGGCGTCGAACCGGAGCGGCAGGTTCGCGACCTCGGATTCCGAGATCCGGACCGGGGGGTCGCTATCCGGGAACCCGATGGTCAGGACGGCGAGCAGCCCGGTGAAAAGCACCGCGCTGCGGGTGACCAGAAACGGGGGCAGCACGCGGCGCAGAGCGGCCGACCCCGACAGGGAACGGACGGCCGCCAGGCACCGCAGATGAAGCGGCGGACGCGGCCAGAGGAAGTGGCGGCCCCCGACCGACGCCGCCAGCAGCACGAGCAGCCGCACGATCGAGCCGACCGACAGGGAAGCGACGCCCGCGTCGACGCGGACCGGCCCGAAGATCAGCACGCAGAACAACAACACGAGGAGAACGCCGCCGAAGGCATCGAGCACGCGGGCGGGAAGCGGCAGCTCGGGCCGCGCAGCCGTCGACGTCATGTCGGCGATGAGCATGCGTCATCGAGCCGGCCGGCGGCAAGCGAGACGCCCAACCGACATCTTCGTTTCGCACGTGCCGGCGTGGCGATGTATCATTTGTGGCAACGTTTACGGGCGTATGCTTGGCGTTTATTCGGAGAATTCGTGAATTCACGAATTCTCTAGGCCGAATCCTGTTTTGGAGGAGAACCACGACATGAAACGTACCATCAGCATCCTGGCACTTGTCCTTGCCGTTGGCGTCGTCGGCAGCCCGATGACCGCGTCCGCGCAGGACATGTACAGGGTCAAGATCACGAATCTCACCCCGGGTCAGGCCTTCACCCCGTTCCTCTTGGTGACCCACTCGCCCGACATGAACATCTACCTCCCGGGCACGCCGGCGTCGGAAGAGTTGCGCGCCATCGCCGAAGGCGGCAACTTCATGCCCATGAAGGAGAAGTACATGGGCATGATGGGCGTGATGGACATCACGGAGGGAACTGCGCCGACCACCCCAGGGGTCACCGCCGATTTCGTGATTTCGGGTATGTACGGCTACCGGCTGAGCCTGGTGGCGATGCTGCTTCCGACCAACGACGGGTTCGTGGGCGCCAACATGATGTTGCCGATGGAGGGCGGCACGATGGGCTACGCCTACGGGTACGACGCCGGCACGGAGATGAACGACGAGCTTTGCTCGTCGATTCCCAACCCGGGGTTGCAGGACATGGAGTGCGACGCCCGAGGCCACGGCGAGACCATAGGCATGGGTGAGGGCGCCATCGTCATCCACAGCGGCATCCACGGCCACGGCGACTTCATGCCGATGAATCGCGACTGGAAGAACCCGGTCGCCCGCATCACGATCACCAAGATGTAGCCCGTTCGAGCCACGACATCGACCGATCCCCGGCGCGGCGCGGCGTCGCCCGCCGGGGATCGGTCACCCGCGCGCCGCAGCCGGGCGGTGAATCACTGGTTGCGCCGCTCGCGGCGTTCCTCCCTGCGCTCCCGCATCCGTTCGCGGCGTTCCTCCATCCGCTCCCGGCGCGCGTTGCGCCGTTCCTCCCGCTCGGCCCCGATCTCCTCGGCCCGGGCCTGCTGCTCGGGCGTCAGAATCCGCCACACCGCCGCGTAGACCTGCGCCCGCCGGACCGCGGCGTCGCCCGCGAGCCTTCCCAGCTCGGCCGCGAGGGTCCGGATCCGGTCTTCGTCGACGGTCGCCGAAGCCGTCGCCTCGGCCAGCGCCTCACGCGCCGCGCGCGTCTCCCGAAGGTTCGTCCGGGCGGCCTCGCGGCTCTCGCCGATCGCCGTCCGGACCTGCTCGCGCTGTTCGTCGGTCAGATCGAGCCGCCGCAGCGGGGGCAGGAGCGCACCCGCCGGACCGGCGCCGCGCGGCCCTCCCATCCAGGCGCCGCGACCGCCGCCGCGCTGCGTCTCCGCCGCGTGCACGGGGTGCGCGACCGCCACCACCGACACCCCGACGATCGCCAGTCCGACGACGCCGGCCGCCACCTTCCCGCGTGTTCCCGTCAAGTCGATTCGCATCGTGCCTCCTTTGCAGTTGCTGTTCCTACCGACCGCGGCGGGTGCACGATTCTTCCCCGCGCCGCACGGGAAGAAGCAGGGGAATATCCACGCCCCCCCGCGAGTCTCCGGTAGCGGGAACGCGAGTGCGCGTATGCTCGTGGTGACGAAATGAACGGAGTGGATGGCCGGCGAAACGGACGCCGGAGGCGCGAGTGAGTCCGGGGAGCGCAGCGGTCGGCGACGGTCACGCGGTCGCCTTCGAGGCCGGCCCTGGGGACGAGCAGCGGACCGCGGCGATCGATCCCGACCGGGCGGCGGTCGAAGACGCCAGGGCCGGCGACGGCGGCGCCTTCGAGGCGCTCGTGCTGCGCTACCAGGCGCGCATCGTCAACTACGCGTCGGCGATCGTGCACGACGCGGGCGCGGCCGAGGACGTGGCGCAGGAGACGTTCGTCCGCGCCTGGCGCGGACTGGGCCGGTTCCGGGGCGAGAGCGCATTCAAGACCTGGCTCTACCGCATCGCGACGAACGTGGCCCGGACGCATCTCGACCGGCGCGGGCGACAGGCGCGCATCGGGGATCGCAGCCTGGACGACGAGACGGAGCCGCTGCAGGCCGGCGATGTCCCGTCCCCGGCCCCCGACGCCGAGACGTCGCTCGTCAGACGCGAGGCGATCGACCGCGCGCTGGCCGAGCTGCCCGACGAGTTGCGCGCGGCGCTGGTTCTGCGCGACGTGGAGGGGCTCGACTACAAGGAGATTGCGGGCGTAACGGGAGCGCCGATCGGAACGGTGGAATCGCGGATATTCCGTGCCCGGCGCCGCCTGCGGACGCTGCTGCGCCCGCTCGTTACCGCGTAGCCGGAGTCCGAGTTGAACGGCACGCCGCGACGCCGACGGGAACGAGGGAGAGACCGATGACCTGCCAACAGGCCGAACCATTGCTCGCGCGGGCCGCCGACGGTACGCTCGACGCCGAACGGAGCAGGGTGCTCGCCCGGCACATGGATGGCTGCACCGATTGCCGGAGAGCTCTCGACATGCAGCGCGCGCTGCGGGAGGTGCTGACCGCCCGGCCGGAGGCGCCGGTGCCGCTCGGCTTCGCCGCCCGCGTCATGGCGAGTCTGCCGGAGCGCGAGCTCGGCGCGGCGGCCGGATGGCTCGACGCGCTGAACTGGCGCGCGTGGACGCTGCGCCTGGCGCCGGTGGCGGGAGCGCTGTTCGTCGGCGCCGCGCTCGGCATCGGCCCGTCGACCGAAGTTGCTGAAACCGGGACGTCGGAGTTTTCCGAGCTGGTCGCCGCGTGGGTGTCCGAAGAGGCGACCGACACCGGGACAACGGATCCGGAAGCGCTCGAAGCCGTGACCGGGCTCTGGCGCGACGGTGACGAGCTGACGGACGACCTGCTGATCGACGTCCTGCTCGCCGGGGAACCGTCGGGCCCGCCCTCCGGAGCGGACGAGGCAGCACGATGAACGCCGAGATGCGCACCCGCATGTGGGTCAGTCTGTTCGTGCTGGTCGTGTTCCTGGCCGGTCTCGGCGCCGGAATCGTCGCCTCCCCCTGGCTCGCACCCGGCCCGCGCCCCGGATTCGGACCCGGCCTCGGCCTCGGCGGTCCCCCGGTGCCCCCGCTGAGCGGGCGCGTGCTGGAGCGGATGGCCTCCCGGCTCGACATGAGCGACGAGCAGATCGAGCGGCTCTCCGGGCTGTTCGACGCGCGCCGCGAACGGTTCCGCTCCATCGACCGCGAGGTGCGCCGCGAGATGCGCGCCCGCTTCGCGGCCGAGCAGGAGACGTTCCGCGCCGCCATCGCCGAGATTCTGACCCCGGCGCAGATGGCGCTCTTCGACTCCGAGATCGCCCGCATGGCCGAGGAACGCCGGCGCCGCTGGGGCGACCGCGACCGCCGCGACCGCGGACGCCGGCGCCGGTAGAATGGCCGGCGCGTGACGTTCACGGACTGGCGGTTCCTCTTCGTTTTCCTGCCGGTTGTCCTCGGCCTCCACTTCCTGGCCGCGCGGCTGACCTCCCGCGGCGCCGCCGACGGGCGCCTGCGCTTCGACGTCGCCAACTGGATCCTCGTCGCCGGCGGCCTCGCTTTCCTCGCGGTGGGCGCCGGCCGCTTCGCAGCCGTCCTCGGCGGGGCGGCCGCCGTGCTGTACGCCCTCGGCCGCGGCATCGCCGGCGCGCACCGCCGCCCGCCGGCGGTCCGACCCGACCGGATCAGCGCGGTTCCGGAGATCTGCTTCTCGCTCGCGATCACCGGCAGCATCGTTCTGTTCGTCTTCTTCAGGCGGCTGAACCCGTTCGCGGGTGAAGCCCTCCTCGAGCCGGCCGCATTCGGCCTGGCGGCGTTCCCGGCCCCCGGCCTGCTCGCGCCGCTCGGCCTGTCGGTCTTCGTCTGCCACGCCGTGTCGTACGTCACCGACGTCCACCGGGGCGAGGCCGCCGCGCCGCGGAACCCGGTCCATGCGCTGACCTACCTGCTCCTCTTCCCCTTCCTGGTCGTCGGCCCTATCGTCCGTTTCCGCGACGTGAGCGCGCATCTCGCGGCCCGGCAGGTCGGCATGGCGGCGTTCGCCTACGGCGTGCGGCGCTTCACGATCGGGCTCGCGAAGGCATGGCTCATCGCGGAGACGCTCGCGCCGCCCGCGGCGCTGGCGTTCTCGATGCCCGCCGGCGCGCTCGACGCGGCGCACGCCTGGCTGGGCCTCGCCTGCTTCACGCTGCAGATCTACTTCGCGCTGTCCGGCTACGCGGACATGGCCATCGGGCTGGGACGGATGCTGGGATTCCGGCTGCCCGAACACTTCGCGCGGCCGTACGCGGCGGACAGCCTGCACGGATTCTGGCGGCGCTGGGCCATGACGCTGGTGGCCTGGTTCGACGCCTACGTCCGGCTGCCTCTGCGGCCGGACCCCGGCCGAACCGCGGGACGGGAGACGCAGGCGGTCCTGTCCCTGCTGCTTCTGTTCCTGCTGATCGCGCTCTGGCACGGCCCCGGCTGGCCGCTGCTGCTGTGGGGAGCCTGGCACGGCGCGGCCGTCGCGCTGGAGAGAACGCCGTGGGGGGCCGTGCTCGCCCGCCTGCCGGCGCCGGTTCGCCACGGCTACGTGCTGCTCGTGGTGGCCGCCGGCTGGATCCTCTTCCGCGCCGACAGCCCGGCGGACGCCGTCGTCTTCGTCCGGGCGCTGGCCGGGCTCGGGGCCCAGCCCTCGCTGAACGACCCGCTGCCGCTGACCGGCGGCGTGCAGATCGCGCTGGCGGTCGGCGCCGTCGCCGCCGCGCCCCTGCTGCCGGCGGTGAGCCGCTGGAGCGTGACCGTCGACTCCATCGCCACCGCGCTGCAGATGATCGTCACGGCGGCCGCGCTGTTCGTCTGGACGCGCCTGCTCCGCCAGGGACGACGCCCGTAGCGCCGCAGCCGCTTTGCGCCGGCGAGACCCCTACCGCGACGCGGCGGGGGTCACGCTACCAGGGCTTGTCCGGCGTCACCCGCCAGCGGGTCGGCTCGTGGTACTCCAGGTACTGCCGGCGGGTGATCCAGCCGAAGACCATCGCCTTGGTCAACCACCAGTGGTCCGGCCGCAGGGCGAAGTAGATGTGCGCCACCACGAGACCGACCAGCGAGACGCCCACCAGCCCGTGGAGAACGTAGACCCAGCCCCAGGCCAACTCGCTGATCAGGTACTGGTTGTGGGCGAAGAACGGCGTGTCGATGCGGAACATCATGAGCATGCCGGTGATGATGACCAGCAGCCCGACGATCGTCAGAATCCAGTGGTAGAGCTGGTTGCCCAGGGGATACTTCGCAGGTTGCGGCGCCTTCGCGATGCGGCCGGTCTCGCGCAGCATCAGCGCCCTGAACTCCGGGACGTCCTTCGGGCCGGCCCAGATCGACCAGAAGTCGAGCCAGACCGTCGTGTGGACGATGTGCCAGGCGATGATCACCGTGAAGATCATGCCCGACCAGTAATGCCAGGGCACCCAGTCGAACCCGAGCCCGATGATCGGGAAGAAGGCCGTCACCAGCAGCACGAACATCGTGACGGACATCGACCAGTGGAAGAGCCGCGCCGCAAGCGAATGGCGCAGGATGCGGGCGGGCACGCCGGGGTTGGCCGCCTCGATGACGTCGGTCTCGGCCGCGGTGCGCTTCCGGCCGGACGAGAGCATCGTGTAGGCGGCGTGGGCCAGCACGAACATGATGACGCAGAAGATCGAGACCCACAGCGGATCCCAGTTGAGGTGCTGCAGGATCGGGCGCTGCCACGGGTCGTGGCCCCAGACGACGAAATCCACGATCGACTCCTCCCGCCTCGCAGCGCCTCTGCCGGCCACCGGCGCGGAACCGGCGCGGCGCCATCACCGCATCTTGACGACCACGGCCGCGGCGACCGGCTGGTCCGTCCGCGCCAACTCGGATTCCAGGGTCTGGAACTCCTTGAACGCGACCCACTGCTCGTCGGTCCAGTGCTTGCGATGCGACCGTGGCTGCCCAGCCAGCTCCGCGCCGTCCGTCCCTGCGTAGAACGGGACCTCGTCCTGCGGCGAGCGTCGCCGCAGGCGGCGAGCATCGATCGGCACCGCCTCGGTCACCTCGTGCGTCGGCAGGGGCACCGAGACGTACTCCACGCCTCGCTCGTCGCGGTATACCACGCTCACGCCGTCTATTCTACGGGAGCCGCCGGCGGGCGCGGCCGAACGGGCCCGGTCGGGCGGTATTCGGAGGCCGCAGAGCCACCTCGGATCTCACGTTCGGCGACGGTTTTCGGGCTACACTATTTAGCTCGGACGAGGAGCGTTCAGTCGCTCCGTTTGCGGGGCGTTTCCACATCTGGAGGAACGAGAAGATGAGAAGGAACCGCACATCGGGCTGGCGCACGGCCGGCTCGCTCGGCCTGCTGCTGGCGTTCGTTGCCGGAGTGGCCGTGCTGACGCCGGTCACCGCGCAGGAGCCGGAAGAGGCGCGCGGCAACCCCTACGGCGAATGGCGCTACCAGAGCGGCGACGCCTGGGGCACCCGGTACTCGCCGCTCGACCAGATCGACGCCGACAACTTCGAGGATCTCGAGGTGGCGTGGGTCTGGCGGGGCGACAACTTCGGGCCGCACCCGCTGTACCTGTCGCGCTCGACGCCGAGCTACATCGACGGCATCCTCTACACGGTCGCCGGCTACCGGCGCACCGTCGCGGCCATCGATCCGTCCACCGGGGAGACGCTCTGGACCTACCGCGAGCCGAACACCCGCCGCTGGGAAGAGTCGATGCGCGCGAGCTACGGCAAGGGCGTCGGCTACACCGAGATCGACGGGCGCGGCGTCATCTACATCATCACGCCCGCGTTCTTCCTGCACGCGCTCGACGCGAAGACCGGCGAGCACCTCGAGGGCTTCGGCAAGCCGGTCCCGATCGAGGGCTTCCCCGACACCGGTGTCGTCGACCTGCTGGCGGACCTCGGGCACGACTACGACCCCTACGAGGGCATCCCGATGGACGTCGGCTACATCACCAACTCGTCGCCGCCGATCGTCGTCAACGGCACGGTCGTGGTCGGCAACTCCCACGAGCAGGGCTACGCGCAGTCGCGCATCGAGAACGTGCCGGGCGACATCCTGGCCTACGACGCGCGGACCGGCGAGCACAAGTGGAAGTTCAACGTCATCCCGCAGTCCGAGAGCGAGTTCGGCTTCGACACCTGGCAGAACGACGCCTGGGACTGGACCGGCGACGTCTCCTCGTGGGCGCCGATGTCCGCCGACCACGAGCGCGGCATCGTCTACATCCCGACCAATGCGCCGACCATCGACTACTACGGCGGGTTCAGGCCGGGGGACAACCTGTTCGGCACCAGCACCATCGCCATCGACGTCGAGAGCGGGCAGCGGGTCTGGCACTTCCAGACGGTCCATCACCCGATCTGGAACTACGACCTGCCCAACGTGCCGATCCTGGTCGACGTCACGGTCGACGGCGAGGAAGTGCCGATGGCCATCCAGACGACGAAGCAGGGCATGACCTTCGCCTTCAACCGGGAGACCGGCGAGCCGGTCTGGCCGATCGAAGAGCGTGAGGTCCCGGCATCCATAGTGCCCGGCGAGCAGCTCTCGCCGACGCAGCCGTTTCCGACCCGGCCGGCCCCGCTGAATCCGCTCGGCCTGACCGAGGACGGCCTCATCGACCTGACGCCGGAGCTGAAGCAGGAAGCGATCGAGATCCTGAGCCGCTTCAATGTCGGCGGCCCCTACATGCCGCCGCTGCCGAACAACCACAACGAGCCGCGGCCGTGGATCGCATGCGGCGCGGGCGGGCTCAACATCACCCACCCGGCCACCCTCGATCCGGAGACCGGCTACCTGTACCAGTCGAACGGCCAGGGCTGCTCGGGCCGGACGGTGCAACCGGGCACGAACACCGACGCGGACATCCACGGCTGCACCTCGGATTCCGGCGACTGCACGACCACCGGCCGCACGATCTCCGACTGGGTTCAGGGCGGCGGCGTGGGCTGGGCCGGACCGCAGGGCCTGCCGATGTACAAGCCGCCGTTCAGCAAGATCACCGCGATCGACATGAACACCGGCGAGCACGTCTTCGCCGTGCCGGTCGGCGAGGCGTCGGAGCAGATGAAGCGCCACCCGGCGCTGCAAGGCGTCGACCTCTCGGGCACCGGCACCCCCCGCGGGCGCGCCATCCTGATGACCACCGGCACGCTGCTGCTGGCCACCGAAGGTGCGCAGGGACCGCCTGTCCTCAACGCTCACGACAAGCGGACCGGTGAGAAGCTCGGCAGCGTCGAGCTGCCCGCGACGGGACAGTACGGCATGATGACCTACATGCACGAGGGGCAGCAGTACATCGTCGTGCAGGTCGCCCGGGGCGGCACCATGGCGGGCTCGCTCGCCGCGCTGCGGCTGCCGCAATAGGCCACACGCCGTAGCAAGCCGCGTACCTCGGGGAGCGGGTCGATCAATCCGATCGGCCCGCTCTTTTTCTTACCGGTCCGGACGGTTCCTGGACCGGCTCTGGCGCCGGAACCGGTGACCTGCCCCAACGACGCCGCCAGCCAATTCCTGTTTTCCAGAAACCAAGCCACGTGACAGCGGAGCCGTTCAGAGAGGCGCCCGCTCCAGCGCCACGTCCATGATCATCCGCGCCAGCAGGTAGAGCCGCGGCACGATCGATTCCAACTCGACGTACTCCCGGGCGTCCGAGTGCGCGCCGAAGCCGATCAGGCCGAAGCCTTCGATGACCGGGGCGTCGGTCTCCAGCGCCGCGAACGCGGCGTCGGTGCCGCCGCCGGCCGCCTGCGCGGCGACGCCGAGCGGGCGGCCGATCTCCCGGTACACCCGCTGCGCATGCGCAGCGAGGGCGCGTGACGCCGGGGTCACCTCCAGGGGCGGACGGCGGCGCTCGAACGACACCGAAACGGTCGTGCCGGGGATGAGCCGGTTGCGGATCCGTTCCCGGACCTGCCGCTCCACCTCGTCGTAGGCAGCCACCCGCAGCACCCGGAAGTCGGCCGTGGCGCGCGCCTCGGCCGGAATGACGTTGCGGGTGGCCCCCGCGCTCGCGATGGTCCAGTTGAGCTTGATGCCGGCCGCCTCGTCGCTGAGGTCGCGCATCTGCAGCACCTGGTGGGCCAATTCGTACAGCGCGTTGCGACCCTGTTCCGGAGCGCTCCCGGCGTGCGACGCGCGTCCCGTCACCTCCAGCAGCACCGCGCCGATCCCGGCCGTGGTCAGGGCCAGCCGGTCGCTCGCCCCGCCTCCCTCGCAGGAGAAGACCGCGTCGTGCTCCGCGCCGAGCCGGGTAATCAACTCGCGCGACCCGGCGGAGCTCACTTCTTCGTCGGCATTGATCAGCACGGTGATCAGCTCGTAGTCGTCGAATTCCAGGGCGCGCAGCGCGGCCAACGTGTGCAGGATGAGAGCGATGCCGTGCTTGTCGTCGGCGATCCCCAGCCCGTACGCGCGCCCGTCCGTGATCCGGAACGGCTGTTCGGCGAGCTGGCCCCGCAGGTAGACCGTGTCCATGTGAGCCAGCAGCAGGATGCGGCCCCGGCCGTGCCCGCGGAAGCGACCCACCACGCTCTGGCCGATCTCGTCCGGGGTGTCGACCATCACGTAGGGATCGTCGTGCGAGACGAGCTCGACGTCGCCGCCGAGGGCCCGCAGACGGTCGGCGATGACGGCCGCGATCTCCCGCAGCCCTTCCGGATCGCGGCTGCCGGACTCGATGCCCACGAGCTCGCGCATGGTGTCGATGAGCGGCTCCCGCTCCGCTTCGATCGCGGCCATCACCGCCGGGTCGGGCTGGGTGCGGGCGGCGCAGACGGTGAGCCAGAGACCGCAGAGAATGACGACGAGGGTAGTCAGGCGCATGGCACAGTCATCATACCGCCGCGGACAGCACACCGGCCGGAGGAATGCGGTAGTGTTCTCGGCGAACCGCGCACGGCGCAGGTCCGCCGTACTCAACGATGCTCGTCATCGCCACCATTCTCCTGCCGCTGCTCTCGGTCGGACTGCACTACGAACTGCTTGTCCTGGCCTCGGCCGCGGTTCGCGCGGTGCCTGGAGCGGGACGGGCCGACGTGGTACTGGCGGTCGTGCTGGCCCTCGTGGCGCACGTCATCGAGGTGGTGGCGTTCGGACTCGGGTGGCTGGTGCTGATACGCGCCGGCGTCGTCGAGCTCTCGATACCCTCGCCGACGCTGGCCGAGATCATCTACTTCTCGGGCTCGGTCTACACGTCGCTCGGTTTCGGGGACATCGTCCCGGTGAGCAGCGGCCGGTTCCTCGTCGTGCTGGAGGCGGTGACCGGCCTGGTGCTGATCGCGTGGACGGCGTCCTTCACGTTCTACCAGATGCGCGAGCGCTGGATGGGCGACGCGGACCAAGGCCGAGAGTGAGAACCCGGGCGGATTCGGGCGTCCGCCCGCCTCCCGTCCGACAAGCGCCGGGCTCTTAGCTCCTATTGGGCGGCCAGCCCGTACAGCTCGCGCCGGCCGCGATCGAACAGCCTGCGGACGCTGCCGCTGTTCCGGAACTCCCGCAGGATGGCCGCCCGCCGGCTGGTGTTCAGATCCTGGATCGCGAAGGCCAGCACGGTGGCCATCACCGCTCCCTCCTCGGTGCCGGTGTTCGAGAATCGGCGGCGGAAGTCCTCCAGCTTCGTCCTGAACGCGTTGCCATGCCACTCCTCGATGCTCCCCTCGAGCTGGATGAACTCGTCAAGGACGGCGGCGTAATCGGGACTCGCCGGTCGATGCCAGAACGAGACGTCCGGTCCGAAGTCTTCGATGTACTCGGGCAGATACAGGTTGGCCCGCGCCGGGACCTGCCGCACCAGGGCCGGGTTGTAGCGCCGCACCTCGTCGCGCGAGAGACCCGTGCGCTGCATGACCCGCGAGATGGGCGTGCGGCGCGGCACGCGCATGGCGAAGACTTTCGACTGCGGCTTCTCGGCCATCAGCCGCTCGATGTTCATCATGTTCCCGAAGATCATCTCGGCGTACAGCGCCGAGCGGAAACCGTAGGTGCGGAAGAGCGTCCGGTAGCGGCGGATCGAGATCTCGCGCAGCTTGCGGGCGAAGTCGGATCCCCGCAGGTACTGCTCGCGCGTGTTCGTCGCACCGAGCCGTTCCCCGTTGATCACCGTCCGTCCGACGTTGACGCCGCCCGCGTGATGCTCGGACAGCGCCGGAATGAAGCTGTCGTACAGCGTCGCCAGCACCGTCAGATAGGCGGCGCAGTACGGCACCTGCGTGGTCTGGTTGTAGCCCTCGATTACGTGGGGGGAGCGCCGCTTCAGGTAGTTCCAGTTGCGCGGCAGCCACTGGCACAAGCCCAAGGCGCGGGCAGAGGAACGGGCGCGGCCGTTGAAGCCGGATTCGACCATCGCCTGCGCCAAGCCGATCTCCGCCGGCACCGCGAAGCGCTCGTAGATGGCTGCCCATTCGCTCAGGAAGTTGCCGTAGCGCGCGGCGTGCGGCGCCACGAAGGTGCCCCGGGTCGCATTGTGCAACACCGGCCCCACCTGCCGCTCGAGGGCCTCCTCGACGGCCCGCCGCCGGTCCCGCAGGCGTCGCGGGAGACGGCGGCCGGACAGCGTGTCGGCCAGCGACGGCTCCGCCCAGACGCCGTTACGCCGCCAGTCGCCACGGGACGGGAAGGTGGCGAGCAGCCGGCCGTCGGTCCGGCTCCCGAAGGCGATGTTGCCATCCGGCGTCGTGAAGATGTGCTCCCAGAAGGGATAGGACGGCCGGAACGTCGCCAGCGCCTCGATGTCCGCGGCGAGGCGAGCGCGGGCGCGGGCGCGAAGCGCGATCTCGGCGACCGACACGCCCGGCTCGGCGCCGGCCGGCGCCGCCGCCTGGGACAGAGCCGGGTCAGCATCCGCGGGGACGATGGCCCTGGCCGGCGGCGCCTGCGCTCGAACGCCCGGGAAGTCGGTCTGAAAGGTCGAGACGGCCAACACGAGGCCGGCGAGCGTGGCAAAGCCTCTCATGACACCTACCGTTGATTGAGGATCCATCCGCATCGGTGCACGAAACAGGCTACGAAGCTGAGATTGCGGCCATTATACGGCTTCTTTGCAGATATATCGTCTGATACCCTTGCCTTCATGAGTTTTCGTGCCGTCGCACTCGCCTGCGCGAGCCTCCTGCCGTTGCTCTCCTGCGGTGGCGGGCCGGCCGAATTGAGCGAGGCCGTGTTCCTGCTGCGCCTCCCGGAGGGCGGCCGACTGCCGCGGGCGGTCGTCGACGGCGGGGGCACGGTGCACGTCGTCTACTTCCAGGGGGAGCCGCGGGCCGGCGATCTGCTGTACGTCAGCCGCGCGCCGGGGGCAACCGGCTGGTCCGAGCCGCGCTACGTCAACTCCGAGCCCGGTACCGTCGTCGGCATCGGCCCGATCGACGGCGGGCAGATCGCGCTCGGCAAGGACGACCGCCTGCACGTGACGTGGTTCAAGCTCGGCCGCACCGAGTTCCTCTACACGCGGACCGCCACGGCCGGAACCGGGTTCGAGCCGCAGTTCGCCATCGCCGCCGGCGAGGGGGTCGAAGCGGGACCGTCCATCGCCGCCGACCGGGCCGGCAACGTCTACGTGTTCTGGCACACGGGAGCACCGCCAGACGCCGAGCGCTCCGTCTTCATGACCGTCTCGCGCGACGACGGACAGACCTTCTCGGCCGCGCGCCCCGTGAGCGGGGAGACCGAGGGCGCCTGCGATTGTTGCGCACTGCACGCGATGACGGACGAGGAGGGCGCGGTGTACGTGTCCTACCGCGGCGCCGGGGAGAACATCCGCCGGGGCCAGCGGCTGTTGACGTCGCTCGACCGCGGCGAGACCTTCACCGACGAGCTGATCGACCTGTGGCGGATCAACGCCTGCCCCATCTCCACGACCAGCCTCACGCGCGGGCCGGACGGCATGGCCGTGTCGTGGGAGACGGCGGGACAGGTGCACGTCAGCCCCGTGAAGGCCCTGCAGCAGGCGGCGGCGCCCGCCGGCGAGGCGGCGGCGCGCCGCAAGAACCCGGCCGTCGCCGTCAACGACCGCGGCGAGACGCTGCTCGGTTGGGGCGACGGGTTCGGCTGGCAGTCGGGGGGGACGTTCCACTGGCAACTGTTCGACGCGGACGGCGCGCCGCTGGGGGACCCGGGGACCGGACCGGAGATTCCCGACGGCAGCTTTCCCGCGGTCGTCGCCGAGTCCGACGGGACCTTCCTGGTGACGTTCTAGGACGCCAGACCGGCCGTACAAGGGAGAAGCCCCGCGCCGACCGGCGCGGGGCTTCATCGACCTGAACCGACGGAGTCTCGCTCCAGCGAAACTCCCAACGCGACCGAAAGTCGCGCCGCGGCCGGAAGAGGGTCGCGCTAGTTCGAGCCCTTCCGGTACCTGGTGAGCCCGCCGCCCGCGAACGGCCGCGACGCCGGTCCCTCGGCCACGAACACGGTGCCGTCCTCGTCGACGGCGACGCCCTCGCCGGCGAGACCCTGCAACGTGCGGCCCTCTTCGGGAACGTGCGGCGGAATGAAGGCGGTCACCCGGTCCTCACCGGCGGGGCCGATGCGGACGCCGTTCTTCCAGCCGTAGTGGTTGGTCTCCTGCGACTCGGAGTCGATTGCGTAGAGCGTGTCGTCGGCCGTGATGTACAGCCCGCTGATGCGGCTGAACTGCGTATAGATGTCCAGCAGCTCGCCTTCCTGATCGAAGATCTGGATGCGGTGGTTGCCGCGGTCGGCCACGAACAGGCGGCCCTGCGAGTCGAACTCCATCGCGTGCGGCGTGCGGAACTGGCCCGGCCGGAAGCCGATCTCGCCCCACTGCTTGATGAAGTTGCCGTCCCGGTCGTACTTCAGGATGCGCCCGGTCCGTCCCGCCGGCGGATCGGGGTTCTGGCCGCTGTGGCCGTCGGAGACGAAGATGTCGCCGGTCGGGCCCCAGGTGATGACGTCGCACGGCTCGTTCAGATGCACGCCCTCGGGGTCGTCGCCCGGCTGTCCGGCGACGCCGAGCGTCATGAGAACTTCGCCCTCGGGGCTGAACTTGAACACCTGGTGGCCGATCTCGTCGTTGCCCTGCGAGTCGGTGACCCAGACGTTGCCGTCGTCGTCGACGTGGATCCCGTGCGGCAGCACGAAGAGCCCCGCGCCGAACTCGGCCATCAGCTCACCCGTATGCCGGTTGTACTTCAGGATCGGATTCAGGGTCGGGTTGGCCGCGCAGCCGCCGGCGAGCCCGATTCCGCCGCAACGGTCGTAGACCCAAACGTGCCCGTCGGTCGGATCGATGTCGACCCCGGCCGTCGAACCCCACGTCCGGCCGTCGGGCAGCTTCGCCCAGTGCAACTCGACCTCGGGGTTGGGGTTCGGAAGCACGCGCTGCACCAGGTCCGCGGATCCCTCCCCCTGAGCCGCCGCGCCGCCGGCGCCAAGCGCCGCGAACGACAGGACCAGCAGGGCCACGCCTGCGCCATTCAGGACCTTCCGTCGATTCTCCATCATATCCCTCTCCTCTGTTGAAACCGGGCATATATCCTAGCCGATCCCGGGGCGTCGACAGGCGCCGGGAGCGTGGCGCGACCGCGGCCGTAGACGGCGCCAGGAAACTGCGCCGTAGAACGGCGTACACTGCTGGTCAGGCCGGTCGGGCGGCAATCAAAGCCCGCAGGCGACGATTGTCGGGCAGTCGGCCACCGCCCAGGCGTGGATCACTCGAGCGGGAAACACTTGAGCGACGGTTTGGTTTCAGGTCAGGATCGGCGGGCGTTTAGACTGAGGAGCCCATGGACAACTCGACTCGCCCCCGGTCCTGCATCTGTTCCGTCGCCGTGCTGGTATCGGCCCTGGCGACCGCCTGGGTCCCGGCTTCCTCCTGGGCCCAATCGGCATCGCCGCGCACCCCCTGGGGCGCCCCGGACCTGAACGGCATCTGGAGCCACGGGACGGCGACGCCGCTCGAACGCCCCGAGCCGCAGGGCGACCGGGATCTGCTGACCGCAGCGGAGATCGCCGAGATCAACGCCGCGCAACGATCGACCGAAGGCGTCGGAGCGCGCCGGGCCGTCTGGTGGGAACGCAGCCTGTCGGACGGTCGCACGTCGATGATCGTCGACCCTCCGGACGGCCGCATTCCCTACTCCGCGGCCGGTCTCGAGCGCGTGCGGGCCCGTCCGGGGCAGACGAGCGAGGGCCCGGAGGGCCGCAGCCCCCAGGAGCGCTGCATCTCCTACGGCATCCCCCGTCTCGGCGGTCCCTACAGCCAGAACATCCACATCGCACAGACGCCGGACCACGTCCTCCTGCTCTTCGAGATGGTCCACGAGTTCCGGATCATCCCGCTCGACGGCCGGCCGCATCTGCCCGGACACGTCCGGCAGTGGCTGGGCGACTCGCGGGGGCGCTGGGAGGGCGACACGCTGGTCGTCGAGACCACCAACTTCAGCCCCGCGCAGTGGTTCCGCGGGCTGTCGCAGGGCGGCATGCGCCTGGTCGAGCGCTTCACGCGCGTCGACGAGGATTCGGTGCGCTACGCGGTGACGTTCGAGGATCCCGACCTCTGGACGCAGCCCTGGACGGCCACCATCCTGATGCCGCCCACCGTAGGGGACATGTTCGAGTTCGCCTGCCACGAGGGAAACACCGGCATGACCGCCACGCTCGAGATTGCGCGGCTGGAGGAAGCCGCGGACGCGGCGCGGTAGGGCGAGTTCGACTCGACGCCGGGGGCATCGCGGCACGCGAGAGCTCGGAGACCTGAACGTCGGATGGCCAGATGACTAATCGGAATCGTCCCGAGGAACGGAGCCACCCCCTGTCGCCGGCCGCCGGTCGATTCCGTTGCGTCCTGGTCGCGGCCGGCGCCCTCCTGTTGGCCGGAATCACGCCCGCGCATGGCGCGACGGCGCCCCAGGGCGGCCTGCAGCTTCCGCCGACGCAGATCTTCGGCCCGCCCCCGCCGGTTCCCCCGGAGGTGATCGCCCGCGACGCCACCGGAGTGACCATCCGGGCCACGCGGATAGATGAGCGGATGAGCATCGACGGAGTCCTGAACGAAGCCGTCTACGAGCTCGTCGAGCCGATGTCGGACTTCATCCAGAACGACCCCGCCGAGGGCGAGCCGGCCACCGAGCGCACCGAGGTCTGGCTGCTCTTCGACGACGACAACGTCTACGTGGTCGCGCGCTGCTGGGAGACGCGGCCGGACCGCATCATCGCCAGCGAGATGCGCCGCGACAACATCCGCATCGTGCGCGACGACAACTTCGCCTGGTCCCTGGACACGTTCTACGACCGGCGCAACGTCGTCCTCTTCGAGGTGTCGGCGGTGGGCGGCCGGCTCGATGCGCAGCTCACCAACGAGTCGCAGCCGAACCTCGACTGGAACCCCGTGTACGATGTCTCCGTCGGCCGGATGGAGGGCGGCTGGGTGATGGAGGCGGCCCTGCCCTTCAAGTCGCTCCGCTACCGCGGCGAGGGCCCCCAGATCTGGGGCTTCCAGGCCCGGCGGGTCAACCGCTGGAAGAACGAGTCGTCGTACCTGACGCCGCTGTCCGCCGCGCAGGGGCTCCGCGGCCACTTCCGGGCCTCGCTGGCCGCCACCCTGGTCGGGATAGAAGCCCCGCCGGCGTCGCGGCTGTTCGAGGTCAAGCCGTACGGCATCGGGGACCTGACGACCAGCCCCGTCGCCGCGCCCCCGATCGCGAACGAGATCGGCTGGGACGGCGGGGTCGACATCAAGTACGGGGTGACCCAGGGACTGACCGCCGACTTCACCGCCAACCCGGACTTCGCGCAGGTGGAGGCCGACGAACAGCAGATCAACCTCACCCGCTTCAATCTCTTCTTCCCCGAGAAGCGCGAGTTCTTCCTGGAGAACCAGGGCACGTTCCGCTTCGGCGGCGCGGCGACCAGCGGGCGCCTGGCCGGGGCGACGGACACGCCCGTGCTTTTCTACAGCCGCCGCATCGGCCTGAGCGGAGGTTCGGCGGCGCAGGAAGTGCCGCTGCGGGCCGGGGGCCGTCTCACGGGGCGGGCCGGCGCGTTCACCCTCGGCGCGTTGAACATCCAGTCCGCGGACTCGGAGACGGCCGGTGCGCGCGCCACCAACTTCAGCGTGCTGCGCGCCCGTCGCGACGTCCTGCGGCGCAGCAGCGTCGGGGCCATGTACACCAACCGGTCGGTCGCGCTCAACGGCGTAGGCAGCAACGAGGCCTACGGCGTGGACGCCATCTTCGGCTTCTACGACGACCTGAACATCAACACCCACTGGGCACGCACCCGGACCGACGGAAGGACCGGCAACGACACCAGCTACCGGACTCACCTGGAGTACCTCGGCGACCGTTACGGGGTGCAGCTCGAGCACATGCTGGTAGGCGACGATTTCAACCCGGAGATCGGGTTCGTGCGCCGCCGCGACATGCGCCGCAGCTTCGCCGAGTTCCGCTTCAGTCCCCGGCCGCAATCGATCGACTGGGCGCGCCGGTTCCTGTGGACCGGCTCGTTCGCCTACATCGAGAACCTGGGCGGCCAGGTGGAGACGCGCGAGAGCCTCGCCTCGTTCGGTATCGAGCTCGAGAACAGCGACCAGCTCCTGCTCAGCGGCATGCGCTCGTACGAGTTCCTGCCCCGGCCGTTCGAGATCTCGCGCGGCGTGACGCTGCCGGTCCGCGGCTACGACTTCACCAACACCGGCGTGGGCTATAACTTCGGACAGCAGCGCCGCTGGTCGGCCAACGTCCTCGCCGAGCATGGGACCTTCTACAGCGGCCACAAGACGGCCCTGACCGTCACCCGCGGCCGGGCCAGCCTCACCGACCAGTTCTCGGTGGAGCCGCTGTACTCGATCAACTGGATCGACCTGGCGGAGGGCGAGTTCACGACCAACCTGTTCGGCGCACGCGTCACCTACACGATGACGCCGCTGATGTTCACCAGTGCGCTGGTGCAGTACAACTCCAGCCGCAATGCCGTCTCGGCCAACATCCGCTTCCGCTGGGAGTACCAGCCGGGCAGCGAGCTGTTCATCGTGTTCAACGAGGAGCGCGACACCGGCGTGCATCGCTCCTACCTGGGGCCGACGAACCGGGCGTTCATCATCAAGTTCAACCGGCTGTTCCGGTTCTGACGCGGACACCGGCCGGGCACCCTGCCGCTGCTGCGATTTGAAACGCTGCAACACGGATTTCGCGGTAGGATCGCCCGAAACAGGAGCTACTCGAACAGGGAGTATCGAGATGACCAGTCATCGCTGCATCGCCGCCATCGCCGCCCTGCTGGCGGTCGTCCTCGCCGCGCCGGTCCCGGCCGCCGCCCAGTCCGACGCCCCGGCCATGCCGATGCGGACCCCGGACGGCCAGCCGGACATCTCCGGCATCTTCACGTTCCGGACGCTGACGCCGCTGGAGCGGCCCGCGGCGCTGGCGGACCGCGAGACGCTGTCGGCCGAGGAGGCCGCCGCGTTCGAGGCGTCGGAGCGGGTGCGCCTGAACCGCGACCTGTTCGACCCGATCACGGGCGCTCCGAGCGCCGGCTACCAGCCGCGCGCCGAGGGCGGGGTACTCTCCTACAACGAGTTCTGGTACGAGCGGGGCATCGAGCTCACGAGCGACAAGCGGACGTCGCTGGTCGTCGATCCGCCCAGCGGCCGGATCCCCTACACCGACGAGTACCGCGAGGCCCGGGCGATCAACCGCTTGAACATGCGCAACGGCTTCGGCGACCACTATACCGACCGCACCCTGGGCGACCGCTGCCTGATGGGCTCCAACTCCGGGCCGCCGATGCGGCCGGGGTCCTACAACAACAACGTCCACATCTTCCAGACGCCGGGCTACGTGGCGCTGCTCAACGAGCACATCCACAACGTCCGCATCATCCCGATCGACAAGCCGCACGGGAACATCCGGCAGTGGGTGGGCGACTCGCGCGGCCGCTGGGAGGGCGAGACGCTGGTCGTCGAGACGAAGAACTACGCCCGCGAGACCAACTTCGCCGGCTCGTCGCGGGACAGCTACCTGGTCGAGCGGTTCACGCGCATCGATCCCGACACGGTGATGTACGAGTTCACCTTCGAGGATCCGAACAACCTGACGCAGCCCTTCAGCGTCGCCATCCCGTTCCGGCGCACCGACGGCGTGCTCTACGAGTACGCCTGCCACGAGGGCAACTACGGCCTGACCGGTATCCTGGCCGGGGCGCGGCGGAAGAATACGCAGAAGGTCACGTCGATCAAGTAGCGGCCGTTCTGCTCGCGTCGACTTCAGATGGCCGGGGGCCGAACACCCCCGGCCGTTTCCGTTTGCGACCAATACGGCCCGGCTCCGCGCCGGGTCGGGCCGAGCCGTCCGGGCCGGAGCCCGCGTTCGGATCCGACCGGCAGCCAGGCGCGCTGCCGCACGAACCGCCAAGCGGCACCGGGTGACTCGACGATTCGATAGCGTCCGGTCCGAAACCCCCGCATGACCTCTCTCGATTTCCTGATCGTCGCCGCGTTCATCGCCTACGCCGTCGGCTCGGGCCTCCGGAACCGCAGGACGGCGTCGCGCAATCTCGACGAGTACTTCCTCGCCAACCGCAGTCTCCCGGGCTGGCAGGCCGGGCTCAGCATGGCCGCGACGCAGTTCGCGGCGGACACCCCGCTGCTGGTCACCGGCCTCATCGCCACGGCGGGCATCTTCGCGCTCTGGCAGCTCTGGATCTACGCGCTCGCGTTTCTGCTGATGGGCTTCGTGCTCGCCCCAGGCTGGCGGCGGGCCGGGGTGCTGACCGACGCCGAGCTGACGGAGGTGCGCTACGGCCGGCGGCCGGCGACCGTGCTGCGCGGCATCAAGGCGGTCTACTTCGGCACGATCTTCAACTGCACGGTGCTGGCGTTCGTCTTCTTCGCCGCCGCGAAGATCGCCGAGCCGTTCCTGCTGTGGCATGCGTGGCTGCCGGACGGGCTCTTCCTTCCGGCGGTCGACCTCGTCGAGTGGATCGGCGTCCCGCTGACCATCGGACCGCCCGACGATCCCGCGGTATGGACGCACACCGCCAGCAACCTGATCTCCATCCTTCTCATCCTGGCCGTCGCCACGTTCTACTCGACCACCGGCGGGCTGCGCAGCGTGGTCGCGACCGACGTCCTGCAGCTCGCGGTCATGCTGCTCGGCACGGCGGCGTTCGCGGCCGTGGTCGTGACCGAGGCGGGCGGACTCCGCGCCGTCACGGAGCGGCTCCACGGCCTTTTCGCCGAGGGCGGACCCGGCGGGATCCAGCCCGGCCAGATACTCGCGTTCACCCCCGACCGGGCGCGCGACGCCTCGGCCGCGGTACTGCTCTTGTTCGGCCTCCAGTGGCTCATCCAGATCAACGCGGACGGCACCGGCTACCTGGCCCAGCGCTCCATGGCTTGCCGCAGCGACGCCGACGCGAAGACGGCCGCCGTCGTCTTCACGTTCACGCAGGTGCTGCTGCGCAGCCTGCTGTGGATCCCGCTCGGGCTCGGGCTGCTCGTGCTCTTCCCGCCCGATCCCGGCCTGACCCCGGCATCGGGACTGCTGCAGGCCGATCGCGAGGCGACCTACGTGCGGGGCATGGCGGAGCTGCTCCCGGCCGGTGTCATGGGGCTGATGGTGACCGGCATGCTCGCGGCGCTGGCCTCCACCGTCGACACCCACCTCAACTGGGGCGCGTCCTACTGGACCAACGACATCTACAAGCGGTTCGTCTGCCAGCTCTGGCTCGACCGGGAGCCGAGCGGCCGCTCGCTGGTGTGGGTGGCGCGGGGGTCGAACGTGCTGCTGGTGGGAATCGCGCTGGCGATCATGACGCAGCTCACGTCGATCAACGCCGCCTGGCAGACCAGCCTGCTGCTCGGGGCGGGCATGGGGGTGGTGCTCATCCTGCGCTGGATCTGGTGGCGCATGAACGCCTGGGCGGAGATCGCGGCGGTGCTGACGTCGCTGGTCGCCGCTCCTCTGCTGATGGTCTACCTCGGCGACGATCAGCACGCGCTTCGGCTGCTGCTCGTGGCGGCATTCGCGACCGCGGCGGCGCTGGCGGCCATTCGAGTCGCCGGCCCGGAGGACCGGGCCCGGCTCGTTGCGTTCTACCGCAAGGTGCTTCCCGTTGGATTCTGGGGGCCGATTGCGCGGGAATCCGGCGCGACAGCCGATGACGGACCCCGGCGCCTCAGCCGAGCGCTGGCCGCGACCGGAAGTTGCGCGCTGTCGGTCTTCTGTCTGCTCGTGGGCATCGGCTCCTGGCTCGCGGACAGTCCGGCCCCGAACTGGTTTCCCTTCGAGGCGGCGTGGCGCGGCGGGCTGATCCTGGCCGGTGGCGCGCTCGTACGCGTCTGGTACCGCCTCGGGTACCGCAACGACGACTTCCCATCATGACACTGCCTGGAGCGTACAACTTGGCAATGGGCGAGCGGATCTTCCACGACGCACGCATTGTGATAGCATTTTGACAACACGCCGCGACAGGAGAGGCTTGTGGGCAATCTGACCATCCGGAACCTCGACGACCGCGTGATCGATCGGCTGAAGGCGCAGGCCAAGTCGAACCAGCGCTCACTGGAGGGCGAGATTCGCCACATGCTGACCGAACAGATGGACCGCCGGTTCCGCATCGCCGGTTTTCGCGAGCGGACGCTGCAGATCTCCGCCATGACAGCCGGCACGCGTCAGACCGACAGCGCCGTCCTGCTGCGGGATGATCGGGACCGGTGAAACTGACCGTCGACGCCAGCATCGCCGTCAAGTGGCTCGTTGCGGAGCCGTTGCGCGAGGAAGCGCGGAGGTTGCTGGCTCACCGGCTCCACCTGCACGCCCCCGAAATCCTGCTCTCCGAGTTCGCGAACACGATCTGGAAGAAAGCCCGCAGAGGCGAAATCGAGGACCCGCAGCCGTACTTCGACGAATTGGCGAACCTCTCGGGAATCGTCACGCTTCATCCCGGCAGCGCTCTCGTCGATCGCGCCGCGCGACTCGCCGTCGAGATCGACCATCCGGTCTACGACTGTCTTTACTTGGCGTGCGCCGAGGAGACAGCGGCGACGCTCATCACGGCCGACAAGAGATTTGCCAACAAGGTCGCCGGGCGATTGCCGACCGTGGATGTCCGTTACCTCGGGGCCCCCGGGGTGCCAGACGAGATCACGGCCGCGGCGACCGCCCTGATCATCGGTCGAGGCAAGGTCGAGAGGTTGAGCGTCGCCTACGAGTTCCTCGCGGCAACACACGAATCCGTGGTCGGAGCCCTGCGGGCCGGGAACGATCTTCCGCCCTTGTTGACGCCGGTGCACCAGGACCTGATTCTCGAATCTCCATCCTTCAAGAGACTCGTCGACATGATCGCTGGACTGAGCGACGAGGAACGTGTCGATCTGCTGGCGCTCGGATGGCTCGGCGCCGGACTGCTCGACGGCGACTGGCGGCGCAGCTTCGAACATGCCAGCGAAATGGCCGGGTCCGTGGATCACGGCTACGTGGCAGAGTACGGCCGGCACTGGCGGGCGGGATACGCGCGCGTGGCACGCTTGCACGCGTGCGAACAACCACCGGCAGATTCCAGCGCCATCCCGATGCCGCCGACCGCAGCGGCATCCGCCGCAACCTCTGCGCCTTTGCAAACGATCTCCCCGGCCGCGGAACACCCGGCGTCATCTTCATCGGTGTGGAGGACGATGGCCGTTGCGCGGGGCTGCCGATCGACGACAGGCTCCTGCGCGATCTCGCCGGGATGAAGGACGACGGAAACATCCTGCCGTTTCCGTCGATCATCGTCGAGCCGCGGCGAATCGACGGGTGCGACGTGGCGGTCGTCACCGTACAGCCGTCACGCGACACCCCCGTGCGCTTCCACCTGATTTCGACTCCGTAGCGAGCCCGCCACGCGCCGCGCCATCTCGCGTATAGGATCCCGGCATGGACGTGGAGGCCGCCCGGAAGCTGGTCTCGTTTGCATCGCGGATCGTCGGCTTCACCGGCGCCGGCATCTCCACCGAGTCCGGCGTGCCGGACTTCCGCAGCCCGAACGGGGTGTGGGCACAGAACCGCATCGTCGACTTCCGGGAGTTCGTCGCCAGCGAGGCGGGGCGCGTCGAGTACTGGCGGCAGAAGGCCGCCGTCTGGCCCGCCATGCGCGACGCGCAGCCGAACGCCGGGCACTACGCCTTCGTGGAGCTCCACAAGCAGGGACGGCTCGACGCGCTGATCACGCAGAACATCGAGCGCCTGCACCAGCGGTCGGGGTTGCCCGCCGACAAGGTGCTGGAGCTGCACGGCACCACGACCGAGGCGGTCTGCCTGGCCTGCGGCGACCGGATCACGTCGGACGAGGCGTGCCGGCGCATCGAGGGAGGCGAGAGGGCGCCGCGCTGCCGGGAGTGCGGCGGGTTCCTCAAGCCGGCCACGATCTCGTTCGGGCAGGCGATGCCGCACGACGTCATGGCGCGGGCGCAGGGAGCGGCCGAGACCTGCGACCTGATGATTGCGGTCGGCTCCTCCCTGGTGGTCGAGCCGGCCGCGTCCATCCCGCGGGTGGCCCGGCAGGCCGGCGCGCGCCTGATCATCGTCAACCGCGACCCGACCCCGCTCGACGGCATCGCCGACGCCGTGGTCCAAGGCGAAATCGGGGCCGTGCTGCCCGAGCTGGTGCGCCGGGACGGTTGACGACCGGGAACGCCCCACGAGCCGCCGCAAGCCGCCGATCCGCCGCCACCGAAGACGCCATGCCCGAGCTGCCCGAGGTCGAGACAGTGCGGCGCACGCTGGCCCCCGTCGTCGAGGGGCGGATCGTCGCGGAGGCTTCCTTCGCCTGGCCGCGAACCTGTGCCGGCGACCCGCGCGCGACAGAGGAAGGCCTGAGGGGCCAGCGCATCGAGCGGCTCGAGCGCTACGGAAAGTACCTGCTGTTCCGACTGCGCCGGCGTGGTCGCGAGTCGCTGCTGGTCGTTCACCTGCGGATGACCGGCAACCTGATCGTGAACGGCGCCCCCGGCGAGTTCACGCGCGCCAGCATGTCGCTGGACGACGGCACCGCGGTGGTGTTCCAAGACGTCCGCAAGTTCGGGCGCTGGCAATGGTCCGAACGGCTGCCGGCCCGTCTGGCGGCGCTGGGTCCGGAGCCGTTGGAGATTGGCCGCGACGAGTTCGTCGCCAGGCTGCGGTCTCGCAGAGCGCGGCTCAAGGCGCTGCTGCTCGACCAGGAGTTCCTGCGCGGACTGGGCAACATCTACGCCGACGAAGCACTGTTCCGCGCCCGCCTGAATCCCCTTCGGACTGCCTTGGGTGTCGGGCCGCGCAAGGCGCGCGACTTGCACGCGGCCATCCAGGCCGTGCTGCGGCACGCCATCGAGGCCGGGGGCACCAGCATCCGGGACTACCGCGACAGCCGAGGCGCGCAGGGCGACTTCCTGCGGCAGATCCGGATCTACGGCCGGGGCGGCGAGCCGTGCGTGACCTGCGGGACACGGGTGCGCCGCGTGCTCGTAGCGCAACGGAGCACGCACTTCTGCCCGCGCTGCCAGCGGCGGTGACGAGAGTCCGCAGGTCAGCACCAGACTTCTCGGGCGTGTGTGGCGGTCAAGACGGAGCCCCGGCAAGTTACGGTTCCGGCGGGCGGACCGCAGTGACCGTTTCCGTGCTCCAGTCATCCACTATGCTGGCAGGTAATGCAGTGGACGCTGACAGGGCGCGGAGACAGCCTACCTTGACGAGCTACGGAGATCTGCCACAGCGCATCCGTCTGGGTGAAGACTCGGCACTGGAACTCAAGCAGGTTTCGGTGGCGGGCGCGCGCGTGACCGCGCCGCGCCGGAACGACGTCGCCGACGAGCTGGGAGCGCTCGCCAACGGACGAGGCGGCGAGCTGGTGCTCGGCGTGGACGACACGACGCGGAACGTCACGGGAATCCCGCTCGACGCGCTGGACGTCGTGGAGACCTGGGTTCGGGAGATCTGCAATGACACGCTGAAGCCACCGCTGGACGCCACGATTCGAAAGATCGAGTTGCCCGACACGGCCGGTGACCTGGTGCCCGTCCTCTTCGTGGCGGTCGAGCGCAGCCTGTTCGTGCACAAGAGTCCCGGCGGCTATTTCCGCCGACTCGGCAGCTCGAAACGAGAGCTGGCCCCGGATCTGTTGGCCCGCCTGTTCCAGGAACGCAGCCAGAGCCGCATGATCCGGTTCGACGAGTCCGCCGTCCCGGCCACCGCGCCTGGGGATCTGGACTATGCGCTGACACGCCGATTTCTGCGGGACGACGGGGCGGAGGAGGACGCCTCGGAGACGGCGGCGCGCAAGCTGCGTCTCGTCGCGGACGTCGATGGCACGGCGCGGCTCACCCTCGCCGGCGTCCTGCTCTGCACGCGCGAGCCGCAGCGCTGGCTGCCCCACGCCTACGTGCAGGCGGTCAGCTACGCCGGCGAACGTACCGACGTCGAGTACCAGACCGACGCGCGCGACATCGGCGGGCCGCTCGACGAACAGGTCGCCGAGGCCTTGCACTTCGTTCGCAGGAACATGCTGGTCCGCGCCACCAAGGCGACCGCCCGGACGGAGCGGCCGCAGTTCAGCGACCGGGCGGTCTTCGAGGCGCTGGTCAATGCCGTGGCGCACCGGGACTACTCGATCGCGGGCGCGAGGACACGCCTGCACCTGTTCGGGGATCGCCTGGAGCTCTACGTTCCCGGGGCGCTGGCGAATACGCTGACGCTGGACAGCTTGCACTTGCGTCAGGCCAGCCGCAACGAGCTGATCGTGTCGTTGCTGTCCCGTTGCCCCGCACCCACGGGCCTCGGCCGGGCGCACATGATGGACCGCCGGGGTGACGGGGTGCCGATTATCCGCCGGGAAAGCCGCGAACTGTCAGGACGCCTGCCCGAGTACACTCTGATCGACGACAGCGAGCTCCGTCTCGTCATTCGAGCGGCGACTGGGGACGGTTGAAGCAGTGTCGCACGCGACAAGCATGTCGACCACGAAGCGTTTGGTCTGCCTCGCGAACTCCCGGAAGCTGCACGGTCGATGCGTTGCCGGCCGAGAGTGGAACGGCACGGAAGCCGGCGGTTGGATTCGGCCCGTCAGCGCCCGCGACGGCGGGGAGGTGTCGGAGTACGAGCGCCAGTACGAGGACGGCAGCGATCCGCAGGTTCTCGACGTGATCGACGTTCCGGTTCTGGAATCACAGCCGAAGGACTATCAGACGGAGAACTGGCTGCTCGATCCGAAGTGCTATTGGGAGAAAGCGGGCCGCCTGTCGACGTCCGACCTGGCTGCGTTGACGGATCCAGTCGCCCCGCTGTGGATCGACGGCCACCGCACCTACAACGGCCTGAACGACAAGATCCCACTGGCAGTGGCCGGTTCGGTGACCGGTTCCCTACGGCTGCTCCGCGTCGACCGGTTGCGGCTCATCGTGTCCCGTCCCGGTGAGGCCTTCGGCAACGACAAGCGGCGGGTGCAGGGCCGGTTCTGGCACGCAGGCCGCGAGTACGCGCTGTGGGTTACCGATCCCGGCTGGGAGCGAAGCTATCTCGCGAAGCTGAACGGCACCTACGACGTCGGCGGGTGTTACCTGACAGTCAGCCTGGGCGAACCGTACGGGGACGCGTGCTACAAGCTGATCGCCGCCGTCATCCCAGCCACCTGACGAGAGACCATGCCTGCCAGCGACGGCACCGTACTGACTATAGGTCATTCCACGCACGCCATGGAAGCATTCGTCGAACTGCTGCAACGCCACGACGTGACCGCGGTGGCCGATGTTCGGGCCTCTCCCTACAGCCGCTTCAATCCGCAGTTCAACCGCGAATCGCTGGCGGGCAGCCTCGTCGCGTGCGGGATAACCTACGTTTTTCTGGGATCGGAGCTGGGCGGCCGCTCCGACGATCCGTCCTGCTATGAGAACGGCCGCATCAGCTACGCACGACTCGGCGGGACACCCTCGTTCCAGAACGGACTCGACCGCGTGGCGCAGGGCGCGACCAGCCAGCGCATCGCGCTCATGTGCGCTGAGAAGGAGCCGCTCGAGTGCCACCGCGGCCTGCTCGTAGCTCCCGCTCTCGAGGTGCGGGGCGTTTCGGTAGCACATGTCGGGCCCGAGGGCGGGCTGGAACCTCACGCCGACGCCATGCGCCGACTCATTGCCCTGCACGGCATGGGGGACGCGATCGAGGAACAGCGGTTGTTCCCCCGCTCCCACGCCGAACGGGTCGCCGAGGCCATGAACCGACAGGCCCATCGATTCGCGCACCGGAAAGAGGCACCGACTGACGATTCCACTCACCCGCGCCGCCGCAACCGCGAGTTGCAGACATGAAGATCTTCACCATCGGCTTCACGAAGAAGTCCGCGAACCGGTTCTTCGGGCTTCTGCGGACATCGGGCGCGCGACGCGTCGTCGACGTGCGGCTCAACAACGTGTCGCAGCTCGCCGGCTTCGCGAAGCGGGACGACCTGGCGTACTTTCTCGCCGAAATATGTAGCATGGACTACGTGCACCTGCCGGCGCTGGCGCCCACGAAGCGGATGCTCGACGACTACAAGAAGAACGGCGGCGACTGGAGCACCTATGAAACCCGGTTCCTGGACCTGATGCGCGTTCGACGCGTCGAGGACACGGTCGCCAGGGAAGTCGTCGCCGACGGCTGCCTGCTGTGCAGCGAAGACACGCCCGACCATTGTCATCGCCGGCTCGTCGCGGAATACCTGGACAGGCACTGGGGCGGAATCCACGTCACGCATCTCGGATAGTGCGAAACCCGTGGGGACAACGCCACGGCGGTACGAGATGGCGCGCCCTCAGTAGCGGAAACCGTCGAAGCGGACCCGGAAGAACAGCGAGTAGAGAATCGGCACCACGCCGAGCGTGAGCACCGTCGCGCCCAGCAGGCCGAAGATGATGGCAATGGCCATCGGCTCCCACATCGGGCCGCCGCCGAACCACAGCGGCAGCAGGCCGGCGACCGTGGTGGCGGTAGTCAGCAGGATCGGGCGAAAGCGTCCCGGGGCCGCTTCCACGACCGCCCGCGGCGGGTCGAGGCCGTTGTCGTCGATCTCGATACGGATGCGGTCGATCAGCACGATGGCGTTGTTGATGATGATGCCCGCCAGGGCGATGATGCCGAGCAGGGTCATGAAGCCGACGTAGGACTGCGCGAGCAGCAGTCCGGCGACCACGCCGATCAGGCCGAGGGGAATCGTCAGCAGGATGATGGCGGTCCGCCGGATCGAGTTGAACTGGGCGATGAGCAGCAGCAGGATGATCAATCCGGCCACCGGCAACTGCTCGGCGATGGACTGGTTGGCCCGTCCGGAGGTCTCCGCCTCCCCGCCGAGCTCGTAGCGATAGCCCGGCGGCCAGCCGGCCTGCTCGGCGTCGAGCCAGGGACGCAGGCGCGCCACCACGTCGGAGGCGACCACGCCCGGCGCGAGCTCGGACGAGACGGTGACCGTCTTGAGCCGGCCGCGGCGGAGGATGGTGGACGGCTCCCAGACGACCGAGGCGTCGGCGACCTGCAGCAGCGGCACCGCCGCGCCCGTCGCCTGTGCGTAGACGTTCAGGCTATCGAGCTTCGTCACGTCGGTGCGGCTCGCCAGCGTCGAGCGGAGCGTCACCGGGATGCTGGTCTCGCCCTCGCGGTACTGCGTCGTCTCGAAGCCGCTGAGCGCCGTCTGCAGCGAGACGGCGACGTCCTGGCTCGTCACTCCGGCCCGCCGCGCGCGCGGCTGGTCGACGGCGACCACCAGCTTCTTGCTGCGCATGCCCCAGTCGTCGGTGATGGTCGTGGCGCCGGGAATCGACCGGAGCTCGGCCTTGACCGCGTCGACGAGGTCGAACAGCCGGTCCGGGTCGCGCCCCGACAGCCGCACCTGGACCGGCGCGCTGACCGGCGGCCCGAGCTGCAGCGGATTCAGCTTGACGTCCAGCTCGGGGAATCGCTCGCGGCAGAACGCGGCGATGCGCGGAATCAGCTCGTCCGTGATGGCGCCTCGGCTCGTGGCGTTCAGCAGGGAGAAGGCGTACTGCGGGTCGGGCAGGGACGGGTTGTGCCCCAGGTAGAAGCGCGGTCCGCCGTTGCCGGCGAACGTCGCCCAGTTGGTGACGCCCTCGGACGCCTCGCCGGTACCGGCCCGCAGCTCCGCGGCGATGAAGAAGATCGCCTTGTCCGACGGCGGGAAGAAGATGTTCGGGATGATCCGGAAGCCCTGCATCGCCAGCAGGAAGACGCCGACGATCCCGGCCAGGGTCAGCGCGGGACGCCGCAGGCAGTGGATGAGCAGTCCCCGATAGACCCGGTAGAAGCGCCCGGTGAAACGCTCGCCCGCCGCGACCGGCCGGACCCGCAGGAAGAGCACGCAGAGCAGCGGCGTCATCGTCAACGCGAGCAGCCACGACGAGAGTAGCGCGATGGTGATCACCTTGAAGAGGGGTGCGGTGTACTCCCCGGTGGTCGACTGCGCCAGCGAGATGGGCAGGAACGCCGCCGCCGTGGTCAGCGACGAGATCAACAGCGGGACGCGCAGCTCGCGCGCGGAGCCCACGGCCGCCTCCACCGGACGCCGCCCGGCCGCCATCTGCACCATGATCGACTCGGCCATCACGATGGCGTTGTCCACCAGCATGCCGAGCGCGATGATCAGGGCGGCCAGCGACATCTGGTCGAGCCCGATGGCGACCGCCTGCCCGAGATTGATCATGAACTCCCGGACCTTGCGCTCGACCAACGGCGCACGGAGCGCAGTTCATCTGCGCGCGCGCCGGGATCTCCGCCCCCGCCAGCAGCACGCACGCCAGCAGTACGCGCGTCAGCGGCGCGCGCGCGGTCCGGGGCCGACTACTTGCCATCACGCTTCCTCATGTGAGCAGCACCTCGGTACAGATCTGCGGACGGCGACGGGAACTCGGGCATGCGGGCCAGGCAGAAGACCGATGTGTCGTGCCGCCGCCGGGACCTGTTGGTCAGGCGCGACGCGCCTCCCCGAACCGGGGCGACACCGGCGAGCTGTCCGCGATCGGCAGGCCGACCTGGACGAGGCGCGGCATGTCGGCATCGGCGACGGTGACGTACTTCCAGAGAGCGCCATCGGCCGGGCGTGGCCCGGTCGGGTGGTCCGCGACGCGGGTCGCGCCATCCCGGATCGGTCCCAGGTCCGCGGCATGCGGGAGATCGGCAGCGGCGCTCGGGCGGGGAACGGTCCGACTGCTGTAGAGGACATCACCCTCCATCGCCGCGACGTCCATCTCACCGATGGGAGTGGAACCTGCGATGCGCCGCAGCCGGCCGTCGATCTCCCCCGGGGCCCACCCTGCCGCTTCCGCGGCCGCGACGAAGCGCGCCGACAGCGTGGCCTGCACGATCATCTGCTGGGCGAGGAGCCCCTCGAACACGCTCCTGATCTCCTCGTACTCGCTGGTACGGGCGCTCGCCAGCAACTCCGGCTCGCTGAAGGCGGCCAGCACGGCGGTCATGACCGGCGAGGTATAGACGCCGCTCTGCAGCGCCTGCTCCTCGAAGGCCAGCGCGTTGCCCACCTGCACGATCCGCCGCCGGTCGACGCCGGCGACCCCGACGTACTTGAAGACCTCGTTGTCTATCTCGCGCACCTGCGCGCCCTGCGCGACGACGTCGTCGCTCTCCGGGTCGGACGAAAGCAAGGGATGGAACGCCGAGGCCTGCGGCTGCACGGCGGGATCGGGACTGAAGCGGAAGGGCACGGGCGCGCCGCTCGCGTCGCGGACGGTGGTGATGCAGGCGAAGCCCTCCCCGTCCGTGATCCAGCATTCGTCGAGCACGGTGGCCGACACGACCGCGCTGAGCGTCTCGATCACCCGCTCCGGGCCGTGTCCGGCAGCCTCCGCCGCGGCCACCAGATGGGCGGCGATGCGAGCCTGTCCCGTCATCTGGTCGTCGAGCATCCCGTCGAGAGCGCGTGCGACGTCGGCCAGCGAGATGTCGCCCATCGGGTACCGCCCCCTTTCTTCATGCGCCGTGAAAGGCCGCTTCCAGCGCGGCGATGTCCAGCTTCCGCATCTCCATCATCGCGGCCTGCGCCCGGCCGGCAGCCTCCCTGTCCTCGGCGTAGAGCATGCGGATCAGGGCTTCGGGCACGATCTGCCACGACACGCCGAAACGGTCGACGAGCCACCCGCATTGGCTCTCCCGGCCGCCGTCCGCGGTCAGCGCCGCCCACAGCCGGTCGGTCTCTGCCTGGTCCTTCGTCGGCACCGAGATGGACGCCGCGGGGGTGTGCCGGTAGTGCGGCCCGCCGTTCAGGATCATGTACGGCGCACCGGACAGCGTGAACTCCACGACGAGCGGGGGCGCGTCGGGGCTCGGTCGATAGGCCGCTTCGATCTCGCTGTCCGGCAGCAGGGAGACGTAGAACTCGGCTGCCTCCTCGCCCCGGCCGTCGAACCACAGGCAGGTCCGGACCTTCGCCGTGGATTCCATAAGCCTCACGCGGCCTGAGCCGCTGACCTTTCAGTGTACGGGCGCCGGATCGGCGTGTCGAGTGCCCGAGCGGCTCCTGGCGTGGAACCCGAGGTCCGCCGCGTATTGGCCTGCGGTCCCGCGCAGGCAGCTTGACGCTGTTCCATGAATTAGTTACGCTTCAGGTAACTTAATGAACTGCGTTTGGACATCTTCTTCAAGACCCGCAAGCTCGCGAAGGTCTTCAACTCGGAACGTGAGCTCCGCAAGCAGTACGGCGACCGCATGGGGAGGACGATCGCGATTCGCCTCGCGGTCCTGAAGCACGCCCGCGCGTTGTCGATGGTGCCACTGACTCCGCCAGACAGGCGGCACCGCCTCGCCGGCAAACGGAAAGCGCAGTACGCGGTGGACCTCGTCCACCCGTATCGGCTGGTGTTCGAGCCGCGACGCGATTCCGCAGGCGCCGGCGACGCCGCGGACCGCGACACGGCTGGCGTGACCGCGATCACAATCGTCGAGGTGATCGACTACCACTGAACAGGGGCACGACATGGGGACGGCCACCAACCGCTACGAGCCGGACTACACCGTTCCACCCGGCTGGGTGCTGAAGGAGCGCCTCGACGCCCAGGACATGACGCCGGCCGAGCTGGCTCGACGGTGCGGGCGCTCGGCGAAGCTCATCAGCGAGATCGTCGCCGGAAAAGCACCCATCGAACCGCGGACCGCCCTGCAGTTCGAGAAGGTCCTCGGCGTCGACGCCGCGATCTGGCTCGGCATCGAGACGGACTACCGTCTCCAACAGACACGTGCCGCTGAGGCGGAAAAGGCCGTTGCAGCCGGAGTATGGGCCAGGTCCTTTCCAATCCGTGAACTAGCGAAACGGGCTGTCAGGCCCGTGGCAGGCGGGGACGTCGTTTCGGCACTGCTCGCCTTCTTCGCGGTCGCGTCCGTGGAGGCCTGGCACGCCAAGTACGGGGAAGCGAACGTCGCCTACCGCCATTCTCCGAGCTTCGCGAGCGACAGGTTCGCGCTGGCTGCGTGGCTCCGACTCGCGGAGCTCGACGCCGCCGATCAGCCGCGTGCCGACTATAGCGAGTCCGGGTTCAAGGACGCATTGAAGCAGGTCCGGCGGCTGACTCGCGCACCGGTGCCGGAGTCGATTCAGGAAGCGCGACGACTGTGCAACGGTGCGGGCGTCGCCTTGTCGCTGGTCGAGCCGCTGTCGAAGGCGCGCCTGAGCGGCGCAGCCTGGTGGCTCTCGGCCCGCCACCCGATCATCGCGCTCAGCGCGCGCCACAAGACGGACGACCACCTGTGGTTCAGCCTCTTCCACGAGGCCGCGCACATCCTGTTGCACGGCAAGAAGAGCGTGTTCGTGGACGGATCCGACAACGATGGCAACGACATGGAAACCGAGGCGAACGCCTGGGCGGCGAACTTCCTCGTGCCGCGTGCGGCTAGGCGGCGGTTCACTCGACTCGGCGCGTACACACGCGCCGCCGTCCTGCAGTTCGCCGAAGAGCAAGGCCTCGCCCCCGGTATCGTCGTCGGAAGTCTGCAGCACGAAGGGCTTCTTCCGTGGAGCCACTTGAACGACCTGAAGGCGCGGCTGCAGTGGACCGGCAAGTGAACGGACGCATGCTGAAGCGTGGAGGATTCGTTTGGAGATAGGCTTCCCGACAGCTTCAAGGTCCGCTTCGGTCACGGCAGCGGAGAGCCAGTGCCTCTGTCCATACTGCCATCACAACGCGGGAGGGTTACGAGGCAGCCGACGGACTTTCATAGTCGTTCAGTGCTCAATGGGGACACGGTTTGTGCGAAAGGACCACGCTCCTCACCCGACCGCCGCGACCGGGCGCAACTCGACGGCGCACGCCTTGTACGACGGCTGCTTCGAGTAGGGATCGAACACCGCGTCGGTGAGGCGGTTGGTCTCCTCGTAGTGCATCGGGACGAAGAGCTGTCCCGGCTGCACCGAGCGGGTGACGAACGCGGTGGCGGTGATGCGGCCGCGGCGCGACTCGACCTGGACGGCGTCGCTGGTGACGATCCCGCGGGCCCTGGCATCCGCCGGGTTGACCTCCACGTAGACCTGCGCGGGATAGAGCTTGCGCAGCACGGCCGACTTCGCGGTGCGGGTCTGGGTGTGCCACTGCGCCGCGCTTCCGCGCCCGGTCAGAAGCAGCAGCGGGAACCGGTCGCTCGGCGGCTCCGGCAGCGGACGCGGGTCCTCGTAGAGAAAGCGGGCGCGCCCGTCCGGGTGGTAGTAGCGGCCGTCCTCGAAGAGCCTGCGCTCCGTCTCCGGAACCGCCTCGGACTCCCCCGCCGGACACGGCCACTGGATGCCGCCCCGCTCGTCCAGCATGTCGTAACCGTCGATGCCGGTGATGTCGCACGGCTGGCCCGCCGAGAGCCGCTTGAGGATCTGGAACGTCGCGGCCGGCGACTGCCACTGGCGGAACATCTCGCCGCAGCCCCAGTACTCGGCCACCAGCTTGAAGATGGAGAAGTCGGCGAGGGCCTGCCCCGGCGCACGGGCCACCCTCTTGATGGTACCGATGCGCCGCTCGGAGTTGATGAAGGTCCCGTCCTTCTCGCCCCAACCGGCCGCCGGCAGCACGAGGTCGGCCATCCGCGCGGTCTCGGTCGTGGCGTACATGTCCTGCACGACCAGGCAGTCGAGGCGCCCCAGGATGTCGCGGGCCTGCCCCTGGTTGATCCAGGAATGCGCCGTGTTGGTGCAGACGACCCAGAGGCCCTTGATCCGCTCCTGGAGAATCCCCTCGATGATCTCGTTGTAGGCCCAGCTCGGCTGCGTCGGGATGAGCGCCGGATCGATGTCGAGCACCCGCGCCACCTTCTCCCGGTGTTCCGGATTCGCGAAGTCGTGGCCGCCGAGCAGGTTGGTGGTGTTGCTGAACAGGCGCGAGCCCATCGCATTGCATTGGCCGGTGATGGAGTTGGCGCCGGTGCCGGGACGGCCGATGTTGCCGGTCATCAGCGCCAGGTTGATGATGCTCTGCGCGGTGCGCACCCCCTGGTAGCTCTGGTTGACGCCCATCGTCCACCAGAACGACACTCGCCGGCCGCCATGAATCGTCTCGGCGAACCGCTCGACGGCGTCGGCCCCGAGTCCGGTCTCCTCCGCCACCCGCTCGAGGGTGTAGGGCTCTACCGCCGCCGCGTACTCGTCGAAGCCGCGCGTGTGCGCGTCGATGTAGGCCCGGTCGATCCAGCCGCGCTCGATCAACAGCCGGGCCAGGCCGTAGAAGAGCGCCTGGTCCGACTTGGGGCGGATCGGCAAGTGCTCGGTCGCCTGCATCGCCGTCTCGGTGACACGGGGATCGATGACGACGATGGCCGGATCGTGGCGGTTGCGCAACACCCGCTCCCACAGGATGGGATGCGCGAGGCACGGGTTGGCCCCCACGAACACGAGCACGTCCGACTCCTCGAAGTCGCGGTAGGTGTACGGCGGCGCGTCGAATCCGAAGGCCTGCTTGTAGGCCACCACCGAGGTGGCCATGCACTGGCGCGTGTTGCCGTCGCCGTGCGCCATTCCCATGCCGAACTTGGCGAGCGCGCCGAGCAGCGCCATCTCCTCGGTCGGCATCTGCCCCGTGCTGAGGAATGCCACCGATTCCGGCCCGTGCTGCGCCTGGATCGCCTTGAAGCGCTCGACCATCGTCCGCAGCGCATCGTCCCAGGCCACCGGGCGCTGGACGCCGGACGCATCGCGCCGCAGCGGCTCGGTGGCGCGGTCGCCAGCCTCGAGCACGGACAGCGCCTCCCACCCCTTGGGGCAGGCGACGCCGCGGTTCACCGGGTAGTCGGCGGCGGGGGTCAGGCTCACCGCCTCGCCGTCCTTGAGATGGACGGTAAGGCTGCAGCCGGTCGAGCAATAGCCGCACACCATGTCGGTGGTGGCGTCCGGCTTGCGCTTCGCGGGGACCTGTCCCAGGCCGAAGCCGCCGGGGGTACGGAGGAGGTCGCGGGTCAGGTACCCGTCGCGTTGGTAGAGCATCGGCTACAGGGTTCCGGGCATGCGCGGCGACGCAACCGCCGCGAAGAAGAGGTAGCGCTCGAGCAGCTCGCCGGCCAGACAGGCGGCGAACAGCATCCCGACGAGCACCGCGAACACAAGGTCCGGGCCCTGCCCGGGGCTCGCCGGAACGCGGCTCAGCAGGAGCAGACCGGGCATGGCGAGACCGCCCAGGAGTCCTGCCGCGAAGCGTGCCATCGTCACGTTGGAGAGCGCGCCGGTCATCAGCCACGCCGTGCGCTTCAACGAAGTGGTCGACCGGGAGGCCAGGTGGCGGAACACGGCCGCCTCGAACAGCAGCTTGACGGCCGCGGCGACGATGAGTCCGCGGCAAAGAAGGGGGCCGTAGCGGTCGATGGCGACCCCGGCCAGCGCCGCGTCGCCGGCGGCGGCGACGATCGAGAGCGGCAGCCACGCCGCGGCCAGCCCCAACACCGCGGTCGTCAGGAAGAAGCGGCCGGCGGTGGCCGGACCGTTCCAGAAGTCGCGTTTCGTGTAGTCGTAGACCATCACCGAGCAGAGCACCCCGGCGGCGCCCGACAGGGCTACGCCCCAGCCGAGCCACCACGCGAAACCGGCCTCGACCGCGGCTTCCGGCGCAGCCGGCAATCCCCAACCGGCGAGTCGCCCCGGCCAGCCCGCCGATGCCGCCCAGGACCAGGCGGCATAGATCACGGCCAGTCCTGCAAAGATGCCGAAGGCCAGGATCTCGCGGCTGAGCCACGAGTGCCGCAAGCCCAGGACGGCCCGGTAGGCGTAGCGCGGGCGGCCGAGGTGCAGCACGCTGACCCCGAGCGCGAGCAGGCCGAACACCAGCGCGCTGGCGCTGTGCACCGGGCGGATGCTCGCCGTCTGCGCCCCCGGAACGAGCAGCTCCAGCAGCCGTTCCACGAGGAACGCCCCGACCGAGAGCTGCGTGAGGGCCAGCATCAGGATCAGCGGCCAGTGCGCCTGCTCGGGCCGCACCGTGTGGTAGTCCGCCGGCACCATGTTGCGCGGGAGCACTCGCTCGGTCCGGTAGGCCGTGGTCGGCAACGTCAGGGCCGGCTCCGGCGCGCCCGGCACGAACAGGTGGGTCTCGGATTCCTCGACGATCTGCTCGACGTCGACCACGCGGATCGCGATGGCGCCGTTCGGGCACGACTGCACGCAGGCCGGGGCTTCGCCTTCGGCGAGCCGGTCGCTGCACATGTCGCACTTGCGGACGATGCCCTTGGAACGGCTGTACTTCGGCGCCTCGTAGGGACAGGCCAGCGTGCAGTACTGGCAACCGAAGCACTGATCGTCGAGGTGCTTGACGATGCCCGTGACCGGGTCCTTCTCGTAGGCCTCCACCGGACACGCGTGCATGCAGGCCGGGTCCAGGCAGTGGTGACATGCCGTGGTGACATGCTGGACGACCGGCAGGCTCCGGCTTCCACCGTGCAGCAATCCGACGTCACGCCACGACTCCTCCTCCTCGAGACCGTTGAGCGAGTGGCAGGCCGCGACGCACGACTTGCAGCCTGAGCAGGCGTCGAGATCCACGTCGAAGGCGTACTGCTGCCCCGGGGCGGGCGGGGTTGCCGGCATGAGAGCCGAGTAGCGCTCGGCCAGGGCCGGATCACCGGCCGTGGCGGCGTGGTGCGCCCGCGAGAAGCGCTCCACCGCGGTGACCTGCTGCTCTTCGAGATAGCCGTCCACGAGGGTCGACGCCGCAGCCGGGCTCACGGCGGTCGCGCGATCCACTGGCGGCGAAACACGCCCGGGGGCGGGCTCCGGCGCGCGCGCGACAATGCCGGGGGCCGCGTTCATCCTCTTCATCCGACCCTCGCCAGCCGCGGCGCGGCATGGAACTGCTCGGTGTGCACCCGCTCGGCCGGCACCCCCTGCTGTCGGAGCCATGCGTCGATCGCATCCATGAAGGTAGAGGGCCCGCAGAGGAAGTAGCGGCTGCGCTGCAGGTCCGCAACCAGCGCGGCCACCGCGGCGCCGTCCAGCCGGCCCCGGCCGCCTTCCCAGCGCGGCCCGGGCCGCGACAGCGAGACGTGGTAGGCGAAGAACGGCAGCGTGTCGTGCAGCCGCTGGCACTCCGCGCGGAAGATGATGTCGTCCGCGGTGCGGGCGCCGTGGACGAAGATGCAGGGGTGCCGCGGGTCGGTCTCCGCGAGAAAGCGCGCGATGCTCATGACCGGCGTGATCCCGCTCCCCGCCGAGACCAGCACGAGCGGCTCGGGGTGGCGATCCGGATCGAAGTAGAAGCCGCCCTGCGTGCCGCGGACGGTCAGCGCGCCGCCGGTGCGGACGGTCTCGAAGAGGTGGTTCGTCACCTGCCCACACGGGTTCCGCTTGATCGTCAGCTCGAGGAACGACGAGTCGGCGGGCGACGACGCGACGGTGAAGCTGCGCCACGTCTCGACGCCGTCGATCGGCGCGCAGACCTGGAGAAACGTCCCCGGGTGCGCGTGCGGGATGCGGCCGTCCCGATTGTCCAGGCGGAAGGTGCGCACGTCCGGCGTCTCGTCCCGGATCTCCGCCACCGTCAGCGACGCCGTTGCCGGCCGGGGCGGCTGGGCGCGGGGCGGCGAGACCGCGGCCAGGACGCCGCCCGCGGTCGGCTGCGTCGTCGTCGCCGGGGCCTGCTTCGGCTGCAGGTACACGTTGCCCTCTTCGACGAGCGTCGGGTAGTGCGCGACGTCGTTGCCGGCCGGATCGAGGCTGCACCCGCTGCAGGCGTCGAAGGTCCAGCCGTGCCAGGGGCAGGTGACGACTCCCTTGGCGAGCGTCCCTTCAGCCAGCGGCCCTCCTTCGTGCGGGCACTGGCCGTCGATGGCCCGCACCCGGCCGTCGACCCGGAACAAGGCGTAGGTATGGCCGCCGATGTCGGCCGAGACTGCTCCGCCCTCGGTGACGGCGTCCTCTCGCGCCGCAAACACGAAGCCGTCGTCGCGGGCCGGCGGGATCTCGACCGGCGCGTCCGCCGAGGACCCGGCGTCCTCCTCCTCCACCCGCGCGAAGAGCCGGCGCACGCCGGCGCATCCGGGGCAGAACACCGGCGGGTCCTCGCCCAGGCGGCGGTACTCGCACCGCTCGCAGACCCAGGTCGCCGGGCGGTAATCCTCCTCAGCCACCTTCGCCGCCTCGGCCTCGCGCAGCTTCGCGCGCCAGTAATCGCTGAAGGTCTGCCCCGCCCGGTGCCGGATGTAGTACTCGTTGACCACCTCCTCGATGACGAGCGGCAGTTGCTCGACATCCACCCCGAGCTTGTAGCGCAACCCGAGGTGGACATCGCCGGCCACCCCGCCGCCGAGATAGACGTCGAAGCCCTCGCGCGTCCCGAGGATCCGACGCACCCGAACGCCCTTCAGGCCGATGTCCGCCGTGAAGTGCTGCGCGCAGCTCGACGGGCAGCCGCTCATGTGGATGCGGATGCCGTGCAGGGCGAGGGTCCGCTGCCGCAGCGTGTCGATCAGGCGGTACATCGCGCCCTTCGTCTCGGTCACCGCGATGTTGCAGAACTGCGTTCCGGTGCACGCCACCGTGTTGCGCGCCAGCGTGTCGGCGTGAACGCTCAGCCCCACCGCCGCCGCATCGGTGGCCGCCGCGTCCCGGTAGCCCCCCGTAATGTTGATGACCGCGATCCCCTGCTCGTGCGTCGTCCGCAGTTGCCCGTCGCCCCAGCGCTTCGCCAGGACCGCCAGCGCCTCGAGCTGCCGCCAGCTCAGCCGGCCGAGCGGGACGCAGAGCCCCATGGTCCAGAGATCCGGCTGCGCCTGCGGAAACCACCCGACCAGGTCGTCGTTGCGGGCGGCCGGCGACGGGGCCGGCAGATTCGGCCAGGGACGCAGCGGCACCCGCTCCTCCACCCACCCCTTGACGCCATCGATGCCGATCCGCTCCACCAGGTAGCGCAGGCGCGCCTGGTGCCGCTTCTCGCGCGATCCCTGAGCGCGGAACAGATCGAGCAGCGCGGCGGTGACCGCCACGACCTGGTCGGGGTGGACCAGCACCGGCAGGTGCCAGGCCAGGTGCGGGTTCTGCCCCTGGGTGCCGGCCACCAACACCTGGAACAGGACCTCGCGCCCTACCCGGCAGGCCAGAAAGCTCAGATCCTGGGTCCAGAAGTGGGCCGAGTGCTCGGCCGCGCCGTTGAGACAGATGTTGAACTTGCGCGGCAGATCGGAGTACTTGCGGCTGTCGACGAACAGGGCGGTGACGTCGCGGCAGAGCTGCCGCGTATCGATCAGCTCGTGCGGAAGCACCCCGCTGAACGGGTGCGCGAAGACGTTGCGGATGTTATCGTGGCCGGTCTGCTTCGCGGTCAGCCCGATCGCGGCCAGCCGCTCGGCAACCTCCGGCAGGTGCTCGATGCCGAGCCCCTGCACCTGGAGATTGGCGCGGGTGGTGACGTCGACGATGCCGTGGCCGTGCTCGTAGGCGATGGCCGCGATCTCGCGCGCCTGATCGGACGTGAGCTCCCCCGCCGTGAGCCGGATCCGGTTCATGTACCGGCCCGGCGTATCGCGCTTGCGGTAGAAGAAGCCGTACCACTTCATGCGCTCCAGATCGGGCGTCTCGATGTCGCCCATCGGCGTGCGCGCCTCCGCGTGACGCAGCACGTCGGACCAGACGTCGAAGCTGTGCTTCTTCGATTTCCAGACTTCCGCCGGGTTGACCATCGTCCTTCTCCGTCCCCACCTAGCCCGCAGCCCCGGCCGGCTCCGCTCCGCCTCCGGCGGCGAGCCCGGCCCGCCGATCCGCCAGCGCCGCGTCGAGCGCCGTCCGCGCCTCGGTCTCCGTCTCGCTGTCGAAGCGCACCGCGAAGGCGAGGAACGCGGTGACCGTCACCAGCGCGCCGATGACGAGGAACGCTGTCGGCCAGGGGATGGTGCCGCGGAACAGGAACCCGGCCGCGACCGCGCCGGCGTTGCCGCCCGCCCCGACGATGCCGGCGACCGAGCCCAGCGCCTTCTTGTTGATGAACGGCACCACCGAATAGGTCGCGCCCTCGGACATCTGCACGAACAGGCTGAAGACGATGAGCGCGGGGATGGCCAGCGCCAGCACCGGCATCTGCGAGAAGAGCATCAGGGCCAGCCCCTCGAAAAAGAGCGCGATGAAGAGCCAGCGCACGCGCCCGGAGAGCCCCCATCGGCGTCCGAACAGATCCCCGACCGCGCCGCCGAGGGTGCGCGCGAAGACGTTCATCAGGCCGAAGAGCATCGCCGCCGCGCCCGCCCACTGGACCGCCTGCACCGCGCTCATCGACCCGAAGAAGTCGAAGTAGTCGATGAAGTAGAGGGCGAGAACGTTGTTGATGGTCAGCTCGATCCCGAAGCACGCGCCGTAGATGACGAAGAGCGCCCAGACCCGCGGGTCCCGCGCCGCCTTGGCGAACGAGCCCTTCACGCTCTGCTTGGGCGGCAGCTTGCCGGCCGCGCGCAGCTCGCGGTAGTTCCCCTCCGGGGCGTCCTGCGTCAGGAAGTAGTAGGCCACGCCGACCAGGGCGCACATCGATCCGGCGAGCACCATCGCCACCCGCCAGCCCGCCGCGTCGCTCAGCCCGAGACCGGGGAGGAGCTGGATGTTCGTGAACGGGATGTACGCCCCGACGGTCAGGATGCCGAGCACGATCGGCATGACGAGCTGCGTCACGCCGCCGCCCAGGTTGCCCCACCCCGCGGTGGTGGCGTTGGCCGTGCCGACCACGTTCGGGGCGAACATCACCGACGTGTGGTACTGCGTAATCACGAAAGACGCCCCGATGACGCCGATCAGCAGTCGGAAGACGAGGAAGGTCTGGAAGTCCTGGGCCAGGCCGATGCCCATCACCGGCAGCGACCCGACGATGAGCAGCCAGGTGTAGGCCCGCCGCGGCCCGATACGATCGCACAGCCACCCGATGAGCAGCCGGGCGACGACCGTGATGGCGACCGACCCGATGACGAGCCAGCCGATCTGCGACTGGGTCAGCGCCATCTCGTCGCGGACGATCTTCATCAGCGGCGCGATGCCGAACCAGGCGAAGAAACACAGGAAGAACGCGAACCACGACATGTGGAACGCGCGCATCTGCGGCGTGTCGATGCTGAAGAGCCGAATCCGCGTAGCCTTGCTGGTGACTTCCATATCAGGCGCCTCCGACGCGCGAACGAATGAATGGCTATGGCAACGACCCGCCGTTGCGGCAGCGCCGTTCCGATATCGGCAGCCGAAGCCTGCAAGGGGCGGGCCAAGATCGCGATTGATACCTGGCGGCACTCGTTAAGCCCCTTGCAGTCAATACTTTGCCGTGTTTCAGGAGCCGACCGCACGCTGGCGCCGCACCGCGCCTTGCGCCAACAGGAATGTTGGAACGTGCTCTTCTCCCTGACACCGTTGTCGGAATGAACCGCTGGCTGGCGCGCCCCGGTTGGGTCGCGGTGAACCTCTGATGTGGCTGGGTCCACAAGAATGTGAATTGCGGCTACACGGCCAACAAACCTGTGGAGTAAGAACCCGCGAACGGGACCACACCTGCCGCCGCCCCGCCGTCGCATCGCGGCCGTATAGCGGGCAGCGTTCGATATCGGTGGCCCCGCTCCACAGCAGGTGGCACGCGTCTTGATACGCACTCGCCACATGGCGACTAACGAACCGTGTTCTACATTCCGGATTGCGCACCGCCGCCTCCTCTCCGTGGCGGTGCTTCTGTTCTGCGTCACCGTACATTCCGTCACACCCGCGGCAGCCGACTCCACCAGCGTTCGCGCCCCGGTCGCAACCGCGGCGCCCGCAGCATCGGGGGCAGCCGCCGGCGGTACGGAAAGCGCGGCGCAGCCAGCAGCGAGAGACGCCCCGGACCGGCGCGAGATACTGCCGGGCGTCACGATGGGCTCCGAGCTCCGGCTGCGGACCGAGAGCCGCCGCAACGCCAGGTTCGACACCGCACGGCCCGGTAACGATGAGGACTATCTGCTCTCGCGACTCAGGTTCGACCTGACCTGGGAGCCCAGCGATTGGGTCACCGGCGTCGTGGAGCTGCAGGATGCGCGGATCCACGGCGAGAAGGCGATCAGCGAGACGAGGACGCCCAATATCTTCGCCGACCGACTCGACTTCCACCAGGCGTACTTCGACCTCGGATCGCTCTCCGCCGGCGGGCCGGCTACGGTCTCGGTACGCGTCGGGCGGCAGAAGCTGGTCTACGGCTCGCAACGCATGGTGTCACCGCTCGAGTGGGTCAACACCGCGCGGGTCTTCGACGGGGCGCGGGTCGGCGTTGCCGGCCCGGGGCGCAAGCTCGACGCCTTCGCCACGCGGCTCGTGCCGGTCAACCCGACCGGCCTCAACGACCACGGGACGACCGGAAGCCGGATGTTCAACAGCCAGCTCCACGGCGTCTACTACACGGACACCGCGTTGGTCGCCGGCGGCGCCGTGGAGGGCTACTGGCTCCTGCGCCGCGCGGCGCGCCTCGGAGACGCCGTCCACACCGTCGGCGCGCGCATCGACAGCCGGTACGGATCCTGGGCGTTCGATGGCGAGCTGGCCGCCCAGGCCGGAAGCTTCGGCGGCCTGAAACACCGGGCCGCGCTGGTCCACGTGGGCGGCTCGTACGCCACGGACCTGCCGGGCAGGCTGAAGCTCGGGACCGCGCTCAACCTGGGCAGCGGCGACGACGACCCGACCGACGGCGTCCACGGCACGTTCGACCAGCTCTATCCGCTGGGGCACGCCTACTACGGCTACATGGACTTCTTCGCCCTGCAGAACCTGCGCAACGCGGAGGTCACGGTGGAGGCCGCACTTCCTCGCCGCGCGACGCTGCGCGTCGCCCTGCAGGACTTCGCCCTGCTCTCGCCCGGCGCCGACGCCTGGTACAACGTCGGCGGCGCCGTCGTCCACCGCGCGGGCGACGCGGCCATCTCTTCCCATGTCGGCAACGAGCTGGACATCACGGTCCGCCTGCCGGCCGGCCCGGTCGGGCTCGAGGTAGGTTACGGCCGCTTCTTCGGCGGCGCCTACCTGCGGGACGCGAACTTCGCGCTGCACACGGCGGACTTCTTCTATGTGCAGACGATGGTCGGGTTCTGAGATTGCCGCGCGCCTCCCGGACGGTCACGCCGAGACCCGCGGCGATCAGGATCGCGGGGTGGCCCGTGGCCACCCGCAGCCCCCGATCGCAACCGAAGGCATGGCCGGTGCTCATCGAATTTGTCGCGGGCTCCTGCTGGTTCAGGCCCGATGCCACGGCGCCCAGCGGGTGGCGTCCCCGGATCCTCGGGGGGGAGGCGGAAAATACACCCTGGAAAACGTAATCACTAATTGCTTTCAGGGGCATGTAAATGAGATCCTCGCGTCATGCACCGTCATCGCCTGAAGGACCTGCAGAAGTGGCTGCTGCGGCCGGGACGCAAGCCCCTGATCCTGCGCGGAGCGCGGCAGGTCGGCAAGTCCACGCTGGTGCGGCTGTTCTGCGAAGCGGCAAGCGACCGGGACCTGCTGACCGTCAACCTCGAGCGACATCCGCAGCTCGCCGAGACGTTCGCCCGCAACGATCCGGCGACCGTGCTCGACGTGATCGAGGCCGTCTCCGACCGACCGCGCTCCGAGCACACCATCCTGTTCCTGGACGAGATACAGGCCGCCCCCAGCGCCTTCGCCTCTCTTCGGTACTTCCTCGAAGAAATGCCGGAGCTGCCAATCGTCGCCGCCGGTTCCCTGATGGAGTTCATGCTGTCGGACCACACCTTCTCCATGCCGGTCGGACGCATCCAATACCTCGATCTGGGCCCGATGACGTTCACTGAATTTCTGCGGGCCGCCGGTCAGGAGCGGCTCGCCCGCGAGATCGAGACGATCGAGTGGAAGGGCGCCGCCCCCCCATCGCCGCATCCGGTCGTTCACCGGCGCCTGCTGGAGCTCGTGCGCCTGTACCACGTCGTCGGCGGCATGCCCGAGGCCGTCAAGGTCTACGCCGAGTCCAGGAATCTGCGAGCAGTCAGCGCCGTGCACGCCAGCATCATCGATACCTGGCGGGACGACTTCCCGAAGTACGCCGCGCGCCGCGACCTCACCCGCATGCTCCGCGTGTTCAATTTCGCGGCCCGCCAAGCCGGGCGAAAGGTGAAGTACAGCAACGTCTCCCCGGACGACCAGAGCGCCACCATTCGCCGCGACATCGACCTGCTGGCCATGGCGCGGGTCATCGCACGAGTGACGCACAGCCAGTGCACCGGCCTGCCCCTGCAAGCCGACCTCAAGGAAAAGGTCTTCAAGCTGATCTTCCTGGACGTCGGCCTGATGAACGCCGTCTGCGGACTCGGCTGGCAGACAATCGCCGGTCAGACTGCGACCCAACTGGTCAACGCCGGTCCCGGCGCCGAGCAGTTCATCGGCCAGCACCTGCAGTTTCTTCTCGCCGACCGGCCGAACCGCGAATTGACCTACTGGCTGCGCGAGGGCCGCTCCAACAATGCCGAGGTCGACTATGTGTGCGAGCTCGGCGGCCGCATCGTCCCGATCGAAGTGAAAGCCGGACGCACCGGCACCCTGAAGTCGCTGCACCAGTTCGTGGCGGAGAAGCGGGTTCCGTTCGCCGTACGCTTCGATACGGACCTGCCGGCTCTACACACGGTCGAGGCGGAAGTGCGCCACGGTCACGGCTCCGAACGGATCCGCTACCCGCTCCTGTCGCTTCCGCTCTACCTGGTGGAGCGGCTGCCCTGCATGGTGGAGGGCCTGGCTGATTCTCTGATGGCGGGTGGCACGATGAATCCATAATGGCTATTATGGGCTCATGAAAGAAGTCGCTGCCCGCGAGGCCAAGAATCAGTTCGGCCAGTTGCTCGACGCCGCTCAGACGGCGCCGGTCCGCGTGACGAAGAAGGGCCGGCCGGTCGGCGTCGTGATGTCGATGCAGCAGTACGAACGCCTGCGAGGCGCCGCCTGGGCACGCCTCACCGAAACCATGGACCGCCTGGGAGCCGAGGCGGCGGCGCGCGGTTTGACCGAAGCCGAGCTGGACGCGCTCCTGTCCGATGACAGTTGAGCGCTTCGTTCTCGACACCAATGTGCTGATCAGCGCGGCACTGACACCGGCCGGCCGGCCGCGCGCGATACTGGACGCAATACGAGACGGGCACGGCGTGCTGCTCTTCTCCGACGAGACCTTGGGCGAGTTGCGAACGCGGTTCCATCGTCCCAAGTTCGACCGGTACGTCAGCCGGGACGCTCGGTGGCTTTTTCTCGCCCAGCTCGAAGCCGTCGCCGAATGGGTGTCAATCGTCGGCGCCAAATTGGGATGCCGCGACCCCGGAGACGACATGCTGCTCGAAACCGCCCTCCTGGGGCACGCGGACTGCCTGATCACCGGCGACCAGGATCTGCTGGTGATGTCGCCGTTCCATGGCATCCCAATCCTCACTCCCACCGAGGCGCTCCGCCTCCGGTGAACGGCTCCCGTTGCCCTGTCGTTCCGCGTGTGCCAGCCTGGGATCCCTGAGGCCCCCGTCATTCGCCCCCGGGGAGGCGAGTCTGAAGGCATCGGCGCTTGCTGCTCGGCCCGCCGCACTCAGACACCAACACCGACGAGTGTGAGACCACCCGCCACCGCGAGTGTCGATTCGCTTCCACCTATTGACATTCGATAGGGACCCGTGGCATTCTATCGAAAGCCGATAGGAGGCAGGTGGCTCGCGGACAGATGAAGGGGTACTCACCATGGATATCTCTCGACCCGATCTCGCACGCAGGAAGAAGCTGCGCCAGGCTCTGTATGCCGTAGCCGCGGTCCTGGTGGTGGCTGTCGTTACGCTGGGCGTCTCGCGCCTGGAGCCGGCCGCGCCGCGCGTCGACCGCGACACGATCTATCTGGACACCGTGCAGCGCGGCCCGATGGTCCGGCAGGTGCGCGGCACCGGGACGCTGGTCCCGGAGCAGATCCGCTGGATTCCGGCCACCACCGACGGCACCGTCGAGCGGATCGTCATCCGCCCCGGCGCCCGCGTCGTCCCCGACACGGTGATCCTCGAGCTGAGCAACCCCGAACTGGAGCAGTCCGCGCTCGAGGCGCGGCTGAATCTCGAAGCGGCCGAGGCGCGCTACAGCAACCGGCGGGTGGAGGTGGAGCGCGAGCTCCTCAACCAGCGGGCGACGCTTGCCACCACCGAAGCGCAACTGAAGACCACCCGCCTGCAGGCGGACGCCGACGGGCAGCTCTTCGCGCAGGGCCTCGTCTCGTCGCTGCAACT